>OLNX01000957.1_pt1 | contig 26718 bp, 21 predicted proteins | sample 1672611 | NCBI WGS metagenome assembly OLNX01 (sample SAMEA3136705, study PRJEB25190) | human gut metagenome | reverse complement strand
AAATTATCCCCTGCAATCTTCAGGGAATAGCTGACCACCGTTCCCCCAAGGGAAATCACTGCGATATCTGTTGTGCCGCCGCCGATGTCCACCACCATACTGCCGCACGCACGGGAAATATCAATCCCTGAACCAATCGCCGCCGCAATCGGCTCTTCAATAATATGCACCCTTCTTGCGCCTGCCTGTCGGGTTGCATCCTCAACGGCTCTTTTTTCCACCTCTGTTACGCTGCTTGGTACGCAAACCGCAATGGTCGGCTTCACGAAGGAACGCTTTCCCATCGCCTTTTCAATAAAATACTGCAGCATTTTTTCCGTTACCTCATAATTGGAAATAACGCCTTCACGCAAAGGACGAATCGCAACGATATTGCCGGGAGTTCTCCCCAGCATACGTCTCGCTTCCTCACCCACAGCTAAAATCGTATTGGTGTCTTTATCGATGGCAACCACAGAGGGTTCCCGAATCACGATGCCCTGCCCCTTAATATATACCAGAACAGTGGCAGTACCCAGGTCAATGCCGATATTCTCGCCAAAACTCATAAAATTAAACATACCGCCGCTCCTTTGTTCTTTCCGTCAAAAATTTTTTCTATGTCTTTTCAGTATACTGGAATCTTGCGCTCTTGAAAAGCCCCGTTTATAGAAAAAACAACATTTTTCTTCTATATGAATCGGAATCTGCGTTATTTTTCCTTATTTCAGCTGTTCTTCCATCACCTGCAGACCCTTTTGCAGCTGCGTATCCTGCTCTGCGGGGATCTCTGTCAGCGGTGTGCCGCTGTATGCTTCGGGCAGCTCCACCTTTTCATCCGGTTCAATGCCAACCCCATGGATGGAGGTTCCGTTCGGCGTATAGTATTTCTGTACCGTCACATTCAGACCGGAGCCGTCCGGCAAAACAAACAGCCGCTGCACCAGGCCCTTGCCGAAGGTCTGGTTGCCCACCAGTGTGCCGCGCCCCGTATCCTTCACCGCGCCTGCGAAAATCTCCGATGCACTGGCACTGTTTTCATTCACCAGCACTACCAGCGGAATATCCAGATATTTCTCATCACATTTCAAATCATTTCTGTTTTGCTTTTTGTCCAGAGTATAAACCATCGTGCCCTCCGGCAACAGCTCATCCCCGATTTCATATACAGAACGCACCAGACCACCCGGGTTATCCCGCAAATCCAGAATCAGCCCCTTCATGCCGTCCTTCTGCAGTGCCGTCAGTGCCTCCTTGAATTGGCTGTAGGTATTTTCCTTAAAACCGCTGATGGAAATATACCCGATTTTGTTCTCCATCATACGGGAGGAAACGCTTTCCACCTCAACCGTTGCACGTTCCATGGTAAATTCCTTCTCCTCATCGCCGCGCTGCACCCGAATCGTAACCGCAGTGCCCTTCTCGCCGTGAATCTTTGCCGCAACATCCGAAAGCAGCTTTCCCTTCATATCCTCGCCATCCACGCCGATAATCACGTCGCCCGCCTGCAGGCCTGCCGTTTCCGCCGGCTGTCCCGGCATCACGCTGCTGATGACAACCTCACCGTCCTGCGTAGTGTAAATCTCAATCCCCACGCCGTCAAAGTTCCCGTTGGTGTTGGTAAGATATTGCCGCAGGTTTTCCTTCGGCATATAATATGTATACTTATCTCCCACGCCGGCAAGCATCCCTGCAAAAAGCGTATCCTCCAGCTTGCCTTGGTCTATGTCCTCCACATAATATTTATCCAGATAGCTCTGTATCATATCCACCTTTGCATCCTTGCTCATGCTAATTTCAAAGGGAAGGAGATGCCATGGAATTGCGCGGCAGATGGGCTTCCATGCCAGATTCAGCACCACAACCAACGCCAGTGCCACACCAAAGCCCTTCCAAAAGTCTTTTCTTTTCATTGTATCACCTCTTTTTCAATCTTGCTTTATCCTATGTTTCCCCAAAGGGAATTATCCTATAAGAAAGGGGAAGTATTCTCCAAAACACTTCCCCTCTTTTTTCATTGTTATTTTGTTTTTCCGACTGCTTATACCCGCAGATGCTTACGAATCGAGGATACGCTGCCGATAACCCCCAGTGCCACACCAAAAACGATGCCGAAGGGGAACAGGAATCCAAATACATCCCCCGTCAGACGGAACTGGATAAATTTAATCATAGGCAGATAATCAAAAATCGCACTCGTCACCTTCGTATAAATCGGAAGTCCCAGCACCAGCGGCACCAACGCACCGATGATACCGATGATAATGCCTTCCACAATGAAGGGCCACCGGATAAACCAGTCTGTCGCCCCAACATATTTCATGATGTTAATTTCCACCCGTCGGTTCATCACGGAAATACGAATGGTGTTAATGATAATCATAATGGAAATCACACCCAGCAGCAACATAACCAGTACGCTCCCGACATTGAACACACGGCTCGCCTTCAGCAATACCTCTGTCTCTGTCTGCCCATGCCGAATGTTGTCAATCCCGTCAATTTTTTCCAATGCAGTCAGCACTGCATCCTGATTTTCAATATTGTCCAAGGAAATCGAAAAGGAATGGGACAAAGGATTGTTCTCCCCATCCAGACCCACAAAGATATCCTCGTCCGCGCCCCAGTCCTTTTTCAGCTCCACCAGAGCATCCGAAGGGGAAATATATTCCACACTCTGCACATGGTCTATCTTTGCAATTTCATCTTTCATATTTTCAATCTGTTCCCCGCTCAGGTCTCCCTTCAGGAAAACGGAAATGCCAATGGAATCCTCCATCTGCCCCAGCATATACCGCAGATTGCTCCCTACGCAGTAGGAAAAGGATAAAATAGAGATGCAGGCTGCAACAGCGACAATGGAAGCCATGGTCATTAGCATATTCATCTTCAGCCCGCTGAGACCCTCTCTTATAAAATATCTAATCGTACTAGGCTTCATCGCTATAACCACCTTTTTCAATATCTCTTATAATGTGACCCTTATGCAGCGTAACCACGCGCTTCTGCATCGCATCTACAATATCTCTCGCATGGGTTGCCATAACGATGGTTGTCCCACGCTTGTTGATGTCATCCAGCAGCTTCATAATGCCGTATGCTGTTTCGGGGTCAAGGTTCCCTGTCGGCTCGTCGCAGATTAAGATAGGAGGATTATTCGCAATGGCTCTTGCCAGTGCCGTTCTCTGCTGCTCCCCACCGGAAAGCTGATTGGGATAGCTTCTGCCCTTCTGTCCCAGCCCAACCAGAGAAAGCACGGCAGGCACGTTTCTGCGGATAATGCGTCCGGGTGCCTCGATCACACGCATCGCAAACGCCACATTTTCATATACCGTTTTATTGGGAAGCAGACGGAAGTCCTGAAACACAACCCCCAGATTACGCCGCAGATAAGGGATCTGCCTTCTGTTCAGTTCATTTGTTTTCACTTTATTGATGATAATATCCCCTTCGGTCGGGTCAAGCTCCTTCAAAAGCAGCTTCATCAGCGTGGATTTCCCCGAACCGCTCGAACCAACGATGAATACAAATTCACCCTTGTTGATGTGCAGGTTGATGTTTTCCACACCCGTAGAACCGTTGGGATATACCTTTGTTACGTTATTCATGTGAATCATAACGTATCTCCCTCTTTCTGAAAAAGTTTTATTCTAAAAAACGACGGATGTTCCCATATTTCGTCTTTACACATTTTAAGATTATACCATAAATAAAATAAGCGAACAAGTAGCAGAGCCTTGGTAAACCTTTCGATTTTATTAAAATCCTCTTAATTTTTCCGTTTTCCACAAAAAAGAGGGAGCAAAGATGCCCCCTCAGTTTTTCAGTTCTGCTTAATATGCCATTTTATCCATGTAAATCATATATTTGCTTACCATCAGCGTAATCTTGAAGATAATCGCATCATCAAAATTCCGCAGATCCAAGCCCGTCATCTTCTGCAGCTTATCCAGTCTGTATACCAGTGTATTTCTGTGGATATACAGCTGACGGCTTGTTTCGGATACGTTCAGGTTGTTTTCAAAGAATTTATTTACCGTTGCCAGTGTTTCATCATCGAAATCATCCATCGTCAGCCCATGCAGAACCTCCTTGATGAACATCCGGCACAGCGGCAGAGGCAGCTGATAAATCAAGCGGCCGATGCCCAGCTTTTCATAGTTCACGATATATTTATCCGTCTCGAAGATTTTGCCAACCTCCAGCGCCATCTTCGCTTCCTTATAGGAACGGGAAACATCCTTCAAATCGCTTACAATCGTACCGCTGGAAATATAAACACGGCTGTTTGTTTCCGCATTCAGTGTTTCCTCGATGGTCTTTGCAATGCGGTCGATTTCGTCCGCGGTTTCCTTCTCGCGCAGCTCCTTCACCAGAATAATGCTGTGCTCATCCACCGCCGTTACAAAATCCTTTGTTTTTGCAGGGAAAATGCTCCGTACAATTTCCACCACATTCATTTCCTTATCAATATTCGTTTCAATTAAATACACGATACGATGTACGTTATTTTCAATATGCAGCTTTTTCGCGCGGCTGTAAATATCCACCAGCAGCAGGTTATCCAGCAGCAGATTCTTGATAAAGTTGTCCTTATCATATCTTTCTTTATACGCAACCAGAAGGCTCTGAATCTGGAATGCGGCAATCTTGCCGATCTGATAGCCGGATTCGTCCTCCCCCTTCACCTGAATCACATACTCAGGCACGCCGTTGTCATAAATCTTAAAATACTGATAGCCCAGAATTAACTGACTTTCCGCAGGGGAACTGATAAAATTCTCCACCGCATCAATCTGACGGCCGATCATATTTTCCTCTGTGGTGGCAATCACCTTGCCTTCCTTTTCCACAACGCTCAGTTCTTTTCTCGTGATACTTTTCAGTCCGTCGATGGTACTCTGCAAAATCTGATTTGAAATCATCGCTTTCACCTCAATACTTTTCTCTGCATCTGAAATGCAGCTATTCTGTTTTTGCTTCTCTGTATAAATTGCCTAAAAACCTCTCTGCGCAGAGGTATCAAATTCGCCTATGCTCATTTTATAACAAAATGACAAAAAAAGAAAGAGGAAAGTATAAAAAAACAGTAAAAATCTCTTTCAGCTTGATTTTTACATAAAAATAGAGCCTGTTTTTTATTAAAACTGACCCTTGCTTTTCCGAATACTACGGTAAAACCTCAATTTTTCGTTCTCTTTACGCTGTCATTTTTTACTTATCCCCGACCACGTTTCTCAAAACTACCCGAATATCCGTCAAACGAAAAAAGGCATTTCGGTCGATATTCATAATAATCCTTTTTCCGAAATGCACTTCTTTCTTTGAAAAAACACAAAAGAATATTTCCCGTCCTTCACCGGGGTACTTTTCCGTTGTCGGAACTGCCGTTTTCCCCTGCACAATTCCGACAAAAGTCCTGCCGCATTCTCCTCTTTTTTGTCCAAAATGATTCGCGCCGCGCGGGGCGCTTTCGCTTAACGTCCCCTTGTGCTGAGAACCGTCAGCGCAAATTTCGGCAGACGCATCATGCGCCGCCATCTCGTCGGCTGTGTAATCAGGCGGTGGAACCATTCCAGTCCCAGTCTGCGGAAAATCTTCGGTGCCCGCTTCACATTGCCTGCCATCACGTCAAAGCTGCCGCCAACGCCAATGGCTACCTTCGCTCCAACCAGACGGATGTTGTCATAAATCCATTTTTCCTGCTTGGGCGCACCCAGTCCTACCAGCAGTATGGACGGAGCCTTCTTTTTTATGTCCTGAATGATTTTCTTTTCCTCTTTTTCGTCGAAGTAGCCGTTATGCACGCCCACAATCTTCAGTCCGGGGTATTTCTTCATCATTTTTCTTGCCGCCGTTGCCGCAACTCCGGGCGCGCCGCCAAAGAAATAGAAGGTTTCCTCGCTCGCCGCAAGGTCTGCCATCAGGTTCTGCGTCAGGTCATAGCCTGCCACACGCTCCTGCAAGCGAATCTCGCTGTATTTGGATGCCCATACAACACCGATTCCATCCGGCACAACCAGATCTGCCTCCCGCAGAATACTCATCAGCTCTGCGTCCTTTCTTGCCTCCATCACAATTTCCGGGTTAGGGGTACAGATGAAATGCTGCCCTTTTTCCTTGAGCAGTCCTTCTGCCCGTGCTACAGCCTCGTCCATCGTCACAACATCGAAGGGTACTCCTAATACGTGTGTTTTCCTGTTCATACTGCGCTCCCCCCTTATTTTTTTCTGCGCTCCAGCAGTTTTTCCAAATATCTTTCGTTCTTGTGTGCCATTTTTTCCAGTTCCTTTTCCTTCTGTGCAAGCTTCGCCACATAGCTTTCCTTGTTTTGGATCACATCCTCCACCAGAGCCAGTGTTTTCTCCTTGTCAAATTCCTTCAGCTTGCCGCCGCTGGGCATATCCAGCTTCTCCAGATAATATTCGATCTTCGGGTCATAAATAAAGCCAATCAGCGGCACTCTCTGTCTTGCCGCAAAAATCAGCGTATGCAGGCGCATGCTCAGAATGAAATCCGCCTGAGAAATAATCCCCATCACCTCATAGGGAGAGTAGCTGCTCTTTAAAATATAAGCGTTCTGCTTCATTTTTTTGCGTACCTTTTCGCTCACCGTCACATCATGCGGCATCTGCATGCTCAAAAATACGATGTTCCGCTGATATTTTTCCACAATGGTATCACATAATTCCGCAAATTGCCCGATGAATTTGTCCATATCCTTCCAGTTGCGGACAGAAACCACAACCATCGGCTTATCTGTCGGAATCCCTTCTTCTCTGAGGATTGCCTGTGTTGCCTCCTCGCTCACGCCGTCCATTGTAAATACAGGGTCAGCCGTCACAAAGCATTTCTTCGGGTTTACCCCCATGGAAAGCAGCTCCTCGTAGGAATTTTCCTCACGCAGGGTAATTAAATCCGCCTTGTTCACCACCTGCTTCACCAGTCTGCGGTTGCGCTTGCCGGAAACAGGCCCGATGCCGTTTGCGTAAAGCATCACCTTTTTGCGCATCAGCTTTGCCGCCGCCGTAATCGAAAGGTAGTACATCAGAGAACGGGTAGAGGTGCTGTCCTGCAATAAAGAGCCGCCGCCCGAAAGCAACACGTCACACCTGTGAATCGCACGGAACACATCCATAAATCCAAAGCGGTATACCGCCTCAATCCCGTATTTCTCCTTTGTTTCCTTCGGCTTGTTGGAAAGCACGGTAATATGGTAATTTTCGCCCATCTCCTGAATATTCTTGTGCATAGAAAGCATGATTGCCTCATCGCCTGTATTGTTAAAGCCGTAATAGCCGCTCATCACCACGTTGTACTGCTTTTCATGGCTTTCCTTCCATGCCGCATTATATGCACACACGCAGTCGCCCGCCATCTTCGTTACGGAATAATATTTGAAGATAACCTCTCTGCCGTATGCGCCCATTTTCTGCCGCTGTTCCTCCGTCAGGTCATTGAACGCATGCACCACATCCCGATACAGCAGATTTTCGTTGGAAAGCTCGCATCCGCGACAGCAGAAATTGTTTTCCTGCGCCAGCTCCAGCTTATCCTCCCCGAACAGCCCGATGTAGCCTTCATTCCCCGCAACGATAACAGGCTTTTCTGCCGCCATCGCCTCCAGAGCCGCGCGGCTTACGCCAACAAAAACATCTGCCACCGCTACCAGCTCATTGATATCCGTTCTGCCGCCCGTCATGGTGATGCACTCTCTGCCAATCTGCGCGTTTGTTTTTCTGGATTCCTCCAGCAGTTCCTCAAACACATCTCCGCCGCCGACAATCAGCATCCGCAATCTGGGAATGGCCTGCGCCAGCTTCGGTGCAATCGCAATCAGCTGTCTTGCCACCAGCGCGCGGCTTTCGTCCATGCGGCTGACATAAACCAGTGTCGGCTCCTCCGCCTGCAAGCCAAATTCCGCCCGCACCTTCGTGCCGTCCGTCTCAGGAGAAAATTTTTCGGTATCAATCCCGTTGATGGTCACAAAAATATCCTCATACCGCACCTTATAATTTTCCATCAGATACTCGCGAATATCGTCGCTGACCGCAATCACCTTCTGCCCCCAATTGGAGATGTATTTCAGCCCCATCCCCGTATAAAATACCCAATGCGCGGAGGTCACAAAGGTAAAGCTGTTTTTCATTCTTTCCTTTAGAAGTCCGCAGACAAAGCTTGGAATTCTCGCATGCGAATGAACAATATCTACCTTTTCCTTTTTGATAATTTTTTTCAAAATGAAATAGGAGCGCGCCATTTTCAGCACATTTCTCTGGTTCAGCGGCACATGGTAATGGCGAATCCCTGCCTCTGCCAGCTCCTTTTCATAAACGCCGCCGTTGGAGGCAACAATAATATCATAGCCCTGCTTTTTCAGCTCCTTGGAAAGCTCCACCACATGGGTTTCCGCCCCACCGATTTCCAGCCCCATCAGAGCCATCAGAATTTTATACTTTTTCATGTCTTAACCCCCACTCATTCGCTGATGCTTGTGATTTTCATTACGGGTTTCGCATATTTTGTCGCTACATTCATTTCGGAATTTGCCTTCATTTCCACAACGCCGTCCACAAAATAGCCCTCGTCCTTCTCCACCACAGGGCCGTCAATCGTCAGCGTCACGCTGTAATAATCGGGAAATTCCACAGGCTGAATCGTGCCGTCATTCAGCAGTACATTTTTCAGAAACGGCTCGTGCTTCACTGCTGTAATCGTCCCTAAGCAGATGCCTGTTTTCTCGTCATAAATTTTATCCCCTTCATGCAGTGCATTGACCGTAGCCATCCGCACCTCGTCAATCAGCGCCGTGTAGGTTCTCTGCTCCTCGGAGGCATCCACCCCTGCGGATTCCTTCTGATTCACCACGCCGAATTTGAACACCGCCACCGCGCAGAGCGCAACCACAACTACGATAATGAGGATATCCACAATGTTCGGTTTTCTCTTTGCCATATCACTCACCATCCCTTACTTCTACAACAATGCCCTTAAAGGCATAGCCCTTGCCCTTGACATTCAGCTCCATCCCAACCTTTACGGTTGTTCCTTCCACGGTAATGTCCTTTTCCGTTTCCGTTCCGTTTCCTTCAATCGTCACATAAATATTGCTGTAGCCGTCCACAGGCACCTTTTCATATTTCCCCGTAGTGCGGTTGAACATCGTTTCCGTAAACGGCTCTGTTTTCACATCCTTCACCGTACCCAGATAGGTCGAGGTGGAGCTTTCATAGGCATTGCCGCCCACAACGGGGAAATTCGCCGTTTCCGCAACCACTTCTTCCCCCATCACCACATAGGAATAGGTCTTTGTATCCGCGCCGCTCTCTGCCGCGCCTCTGCCGCCCAAAAGCATCCTTCCGCCGACAATGCCGACAATTATCACAATCAGAATCAGCAAAATATCTACGATATTAAAAATACCGAATAATTTGTTTCTTTTCATTTTCCTGCCTCCAGATAGAGTTTTTCGATTTTTCTTGTCATCTGCTCTGCCAAAAAGGTCGCCTCGGCATCCCTCTTTGCCTGTGCGCCAAAGGCGCTTCGCTTCGCGTCATCCGTAAGCAGCTCGTCCAGCCTCTCTGCTAGCGCGTCGCTGTCCCCGATAGGAATCAGAAAGCCATTTTCGCCATGGCGAATCACCTCTGCCACGCCGCCGCTGTCCGTCCCGACCGCCGGAATCCCTGCAATCATGCTTTCCAGAATAGAAAGGCACAATGCCTCCGCCTTCGATGTAATCACCGCAATATCAAGCGCCGCCTCTATTTTTTCCACATCCTGCAAAAAGCCTGTAAACGTCACATGTTCACGAATGCCAAGCGCCGCCGCCTTCTGTTCCAGCTGCTTGCGCAGACTGCCGTCTCCGACAATGTAAAACCGCACATCCTTCCGCTTTTCCAGAAGCCTTTTCGCGCCAAGCAAAAAGGTTTCATGATCCTTCACTTCCTCCAGACGCGCGACCATGCCGACCGCCTTCTCCCCTGCCTTGCCGCCAAAGGAGGAAAGCAGTGCCGCCTTTTCCTCTGCGCTCGGAATGGGAATCCGCTCAATGCCGTTATAAACCACCGCAATTTCCTGCGGCTTTGTGCCGCCTGCAATCATGCTTCTGCGTACCGCCTTGCTGACCGCAATGATTTTATCGCTGAACACTGCATTGATTTCTCTGCGGAGAATCTTCTTTGCCAGTCCGCCCGGCGCGCCCTCCATGCAGTGCTTTGTATTGAAGATATAAGGCACCCTTGCCCTTCTTGCCGCCATGCGCGCCGTCATGCTCGCATGCGTATGCACAATATCCGGTCTTTCCGCGCGGAAAATTTTCGCCAACGCCTTGAATGCCTTCCTGTCGAAAGATTTGTCCTCCATCTCCTCCATCGCAAGCACAGGCACATCCAATGCCTGCACCGCCGCCACTAGAAGGCTGTCATGCGGCAGAACCACCTTCACCGCAAATTTTTCTCTGTTATGATATTTCAGATAATACAATAGCCAACGCCCTGCGCCGCCAATATTTCTGTCTGTCAGAACATGGAGGATTTTCATTCTTTTTTCCGTCATTTCATTTCCTCCGTTTCTCTTTCGCCCTTCTTTTCTGCCACACGCACCGTTGCCATGCCGATGCCGATGAAGCACCAGAAGAACAGCACAATGCGGTAATCAAACCAGAGGTGATCTGTCAGCCCCTGCAATAAAAGCCCTGCAAAGCCGCCGAAGATTGCCCCCAGCAGAAAACGGAACCGCTTCGGTGCCGTCCGCATACCGCTGTAAAGCCTCTGGAAGAAGAACAAAAGCAGCAGTACCAGTACAGCAAAGCCGACAATCCCCAGTTCGATGAATTCCTGTAAGAACAGATTATGCGCGTGGTACGCATTCGCCGCCTCAAAGGAGAACAGCGGATAAATCTGATTAAATGCACCGATTCCGATGCCCGTCACCCAATAATGACGAATGATATCCAACGCCGCCGTATAAATCGACACACGGTACAGCGAGGAGGAGTCGCTCATCGTAACGGAGCTTGCAATTCTCGCCCACAGACCTGCCGGCAGAATAAACGGCATCAGCAAAAGCAGCACCACCCCAAGGGGAATCAGCCGCTTTTCGGAAAGCAACACGAAAAGTCCTGCCGAGAACATCAGCCCAAGCATTGCCCCACGAGAGCCCGTTGCCACAAGGCCCAGACAAATCACACCGAAGCAGCCTGTATAATATAATCTGCCGCACCAGTTTTTCATCTTCCAGATCATCCCTGCCGCCAGAGAACCGACCAGAATCAGGTATTCCCCCAGAACATTCGGGTTGCTGAAGGTTGCATACGCGCGCGTGGTGATGTCAAAGCTTTCCTCATCCACCCATGCGGCATCCATTTCCACCCCAATGATGTATTGATATACCGCGTAAAGCGCAATCAGCGCCCCTACGGTAATCAGTACCCAAAGCACAAAATTCAGCTTTTCTTCTGTATCAATGGCATCCTTCGCCACAAAGAATACCGCCATCAAAATCAGGAACAGGCTCATTGCCAAAAGTGCGGAGGGAAAGGCATAGCTTGTCACCCCTGCATACAGGATGCAAACCCCAAAGCAGCCCAGAAGCACGCTCACCATACTCGTCCGCTGCATCCGGATTCTTCCCAGAAAAAGCTGAATGAAATACAGCACAAAGGTTCCCAGAACCAGAACCGCCAGAAGCATCGTCGGCAGAACGGGAATCGCCGCCACAATCCCTGCCAAACAGAAAATCAGGAAATTCTGATTAAATACGCGCAGGAAAAAGCTTTCGCCCATTGCCGCCGCAAGGCCGTTGCTTTCTCTGCGCACCGCCATGCCGCTCCAATGCACCAGATTATGCCAGAACCGCGGCAAAATCCCCTGCCTTGTATTGAGCCTTCTATCCCAGTTTGTACGCAAAAAGCCAAGAATCGCGCTGTTTTCAAACGCATTTTTGAATCCCCTGCAAATTGCCGCATAAATGCTGTACGCAATGCTGTTCATCCAGACAGAGCGCAGCAACGTGCAGATTGCCGCAAGCAGGCGGAAGCAAAAGCTGTCTTCAATTATCGCAGAAATTTTTTCTGTCATCGTATACGTTCTCCGTTTTTTCCTCTTACGGGGTGCGCCTTGCGTCGTTTCCCCGCCTCCTCTGTGCCGCAGCCTTTTCAGCATGCCGAACACAAACTCACCTTCCTCAATTTTCAGAAGCCTTGCAAAAAGCATGTAGGCAGTCACGCCAACGCCGCCGCAGATGCAAAGCAGCAGAATCTGCCCAAGCACGCGTCCGCCCAATCTCGGCAGCAGCAGCCATTTGCACCCAAGCACCGGCACAAGCATCCCTGCCGCCGCCAGAAGCATCCGCCCAATCTGGAGCACAAAGCCCTTATCCAGAATATCGGGATACTGCTTCACCGCCGGAATCAGAAGCACTGCTGCCGCCGCTGTGGAGGAAACCGCCGCAGATAATGCCAGACCGCCAATCCCCATCGGCTTCAGCAAAAGCCAACACAAAACCGCATTGATAACGATAGAAATCAATCCCGAATAAAACGGGGTTTTCCCGTCCTGATTCGCATAAAAGGCGCGGCTCAGAATATTCTGTACGCCGTAGCCAACCATGCCCAACGCAAAGAAGAACAGCGCCGCCGCCGTCAGCTGTGTTGCCGTTTCGTCAAAGGCCCCTCTCTGGTAAATCAGCGAAACCACAGGCTGTGCCAGAGCCATCAGTCCAACCGTCATGGGAATCAGCAGGAAAATCATCGATTTCAGCGTCCCTCTGACCGCCAGTCCGAATTCCTTTTTATCCTCCGTCATACGGGAAAATTTCGGAAACACCATATTTGCAATCGCAAGCACGAAAACGCCCACGATAATCGTATACAGGTTATTTGCATATTCCAGCGCAGAAACGCCCAGCTCCCCGTTCACCGCACTGCCGCCCGAAAGCTGCGAAGCAAAGCGCGTATTTACCATAAAGTTAATCGGCTGAATCCATGTGCTGACCATAACCGGCAGCATCAGTTTGCCGATTTTTCTCAAGCCCTCATCCTTAAAATGAAAATCCGGGTGATAATGATAACCCTTTTTCCAAAGGGACGGAATCTGGATTACCGCCTGCATCGCCCAGCCAATCAGAAACGCCACCGTCAGCCCCAGAATCCCGAATTTCTCGTTAAAGAAAATATAATACAGAATCAAAACGCCGTTGGAAACCACGCTCAGTGCCGCAGGCACATTAAATTCCTCCAACGACTGCAAAATCCCCACAAAGGAAAAGGCAACCGCCGTAAAGAGCATCGTCGGAAAAAGCATCCGCAGAAGTCCCACGCAAAGCGTCACCGTTTCCACATCATAGCCGGGCGCAATCAGAAACGTCAGCGGCTTTGCAAACGCCATCCCCAGAAGCATCATCAAAAGCGTAACGGTCGAAATCATCGTAATAAAGCGGTTCGCAAGCGAAAACGCCTCCTCCCGTCCCTTCTTCTGCAAATATTCCACGAAAACCGGAATAAAGCTTGCAGAAATTGCAGAGGCAAAAATGACATCAAAGAAGGTGCGTGGAATACGGCTTGCCAGCAAAAATGCCGCCGCCTGCATATCCGTTCCGTAATTCGCCGCCAAAAGCTGCTCTCGCACCATCCCCAATATTTTTCCCAAAAGGGTAATTAACATCATAAAGCTGACGGTTTTCACCGCCTGATTGCCTTTTTCCGACATAATAAACTCCTAAAATCTATCCGAACTTTTCTTTTTTTCGTTCCAATCGGTAAAAATACTTCTTGTAATCCATCTTATATAGTACCTTATTCTCCCTCTTTTTACAACAAAAAGCGGAGAGTTCCAAAAAAAATGTTTTCGAGGAAAACTCCCCCGAAAACATTTCTTTTTTTATTTGATATTGACTGCTTCATACGTCACAGCGCCATCCTTTACACGAAAACGCAGCATTTTATAATTGGTGTTTACCGTGCCGTCCGCCTTCCAAAGATCCGGCAAATTGATATAACGCACGCCGTCCTTTGTGGAGCTCCAATAGCTTGTTGTGCCGCAGGAAATCACGAATACCCTTTTGCCCTGCTCCACATATTTATTCAAAATCGCACGGAAATAGCTTGCCTCCGATGCAGAGGTAAAGGCAGAGGGTGTTTTATCCATCACCAGGACGATTGTGCTGTTGTTTGCGGCATCAATATCTCTGGTAAAGCTTGCCCACTGGGAAGGATTGGTTGCGGTAATGCCGCCCTTTGCCGCAGAAAGCATTGCCACGCTCACGCCGCCTCTGTTCAGGAAACGATAGCTGCCGTTCCAAGAAAGAGAATCCACCTTATTTGCGGTTTTCAAATCATTTGTGCCACCGTAAATGGCAACATCCGCATTGGCATCAATGTAGGATTTTGCATTTTCTCTTGCAGAGGCATAGACTGCCGCATCCACCTGCTTTGTGCCTGTATAGGCCATTTTGCCTGCCACGTTGAAATAATGCGCCCCATCATTCGCCTTTGTAACCGTCTGATTGAGCACATCCTTTGCCGCTGCCGCCGCAGGTGCCTTGACTGCCGCCGCATTGCCCACGGTTACTGTGATATATGCCACAGCACCGTCCTTTTCGCATTTAATATAGGTTGCGCCTGCCTTTTTTGCTGTGAAAACATTGCCGGAAACAGAGCCAATGCTACCGTCTGCCACGCTGTAATTTGTGCTTGTGGAGGCCCAATAGGAGAAGCCGTCCTGATCATACACATTCATGGCGATGGTCGCTGTTTCGCCCGCCTTTTTCAGCTTAATGCTTGTGCTTGTGGGGCTGAGCCTTGCCACCTTGCCGCTGACCACATTCTGCTGATAGGCAACCAGATTGCCATAGGTTGCAATCACGGTAAAGGTGCCGCTTGTCTTAGGTGTGAAGGTGTAGCCGTTCCAAGTGCCATCCACGCCGACTGCATCCAAAACAACCTGCCCTGCGGGAATTTCAATGCGGTTATAATATTCATCCAAGCCATAGACCGTAAAGGTAATGGGCTTGCCTGCTAAGGTTCTTGTCATAGAGGGCTGGATTCTGATTTCCTGCACCTCGCCCTTTTCGGCTGTCTGGAACACGCCGACTGCATTGATGACACGGCGCTCCGAGCCTTCGGAAACCTTGTTTACCACGTTCACAGAAGAATCCTCTGTTGTTTTTGCCGCCATGGTGGAGGAGCCGCCGCCATCCAAGTGCATTGCCTCATACGCACCATATTCCTGCATCAAAACGCCCATTTCCCAATGGGTTGCGCCAATGCTTTCACCTCTGCCGTCCACAACCATAAGGATTGCTGTTTTGCCGTCCTTGGAAACACCGAAGGCCGTTCTGGGCTGTCTGCCCTTTGCAACAATGGAGTTTGCCTCGACGATTTTCCCATCTACCAAAAGCTTGCCGCCGCCGCCGAAGGCTGTCTGCATTTCATCCAGGTTGACAGAGGAATTGATATCCAATGTCATTTGGTCGCCCACCTGGAACATATACGCCGCTTTATCACGATAGTCGCCGCTCATCACAATCAAATAGCCATCCTCGGGAACGGCTACGGTTTCGCCCTTTTCGGAGATTGCGGTAATCGTGTCATCCTCAATCACAAATTTCACAAGATTCTGGAAGCGCTTGTCCAGACTTGCCGTTGTAGACATGGCATTTCTATCCAGATAAATCGGGAATACCATGGAGGTAATCTTATTCATGGATGCCAGTTGGATCAGCTTTTTCTCGTTTCCGCACGTTGCGGTCATGGTAAAATAATCGAAGAAGGGGTTGCCGTTTTCATCCTGAAAGAACGCCGCATATTGCCCCTCGCCCTGATTCAAGCTTGTTCCTGCGGAAATGACCTCGCCCTCACGCACAATGGGGCCGAAGGCCGCAGAATAGGAGCCGCTCAAGCCAAAGAAATCGGAGTTTACCCCCGCAACTGCGCCGTTATCCGTCAACAGCTTCTTTACGGTCTCCTTCAAGCCGTAATCGTTTTTGCTCTCTACCTCTTTGATTTGCAGTGTGCTTTCCGTCAAATCCACCTTCAGTACATGGACATTTTGAATCCCTGCATCCGTCATGCGACTGCTCTTTTCATAGGTTACCCCTCTTGTCACAGTCTTTTCGGTTTTCTGATTATAATAGGTGGTTGCGGCATACGCCGTTTCTGCCCCAAAATTGCCCAAGGGAGAAACCAACAGCATTGCGGCAAGCGCCATTCCAACGGCACGCTTTGCCGCCTTTTTATGATTGTTCATTCCTTCATCTCCTTTTGATAAACGCACTTTCCTATTCAGACGGAAACCGATTGGAAAAGTTCCCGAATTTTCCGATTATGTAAAGTATCATAACACAACCGACGGTTTTTTTGTGTGTTTTTCAAAAAATTTAAGAAAATTGTAAAACTTTTCGGCATAAAAAAAGGAGCATCATTTTAGGTGTGTCCCAATAAGAAAGCCTGAAGAAAATGAAATCGCCGTAGCCTTCGGCATTTCAGAATACAAGGCTTCTTATCCGGACGCACCCTTGAATGCTCTATTTTTCCTGTGAGGCTTCCTTGACAACCTCGATTTTTTCAATGCCGTATGCCTGAAACAGCGGCAGCAGCTCTGCTGTGATCTCCTCTCCGCTTGCCGCAATCGGAATGGCAGGCGGGCAGGAAACGCAGGGGCTTGCACAAATCCGCCCCACCGCCGCCGCACAGGGAATTGTCTCCCAAGGGCTGAAAATCGCCTCCCGAATCCGCATCCGCCGCTTCGGCAAGGCCATCGGCAGACGCAGGGGTTCGATTTTTTCCTTCTGCGACAAGCTCGCCAATGCTTTTTCAATGCGCTGAAAATCCCGTTCCTTATTTTCCGGCGTTGCCATCAGCACCACCGTATCCGCATCCGCAAATTCACATTCCACCCGATGTATGCGCAGTGCTTCCGCAACCTCTGTTCCGCTGTAACCGCTTTGGCTCGCAAAAACAGTGAGCTTCAAGGGATCGCTCTTCATCACTGCCCAGCCCTGCCGCATCAATGCCGCCTTCAGTGCCTCCACCCTTACAACCGTGCGCCTGAGCCGCTCTGCATAGCCATCCGCAAGGTAGGCATTGCATAAATCCAAGGACTGCAATATTAAATAGGAAGGACTTGTGGAGCCGAACAGCTCCATTGCCTTTTTCGCCTGCGCCCCAAGACGCTCCGCCCATTCCGCAGACAAATGCAGATAGGCACCACCCGTCAGCACAGGCAATGTTTTATGTGCGGAATCACAGCACATCGCCGCCCCCAAGTCCATACAATGCTTGGAGGGCTGCAAAAATTTCAGATAGGCCCCATGTGCATGGTCCACCAAAAGCGGCACGCCTGCCGCTGTGCAAACTGCCGCCAATGCCTTGATATCGGGAGAATAGCCCAGATAATCGGGGGCTGTGATATAAACGGCAAAGGCTTGGCTTTCCTTTAGCCTTGCCGCAAGCTGCTCTGCGGAAATCGGGCAGGTGCAAAGAGAGCCATCCGTCTCCGGCAAAAGCCACTCCACATCCAAATCAAGCAGGGCACAGCTATACAAAAATGCCTTGTGTGCATTGCGTGCCGCCAAAACCACAGGGCGTCGGTTCTCTCTCGCTTGCAGTGCAAGAAAAAGCATGGTGCGGATACATTGTGAGGAGCCCTCTGTGCCATAAAGCGTTTTGCCAAAGCCAAAGAGCGTCTCTGCATTTTTCTCGCTTTCCGCAATCACGCCCTCCGCCGCATACAACTCATCCGCACCGCAAATTTCCGTGATATCCCTTTTTTCACAGCCCAAAAAGGACACACCCTTGTGTCCCGGCATATGCAGGCGGGCGGTGTCCTTTTTTTCGTATATATTTATGAAATCACAAATCGGTGTATTCATAAAATCCCTCAAATCAGCCTCTTTTCGAGTCAGTCGCTTGCCGAGGCACGATTGCTCCGTTGCTTCGCAACTCTCGCAATCGACGCTATTCGCAGCTTCGGGCATACCCTACGCTGCTCATACCGTCCGCTCGTAAAATGTCTTCAGCCTATCATGCAAGCATGCGGCTGAAGACGTTTTACTCGCTTGCCTCGCTTACCTTCATCATAATGGCACATTCGATTCTCTTTTTGAACAGCTCACAGCCATATTCATAAATGCCAGTTATACTGCCGGTTGCATGGTAGGCATTTGCCGCACAACCGCCGGAGCAATACAGCTTTGCCCAGCAATCCTTACAGCCCTCTCTGGCATAGGCGTTGCAGCACTTAAATTCATCCTGCACCTCTTTATTGGTAACACCCTTCCAGATATCGCCCATGCTGTATTTTTCATCCCCGACAAACTGATGGCAGGGATACAGCTCGCCCCAAGGGGTCACTGCCATATATTCCGTGCCGCTGCCACAGCCGGAAATTCTCTTATAGATACAGGGGCCATGCTCCAAATCCAGCATATAATGATAGAAGGTCAGCGGTCTGCCCTCTTTTTTGCGTTTCAGCATTTCCTTCGCCAGCAGCTCATACTGCTCGAAAAGAATGGGCTTATCCTCTTCTGTCAGCGCATACGGGTCATCAGGCGCGCAGACAACAGGCTCCATGCTCAGCTCCGTAAAGCCCAGATCCGCCATGTGGAACAGATCATTCGTAAAATCTACATTATTATGGGTAAAGGTTCCACGCATATAGTAGTTTTTATCCCCACGCTTTTTCACAAATTCCTGGAACTTCGGCACAATGCGGTCATAGCTGCCGTTGCCTGCATAATCCTTGCGCAGATGGTCATGCACTTCCCTTCTGCCGTCCAGAGAAAGCACAACATTGTGCATTTCCTTATTTGCAAACTCGATAACCTCATCATCAATCAGCATCCCGTTTGTGGTCAGCGTAAAGCGGAAGTTTTTATCATGCAGCTTTTCCTGCTCTCTTGCATACGCAACCACCTGCTTTACCACATCCCAGTTCATCAAGGGCTCGCCGCCGAAAAAGTCCACCTCAAGGTTTCTTCTTGTGCCGGAATTTTCAATCAGAAAATCAATCGCACGCTTGCCGACCTCAAATGTCATGAGCGCACGTTCCCCCTGATATTTGCCCTGACTGGCGAAGCAATAGGAACAGTTTAGGTTGCAGGTGTGTGCAACATGCAGGCACAATGCCTTAATTACCGTATTTCTCGCCTTGAAATCATACGCCAGATATTCATAATTATCGGGCGTAAACAGCTTGCCTGCCCGTCTGAGTGCCACCACATCGTCAATACATTCCTGCACATCCTCCGCTGTGACATCGTCATATTTTTCGAGCATGGCATCAATGATATCCCCCTGCGTATACTCGCGAATCATGCCGATGACATCATACGCCAGATCATCTACGCTATGGATGGAGCCACTGCAGGTGTCCAGCACGATGTTGTAACCATTCAATTTATATTGATGTACCATTTTTCTACCTCATCACTCTGTTAAAATCTATTTACATTCAAAAAAGGGCTGTTTGCTACAGCCCCTTTCCGATTTTGTCTCATGTTTGATTTGCGATTACTGTTTTTCGCAAGGCTGGTTTGCTACGCCGCAGGATGTTTTGCAAGCGGACTGGCAAGATGTCTGGCATTCGCCGCAGCCACCGTTCTGTACGGATTTGTTCAAATCGCGTGTTGCGATAGTTTTAATTCTGCTCATATTTTCTACCTCCCTAAAAGTCAAAAAATTCTTATCTGCTATAAGTTCCTAACTATTATACCCTAACGAAAGGGAATAATCAAGTAAAACATCTTGCGGGAAAAACAAACGCTCCGTCTTCGCAAAAGGAGCCTGCCATCTTAGACTCGGAATCTCAAAAATTAAAATACGGATGATTGCTGTATGCCGCAGGAAGCCTTCTTCCCAAGTCTGTCCAACCGAGGCTTTTCACAAAGACGGATTTCTGCTCCGGAAAAAGATATGTATTCAGATAATCAATAAAATCCGCCTCATTATAGCAATAAACGCCCCCGATTTTGTATTTCTCGGCGGCAGGGCTTGTTTGCATCCATTGATTGCAAAAGGTATTACAATAGCTTTCCAAATTATTTGCCACCGCATCCGGCACGGAATAAACAACGCTGTCGCCATCCGCACTTAAAATTACTTCTTTCAAACCCATACCCCCTTGTCTGCCTTTGCGTTTTTTCGTTTGTGAAGCCGAAGGGCATTAGCATTTGTCATTTTTATCTTTTATATCATTTTTCAACGCTCTGATTTCTTCCCGAATCAATTCCGTACAAGTAACAATCAGACCTGCAAGAATAACAATTCCACCATAAAGCGGATAAAGAAAGGATTCTTGGACCCCACCGCCCATGATACCGGATAACAGCACCCACACACCACTAAACGGCCATACAACCAATGCAAATACCAAAGCCATCGCAATAATAATATTTTTTCATTTCTCTCCCACCTCCGCAGCTTCCGATTGTTCTCTCACTTCTCTCATGTAAATGATACCATAGCTTTCCGAGCAGTGCCAAAGCTTATTTTACCGCAAGGTGCAAAAAGACCGCCCTCCGCGACTATTCCGCTGACAGAATAATCAAACAAAACGAATATTTCCGCAAAAAACTCTGCGAAGAAAATTTTATCCGTCGGATTGATTTTTTTCTTTTGCTATGCTATGATAGCAGTAAGAAAGGATTACCGCTTTTGGAAGAGGCGGTCAGTCCTGTTAAATAGGTGCGACCGTCTAACTCTTGTTAGGCGGTCATTTTTTATCATTTCTTATGCAATAGGCATAAGGTGATAATTCCAATGATTACAAGGCTATATTGAAATAATTCAGTATATGTAACCATAGACATCACCCCCTTTTTAGAGAGTGACTGAACCGCCAAGCGATAATCCTTCATTTTTATCCTATCATATCTTTTCTTTTTTGACAATATTCTCTCTCCAAGCCAATGCCTTTTCCTTTTCTCTGCAGCAAAGACCGCCCTCCGCGACTATTCCGCCGGCAAAAATCATAAATTGAAGGGAACCCAATTTGAAAGGAGAAAGACCATGAAACGATTTTTCTCACTTTTTCTTTCCTTCGTTCTGCTTTTTGCCGTCTGTGCGTGCAGTCGGGAGAAAAACCTGACGGAGCTTGAGGAAATCCAACAGCAGCTTGCCGAAATGGAGGGCTATGCTTGCACGGCAACGCTCATCCGCCAGACAGAAAACGGCGAAAAGATCTATGAGACCAAGCAATACTACAAATCCACGGGGGAATATCGCTTGGAGCTGACCGCACCGGAGACCGTTGCCGGCAACTACACCGTTTTTGACGGCGACCGCATCTGTCAGTACAACCCCAGAGTGAATGACTGCATCATCCGAGATGTGCCCGAATCACAGCACCGCAGTGAGCTGTTTCTGGGGCAGTTTATCAAAAACTATATGCAATCGGAGGGGGTCAGCGTGGAAACGGCTTCGTTTGATTCCTCCAAGTGCATCGTGCTGGAGGCTGTCATTCCCGGCAACGATGACGGACTTGCCACAGAAAAGCTCTGGATTGACCGTGAAAGCCTGCTGCCCGTCCGTTTTGTCATTTATGATGCAGATGACAAGGAGCGCTACCGAATGGACTATCACGAATTTACCTTTCATCCGCAATTCGATGCCGATACCTTCCGAATCGCGGAATAAACACCCCTGTTTTTGTCCATACTGAAAACAGTCAGCAGGAAGGGCATCCACTTACATATTATTCTTCCGCCGCTGACCAGACCAAACAGCGGAGTGTGAGAACATGATTGTCAGACGAGGAGATATATTTTTTGCAGACCTCAGCCCTGTGGTGGGCAGCGAGCAGGGCGGCATCCGCCCCGTTTTAATCGTGCAGAATGATATCGGGAACAAATACAGCCCGACAGTAATCTGCGCCGCCATCACCTCTCAGATGAACAAGGCGAAGCTGCCGACGCACATCGCGCTTTCCTCCGCAGTATACGCACTGCCGAAGGATTCCGTTGTGCTGCTGGAGCAGATTCGCACGATTGACAAGCAGCGCCTGCGGGAAAAGCTTTGCTGTCTGGATGATACCATGATGCGGCGGGTTGACCGAAGCCTTCTCATCAGCCTTGGGCTGAAATAACTTTAAGTCAATTTAAGTCAAAATGAGCTTTTGACTTGCTTAAACAGAAAGAACCGAGGATCGAATAAAATTCCCTTCCTCGGTTCTTCTTATTATCTATTCTTTTTACTTACCAAAACCAGCCACAGGAAATACAACAGGATAAAGACCACTGTAAATGTAACAACCTGTCTGAGGCTGATTGCCATGCCCGTAATCAGCATAAATCCATGATAAAGCACACTGCACAGGCAGCCTGATTTTATCGCACGGATAAAAAGCATTTTATAATCCATATTGATTCTCCTATTCCTTCCACAGCCTCTTACTGCTCATTGGTGCCAAGGACAATGCGGATATCTGCACTGCCGACTGCATTCGGCAGAACCTCCACTCTGGCATCCTTAAAATAGCTGACCAGATCCTGCCCAACGCCCTCATTCTTTACCAGAATACGGGTATAGCTGAGCTTTTCGCCGGTATAGTTCGTCGGCTCTGTCACAGTATAGCCTTCGTTCTTCAAAAGCTCCGTGAACCGTGCTGCCAAACCTGCTACCGTGCCGCCGTTGGAAACCTCAATGGTCAGATCCTTGCTGTTGCTGCTGTCGCTGTCTGCCTTGCCGGCAGGGGCTACATTATAGAACAGGCGATCCACCACCTCTGTCGTTTCGGCAGGGTCATGGATAAAGTAGGATACACCGCTGATATACTGACCGACACCGGGCAGAGTTTCCATCGTCATTTTGCTCATATCAATCTTGGTGATATAGTTTGCATATTTCAGTGCATCGGAAAGGCTTACATCCGTATCTACATATTTATACATCACCTTGATATAGTCCCCAAGGTTTTTCACAATGCTTTCCGTACTCAGCACCTTTGTTGCCAACGCCTTTAAGAACATCTGCTGCACCTGAATACGCCCGACATCACCGTTGGCATAGCCCTTACGGAAACGAACCAGCTGCAATGCCTTATTGCCATCCAGCGTTTGCAGACCTTTTTTCAGGTCAATCTTGATATCGCCGGTATCGCTCATGTCCCATTTCATATCCCGCGGCACATCTACCTCAACGCCGCCAACGGCATCGACGATTTCAACCAGCGCATTAAAATCAACCTTTACATAATGATCAATCTTAATCCCCAGCATATCCTCCAGCTGCAGCACTGCCGCCTGCGGACCATATTCCTTGCCGCCGATGGCATGCACTGCATTAAACTTCATGACACCGTATCTTTTGCCCAGAAGCTGCTCTACATCGGTGCAGACATCCACACGCGTATCTCTCGGAATAGAAAGCAGGCTCAAGCTTTCCTGAGAGCTGTCATAATGCACGACAAAGGCAACGTCCGTTCTGGTGCCGTCCGCATCTACGCCGAACACTGCCACATTCAGCTTCATATTTCTACCCAAAAGGGCATCCAGCATACTGGTTTCATCTGCATCCTTGGCAATCGTATCACCGCCAAAGGGCCACTCTCCCGTTACCTTATGATAGGCGAAGCAGGCACCGCCTGCCAAAACCACGAATACCATTACGATAGAAAGCATCACCTTGAAAAAGGTTTTCACCGGATTGAATGGCTTTCTTCTTTTCGGGTGTTTTCTTGTTCTGCTCATGGAATCCCTCACTCGTCTGTCTTTTATACGTCCTCATTCAGCTGATTGCCTTCCTGATTGCTTTCGTTGAACTGATTTTCTTCCTGCTCCTCCGTGCTGCTTTGGGGTGCAATGCCGTAAATACGCTCATTCACCAATTCCTTAATACCATCCTCATCCAGCTCGACATATCTTCCGGGATTACCCAGATAAGGAACGGTATCACTGGTAATCTTTGCAGGGTCTAACGCCTTCACATATTTCACATACTTCAGCGCTTCGGACACGGAAATATTGCTTTCGGTGCAATCCAGCGCAACCTTTACCAGATCGTTCAGATTCCGCATCAGGGTATCCGAGCTGCATACCTTTTCAATCAACGCCTGAATGAACTGCTGCTGCACCTCGATACGCTTCAAATCCTTCTGCACATAGCCGTCTCTGAAACGAACCAGCTGCTCTGCCTTATCCCCATCCAAATGCTGCATTCCGGGGTACAGGTCGATATACAAATCCTGATAAGGGTCTACATAATACAATCTTTCTTCTACATTAAAATCCACGCCGTCGACGGCATCGACAATCTGGCGGAAGGCAGACAAATCAACCTTCACATAATAATCTATCTTCATGCCGAGGATTTCCTCCAGCATGGCAACGGAGAATGCACAGCGGTTATTTTCGCCTGCATAGGCATGCAGCTCTGTCAGCTTGCATTGCCCGTAAACGCCGTTCTGTTCGGGGACGTAGGCATTTTTGCTTTCCAGATAATCGGTCATTTCCTTTGTCATGGTGACCTTGGAATCTCTGGGAACAGAGATAAAATGCAGCTCCTTCGTGCCGGTATTAAAGCTTGCGACCATATTTACATCCGCGCGGACACCATCCTCATCCGTACCAAAAACGGCAACATTGATGATTTCATCCTCCTCGGGGTCGGTCGTATCCGATGTTGTAAAATCGGATTTTTCCGCTTTATTTTCCCATTGCTGCACCGCAACCCAGATTTTCGCGCCGGCATACGCCGCTACCAGAAGCAGCAGCAGCAAAATCACTACCAGAATATTTCTGCGCCGCCGTTTCTTCCGCTCTGCCTTTCTGCGGGACATTCTTCTGCCCTGCGCCACCCGACGCGGGTCGATATACGGCTGCTCCTCCTGCACACTTCTGTGCCTGCGCGGCTGTCTGTGTGGCTCCTGCGTCTGCCTGCGGCGTACCTGCCGCTGCTGCAGCTCCATATCCTCGGGAGGTCTGCGCCGTCTTCTGTATTCTCTCTTTTCACCCATGGTTTTTATTCTCCTCTTTTTCAGAGTTCTTTTCGCATGAAATTTTTCATAACCCTATAATTATAGCAAATCTGCCAAGTTCTGACAATATAGAAAAGCCGAATCTCTGATGTTTTTCAGAAAATTTCCTGTTCTTTCCGATGCTTGAAACAATACTATTTTTATTATACACCATTTCTCTGCCCTGAAAAGAGACAATTTTCTTAATTTTTCAACGGATTTTGTACTGCCGAAAAAACACAACGGGCCACTTTCCTTTACATTTTCGACATTTTCTCGTATAATCCGTATTTATAGGGATAAAAAGATACAGGAACAAAAAGGAGGTATCCGCATGAAGGACCCCGAAAGGACTTCTTACCTTATTAAAGCAAAAAAATTTCTTTCCACGCCCGCCGGCATTGCGCTCACACTTCTCTGCGCCGCCGTTTTCATCACGGGCATTGTTTATCTCATCACCACAACGAAGATTTTATATGTCGGCTGGAATATTCTGCATGCGCCCACAATGCTACTGCTGAATATTCTGCCGGTGCTGCTGGCATTACTGCTGTTTTTCTTTCTGACCAGAAAAATCGGCTTTTCATGCAGTCTGGTCGGGATTGTGCTGATATTCTTTGCGGTTGTTGACCGTGTGAAGGTTTCCATGCGGCAAGAGCCGCTTCTGCCGACGGATCTGACCTTGGCAAAGGAGGTCATCGCCATTCTGAAAACCTTCCCCGTTTATCAGCTAGTGCTGATTGGGGTCATGCTGATTGTATTCGCGGCGCTTCCGGTATGTAGCTTTCTGAAATCGAAGGCGATTGTACTGCCACCTCTGCCGCGGATTCTAGGACTTGTGCTTGTGCTTGCCTGCGGCTTTGGGGCAAATCACCTCTGGTATGCGAATCAAACGCTGTATGACAGCTATCCGACTGTGGACAATCCTTATTTTCAGGTGAACCAATACAACACACGCGGCATGATTTATTCCTTCCTGCATCAGTTCAACATCATGCAGGTTCAAGCACCCGAAGGATATACTGCGGCAGACATACGGACACTGGAGGACACCGATTGGACACCCCCTGTCAGCACAGAAAAGCGTCCGCACATCATTATGATTATGGGCGAAGCATTTTCCGACCTGAGCGAAAACGAGCATCTGGATTTTACGGGCTACCGCGACCCGATGAAAAACTGGAAGGAAATCTGCGCGGAGGAAGGCACCATCAGCGGGCATATCGTTGTGCCGAACTTCGGCGGCGGCACCTCAAAGAAGTCGCTGTTCTCGATCCACAGCTCCTTCGTGAAGGCGACCTTGCGGGTCGTCGTGTCGTTGGCGTCGCGGTTCGGGTTGTTGGGCAGGTCAAAATACTCGCACTGGTCGGCGGGATAGTTGTCGATGATCAGCTTGACAGGCTCCAGCACGGCCACGCGGCGCTGGGCGTTCAGCTCCAGCTCGGCGCGCAGCACGGCCTCCAGCTGGCGCATGTCCACCAGGTTGTCGGCCTTGGAGATACCGGCCTCCTTAACAAAGGTGAAGATGCTGGTGGGGGTGTAGCCGCGGCGGCGCAGGCCGGACAGGGTGGGCATACGGGGGTCGTCCCAGCCGTCCACGATGTTTTTCTCCACCAGCTCACGCAGGTAGCGTTTGCTCATGACGGTGTTCGTCACGTTCAGGCGGGCGAATTCGCGCTGCTTCGGGAACTCTTTGCCGAACAGGTTTGTGATGACCCACTCGTACAGGGGACGGTGGTTCTCAAATTCCAGGCTGCACAGGCTGAAGGTGATACCCTCGATGGCGTCCTGG
>OLNX01000947.1_pt1 | contig 26976 bp, 17 predicted proteins | sample 1672611 | NCBI WGS metagenome assembly OLNX01 (sample SAMEA3136705, study PRJEB25190) | human gut metagenome | reverse complement strand
CACCCCACTTGTTAGATAGTATATCATACTGTCTAACAAATGGGGTGCTGTTCATCAGAGAGAGCTATGAGATTGAAATTATTTATTCGGTTCTGAGCGCGACGACGGGGTCTTTATTTGCTGCGAAGCGTGAGGGGATAAGTCCGGCCACGACCGTGAGCAGCATGCTTATTGCTACAAGTATTACAGCGGCCACGGGCGGCAGCACGGCGTTTATGGAGTATATACCCGTGAGATGATGCACAATAGCGTTTATCGGTATGCACAGCAGTATTGTTGCCAGTATGCCGATAAGCCCAGCGCACAGACCCACAATGACCGTCTCCGCATTGAACACGCGGGATATATCCTTCTTAGAGGCGCCGATGGCGCGCAGGATGCCGATCTCCTTGGTTCGCTCGAGCACGCTGATATAGGTGATAATGCCAATCATGATGCTGGAAACGATGAGGCTTATCGCCACAAACGCGATGAGAACATAGGATATAACGTCGATGATGGTGGTAACGGAGCTCATTATCAGCGCAACATAGTCTGTGTAGCTGATCTGATCCTCGGTATCAACGCTGTCGTTATAGTCCTCGATTATGTCAGCGACGGCGTCCTTGGCGGCGAAGGTCGCGACATAGATATTGACGCCGGAGGGGGAGTCAAGCTCGACATAACCCAGATCGCGGAGATTTTTATCAAAACTGGAGTCGGAAAAGGTCTCAGGCATGAAGTTATCGTATATGAGCTTATAGCCCTCGTCCGTGAAGTAGCACTGGTCGAATGCCTCGGCAAGACTTGCGGTGGAGAGCTGGCTCATCTGAGCTTTGACGTTGTCGGAATATGCCTTTGAGATCTGCTGGCTCATCATCTCGCGCATATATGAGATGAGAGTATCATCGTCCATGGCCGAGAGCATATCCGCATACTCGGGATAGTTTTCAACGACGGTATTTTCAATATCCTCGCGTGATACGCCGTCGAGCTGCTCATCAATCATGGAATCGACATACGACTCGGGCGCAACGGACATATAGTTAACGTACAGCTCCGCTTTCTTAGCGCTGTCAATTCCGGCACAGTAGTCGATGACCGCCTGCTTTATCTCCTCGGCGGTAAGGGCGCGGTTTGTCTCCTTGAAGGGCAGACCGGTGAAAATATCGTGCTCGGGGTCGGCAAGCTGCTGCTTGACAAGCTCCTTGTCGGCGGTCTGCTCGACAACGTATTTTGTCAGGGCGTTCGTGTAGCCGATGGCGCCGGTCATCATACCGGATACCGCGTCCTCGTTCTGGCGGACAACGCCCACTATCTTGAGCTGGATGCCGTTGCCATAAAGGGTCTTGAGGCCGAGAGCGTCGGTGCTTATGTCCTTATATTCGCCGGTGGTGGGGTCCTCCTGCCAGCAGTCGGCGGGGAGGATGAGGCTGAAGGTCTTTTGGCAGACGTCGGCATAGCTCCAGCTCTCCATCTTCGTGGTGTCTACCTGCTCGCCCTTCATGTAGTTTGTCATGGCCGAGAGCATCTCGGATGAGGACTTGAGCCCGAGGGCGTACAGCACCATGTCGGACACCTCATTGTTCTCGTCAACGATGAGCACGGTTTCGTCATAATTCTGCGGCCATGAGCCGTACAGGACGTCGTACTGCTGCTGCACAAGATCGCTCACAAGGCCGTTATCGCCCGGCAGCATCTCCTGCCATACAACAAATTGATTGCTCGTACCGCTCATGCCAGAGGAATTGAGCATATTGTTCATGGATGCATTTACCGATTCCTCGGCGTCCTCGCCGATTATACCGGCTCGCATCCTGCTCATCAGGGTCATGACGTCGGACTTGACGATGTTACCGTCAACATCCTTCGTATAAAGGTTCATGGGCAGGTCGTAGGTGTACTGGATGTTCGATACATTTTCGCTCAGCGGCGTATCGCCCGCCATTTGCTCGTCTAAAAAGACCTTAAAATCGCGCAGATTGTTCGTCTCGATCTCGGCGTTTGTCATGGTGTTCATCATGTCGTACATGATGGTGTTGCCATATACTGCGTCCTTATCGTGCGCGTTTTCGCCGGACTGGGCATGAACGCCCATGAGACTTGTCATCAGCTCCGTCATATCGACGGTCTCGGCCTGAATGGATATGGGGTAGGAGGAGAGAGTATCCTCCTGCACCTTGTCAATATAGTTGTTGACGCCTGTGGATATCGACAGGATAAGGGCGATGCCGATGATGCCGATGCTTCCGGCAAACGAGGTAAGGAAGGTTCGGCCCTTCTTCGTCATCAGGTTGTTGAGCGAGAGCGACAGCGCCGTGAGGTAGCTCATGACCGTCTTTCGCTGCGGCGGGGGAGTTGCAACACCCTCTTCGGATGAATACGGCATGGAGTCTGCGGTGATGAGGCCGTCCTTGAGGCGGATTATGCGCGAGGCGTAGGTTTCCGCCAGCTCGGGGTTGTGCGTAACCATGATGATGAGCTTATCCTTGGATATCTCCTTGAGTATCTCCATGATCTGAACGCTCGTCTCGGAGTCGAGGGCGCCTGTCGGCTCGTCGGCAAGGAGAATATCCGGGTCGTTTACAAGGGCGCGGGCGATTGCAACGCGCTGCATCTGGCCGCCGGACATCTGGTTCGGCTTTTTATTTAGCTGATCGCCGAGTCCGACCTGTTCGAGCACCTTTACAGCGCGCTCACGCCGCTCACTCTTTGAAACTCCGGAGAGCGTCAGCGCAAGCTCAACGTTTGAGAGCACTGTCTGGTGAGGGATTAGATTGTACGACTGGAAAACAAAGCCTATTGAGTGGTTGCGGTATGTGTCCCAGTCCCTGTCGCCGTAATCCTTGGTGGAGCGGCCGTTTATAATCAGATCACCCTCTGTATACTGATCGAGGCCGCCGATGATGTTCAGAAGCGTGGTTTTGCCGCAGCCCGAGTGGCCGAGCACCGCCACAAATTCGCTTTCCCGGAATTCAAGGTCGATACCCTTCAGCGCGTGAACGGTATCGTCGCCAAGGACATAATCCTTAGTTATGCCTTTAAGCTTGAGCATTAAGAAAACTCCTCCAAATAGACGTAATATATTGAAGCAATTATCGTATCTTTCAATGCCAAAGTCAAGAGAAGTCACAAAAAGTTCAGAAAATTTGAGTGATTTCAGTGGGAACAAAAAGCGCTGCAAACCGCTTGACGGCATGCAGCGCTCTTGGCACCCACAAGAGGATTCGAACCTCCGACCCCTCGCTTAGGAGTTTGGAAAATTCAATATCCCAGGGTGCATCACAATGTCATGTAGTGCTAAAAAGTACCGTAAAATCAAGGGAATTGAACGATCCGAGTATCCTGGAATTTCTCGTAAGGACACCCCATATTACCTCAAAAAACCTACGCTCTTAGCACGGTTATTAGCATTAGCAGCCGGGGAACGCTCTGCGTTCACATGAGCTGAAGAGCTTTACGCTGGATTTGAGGCAAGATAACAACTGAATATTTGACTCAATAAGGACACTCCGCATGATGTGAAGTGTCCTTATTTTATACGGATAATGAACGCACAGAATCTACTATCGCTCGGATTGCCCAAATTAACTGAGGGAGTAGTGAGAGCAGAATCGCAACCGTTTTGCTACATCTATAAATGAAACAACGAGTAAGAAAGAACTTCAATCACCGCTTTTATTGGGCGCGGCGTTAATTAGCCTTACACCATTAACTAAAGCAAAGCAACAAATCTTTCCTCCAGTAAATTGCCGACCACGGGCATTATAGCGTTCTCCGCTGGCAGAAATGAATACTTGCTTTTTTGCTCTTGTTAGTGCTACATAGAACACGCATAGATCATCCAGCAGCGGTTCAACCATCTGGGTTGGGATATTTTGCGGTAGTCGACAACGAGCACCGCCTTGTGTCGATTTACTGGGGCAGTCCCTGCAAATAAATGTAAACACCCATTGCTCAACATCACAAACGACTACATAATCCCACTCCAGACCTTTCGCACCATGAACAGTGGAGAGAATCACTCGTGAGTCAACATATTCCATTGCTTGTTTTAGCTGACGGTTTTCAAAAATGTCCAGTAACAGGGTATACTTATCTTCAGGAACAAGGTCTGCATAATCGATGGAAACTTTCTCCACAAGGGCATCAAGCAACTTCAGCAGAGAATCTACTGTCTTACCTGTTGATGCTGCATATGCTGTCCTTACACTATCGGAGAACGCCGCCAGAGCCTTTTTATTTATGGCCTTTGACTTACCAAATCGCCTGATAAACATTTCTTGGCATTTGTTATGGAACTCAACATAGTCCGAATCTTCGTCAGTAAACATTCCATAGAAGTATTGAATGCCATTCCTAGCAAGTTCAGCTTCTACGATTTCTGCATTTTTACTTCGATTTCGGAATAGAATTGCGATTTTTACATTCTCTTCTGCCAATAGATCTTGGACTTTGGCAACGACCTGCTCTGCTTCATCTTGTTGAGTTGTACCCCAAAATGCAGGAAGTTTTGCTACATCATCAGATAGCTTATATCCCCAATGCCCGCCTTCACGGTATTTGACGAGCTTTCCCTCTGCTACTAAACCCGCAAGAATCCGATTCGCCGTCGCCGCCGAAACACCACACAATACACGCACATCCGCATTCATGATATACGGATGTGTTTCCAGAAACTTCTCGATCTGCTTCCACCGCATCGTTGCCTTATCTGTCGCTCCATCGCTCACCTCATCACTCGCATTGATTGCGTCAATGAGCGATGCTTTGATAGCTGAAAGCATGAACTCAATAAATACCGTGGACTCTCCGGCGTCATTGGAAGCATTGATGGCCGCGTAATACTCCTCCTGACGGTCATGGATGATGGGTTCCACCGGTAGCCAAGCAAAGGCCGGGTTCCATTTGGAAAGCAACAGCGTATGCCACAGACGGCCCACACGGCCGTTTCCATCCGCAAAGGGGTGGATCAGTTCAAACTCATAATGGAACACACAACTGCGGATTAGCATATGCACATCGCTGTTTTTCACCCAGTCCAGCAGCTCCATGACCAAATCCGGGACATACTGCGGCAACGTTCCAAAATGCAGGACATGCCCCTCCTGATCTACAACACCCACAGGCCGGGTACGGAACATTCCTGACTCATCCACCAATTCTCGTGTCATAATGCCGTGAGCGGTCAGCAGATCATCTACGGAGTAGGGGTCCAGCTCGTCCAGCCGCTCGTAAATCTCATAGGCATTCTTGACCTCTGCAATATCCTTGGGTGGAGCCAGGACATGCTTACCGTTGAGGACTGCAGTTACCTGTTCTAAGCTGAGCGTATTCTGTTCAATGGCAAGGGAGCCGTGGATGGTGCGAATACGATTGCTCCGGCGCAGAGTCGGGTTGCTGGAAAGCTGGTTCGTTGATGTGAGCCTGCCTACCAGCTCGGCAATTTCCGCAACAGAATCAATGATCGTATTCGTGATTTCAAAGGGTGGCTTTTTGTTTTTCATAACATCCTCGCATATCCGTAAACTATCATTATTGTACCAATAAATGGCCTAAAAATCAATACATCGCTCATTTCATCAATCAAAAGATAAGACTAAATTTGACCGATTGTTCCGGAAACTTTGGGTGAACTTCCAGGATCAACAAAACAACTCTCTACAACTGAATCAGAAATCTGTAAGGACATTTCGCATGGTGTGAAGTGTCCTTATTTTTATGGAGGTAATCACGATGAGTACACAGATTATCGCCATCGCCAACCAAAAGGGCGGCGTTGGCAAGACAACGACCTGCGCCAATCTCGGCATCGGACTGGCACAGGAAGGAAAAAAGGTGCTGCTGATTGACGGCGATCCCCAGGGCAGCTTGTCTATCAGCCTGGGCTATTCCCGCCCAGATACGCTGCCGGTCACACTCTCCGATATGATGGGCAAGGTGCTGACCGATTCGCCCATCCAGCCCGGCGAGGGTATTCTGCACCATGCGGAGGGGGTTGACCTGATGCCAGCAGATATTCAGCCCTCCGGCATGGAGGTATCCCTGGTAAATGCCATGAGCCGGGAAACCATTTTGCGGCAGTATCTGGACACGGTGAAACGGGACTATACCCATATTTTGATCGACTGCCAGCCCTCCCTGGGTATGCTCACAGTCAATGCACTGGCAGCCGCTAACAGGGTGTTGATTCCCGTCCAGGCGGAGTATTTGCCTGCCAAAGGACTGGAACAGCTGCTGCAAACTATCAGCAAAGTGCGGAGGCAGATCAATCCCAAGCTGCAAATCGACGGTATCCTACTGACAATGGTGGACGGGCGCACCAACTTCGCAAAAGAGATCAGCGCCCTGCTGCGGGAAACCTACGGTTCCAAAATCAAAGTATTCGGTTCTGAGATTCCGCACTCCGTCCGGGCCAAGGAGATCAGCGCCGAGGGTAAAAGCATCTACGCCCACGACCCGGAGGGCAAGGTTGCTGCCGCTTACAAAAATCTGACGAAGGAGGTGCTGAAACTTGAAAAGCAGCGCGAAAAACATAAAGCTGGCCTCAGTCGATGATTTGTTTTCTACTGAGGAAAGCCGGGTTGATGCCAGCCGCGAAAAAGTAGTGGAAATCCCGCTGTCTGAACTGCATCCGTTTAAGGACCATCCCTTTAAGGTCAAGGATGACGAGGCCATGATGGAAACAGCGGACAGTATCTGGCAGTACGGCGTTTTGGTTCCTGCCATCGTCCGTCCCGATGCCGATGGAGGCTATGAGCTGGTTGCGGGACACCGGCGGCACCATGCCAGCGAATTGGCCGGAAAAGAAACCTTGCCCTGTATGGAGAAGTCATTGAAGGTGCGGCCTCCGTGGATGAAAGTGCCATCACCGGCGAATCCGCTCCTGTTATTCGGGAAGCGGGAGGTGACCGCAGCGCCGTAACCGGCGGTACGACTGTCCTGTCCGACTGGATCGTGGTCAAAGTCACCAGTGAAGCCGGTGAAAGTTTCCTGGACAAGATGATTGCTATGGTTGAGGGCGCAGCGAGAAAAAAGACACCGAATGAAATCGCATTGCAGATTTTCCTGGTGGCGCTGTCGATTATCTTTATTCTGGTAACGGTGTCCCTTTATACTTATTCAATTTTCTCAGCAAAACTTGCAGGAATTGAGAATCCTACTTCCGTAACAACGCTGGTTGCCCTTCTGGTTTGCCTTGCACCCACCACCATCGGTGCGCTGCTTTCCGCCATCGGTATTGCAGGTATGTCCCGGCTGAACCAAGCCAATGTCCTTGCCATGAGCGGCAGAGCGATTGAGGCTGCCGGTGATGTGGATGTTCTGATGCTGGATAAAACCGGCACCATCACGCTGGGCAACCGACAGGCTTCGGAATTTATTCCGGTGGATGGCGTTGACGTTAAAGAACTGGCGGATGCCGCGCAGCTTTCTTCCCTGGCCGATGAGACGCCGGAAGGCAGAAGCGTTGTGGTCCTGGCGAAAGAACAGTTCGGAATTCGCGGTAGAAGCCTTCAGGACAAGGGAATGCAGTTTATCCCGTTTACCGCTGTGACCCGTATGAGCGGCGTTGACTTTGACGGAAACGAAATCCGCAAAGGTGCAGCTGATGCCATGCAGGCGTATGTCACCCACGCAGGAGGTATGTATTCCGAGGAATGTGACAATGTTGTCAAGTCGATTGCTTCCAAGGGTGGCACCCCTTTGGTGGTGGCAAAGAATCACAAGATTCTCGGTGTGATCTACCTGAAGGATATGTAGCTTATTTAATTTGGTTGGCGTCTTTTGCCCTCAGTGCCGATAAGACTGCTTGAATAATTGGAATCAGCGTAGCGGCCTCCTGTTCACTGCACTCCTCAATCAGAAAGCGAAGCTGGCGGATCGAAGGGCTTTCACGCTTTAGTTCAGGATTGAATATCTCCCTGGCATCAATTTTGAGCAAGCGAATTAAGGGGAACAGCGTCTCCATTTTGGGGTTTCCCTTATAATTCTCTATATTCATTACAGTGCGGACATCGGCGTCAATCTTTCCGGCAACCTGTTCTTGTGTAAGGCCAAGCTCACTGCGGGCAACTTTCACGGCATCGCCTAACGGATGAGAATAATCTTGCATTGCGGTTCACCTCATAAATATTCTACAATACACCTTCTTCTGTTTGTATTCATTGCAATACTGCTCTTGTATGTATTGTAATTCATCATGCGGGCAAGGAGGGCAAGTTATGGATCAGGGAATACCAGTTAAAGTGCAGGCTACGCACATGAATTTCAATGTTCAATAGAGAACCAGTATGTCCTACGGGGTGAACCGCAGTTCACCTGCACAAATCAACCAATCGGCAGCGTCGGCTGCCGTTCTCCGCCTCCATTTCGATTCACTCGCAAACCAATGAATCGAAATGGAGGTTATTTATGACCAAGATCAATCTTCGGGAACAGTACCCCGATTTTTATAAGAACGATTACGTCATTGAAGTCCCTGATGAGGTGGCTGCCATCATGCAGGAGTATGACCGGCTGGAGGCCGCATACCGCCGCCGTACATACTACCACAAGGCTCATTACTCGCTGGATCGTGGAGATGGCATTGAGTACGAAGCTCTCTTTGTGTCTTTGACGCCTTGTGAGGTTTATGAGCGCAAGGTTACGATGGAACAGCTCCACGCTGCTATTGCATCGCTGCCGGACAAGCAGGCCAAACGGATCAACGCCCGTTACTTTATGGGCCTGACGGTATCCGAGATTGCTAAGAGCGAAGGTGTGAGTGCTGCATCTGTCAGCGAATCTATCCAACGTGGGCTGCGGAACATGGAAAAATTTTTGAAAAACCGTCTGTAATACCCCTAAAGTGATCCTCAGAAATCTCATGGTTATTAGAAGGACACGCTATTCCTCGTGACCTTGAGATCATTGAAAACTGAATACACGGCATTACAGGTACGAAACCCGCGTGAGTAGCGGCATAAGGCCCGGCGCGATGACGGCAGCTTGAAGGAGGTGAACAGACAAGCTGCCAGAGCGATCAACGGAGCTTTAGACCCGGCTTGGCAATCCGGGCGCGATGACAGCGCGGGGGCTAACGATACTTTCTCACGACCTCCCACAGACTTGAGGGGGAACCCTGCGGCGCACGAGTAAAACGACGCTGCGGAGTTATGACAGCCCTGCCAGGGGCGGCCTGTAATATCCCTACCGTCAGGGATGCGTGGCAAAAATGACGGACAATACTTCTTGCAACAACTGATACAGCCGCACCGGAACTTTACCGTTATGTTATGACGGCTTCAATCTGTTCGGTGCGGCTGTCTTGTGAGATGCAAGACCTGTCGCCACAAGCAGACTTGTTTGCGGCGCATGGTGTTTCATCCCACATGGATCGAGACAATTAAACGCCGTCTTGGAAAAGGCGTCAAACACTACATAGGCCGCAAGATTGCTTGGATGTTCCGCAGCAGATATAATACAAGTACGTTGTGATGTATCCGATCAATCCGATTGCGGTGAAAGGAGGTCTTTGCAATCGGAGCTGTAACTACAACATCATCAGTTGGCAAAAGAACATATTCCGTGGATGAGGTACGAGAAATCCTCGGTATCAGCAGGAGGAAGGCTTATGAGCTATGTAAATCTGACTGCTTCAAGGTGGTTCGCGTGGGCAGGGTCCTGCGGATCTCCAAAGTCTCTTTCGACAACTGGTTGGATAACTTCAATCAGATCGGAGGGCAATAAACATGGCATCTATCGTAAAAAGAGGAAAAGCCTACGCCGTGGTATATTACGAAGGCGAAGGCAAAAACAAACATCAGGTATGGGAATCCGGCCTCAGCTATAACGCAGCAAAGTCCAGAAAAGCGCAGTTGGAGTATGAGGTGTCTCAGAATATCCATATCGAACAGAATGATATGACCGTCAGCGAATTTCTCCATGAATTCGTTCAGAAATACGGAGAGAAGCGGTGGGTAGCATCTACCTATGACGGGAATGTTGGCCTGCTGGAGAACTATGTGTACCCGTACCTGGGAGACAAAAAGCTCCGCAGCATCCGCACCAAAACCGTGGATGACTACTATCACTTCCTGCTCTTTGAGGCAGAACCCGTAACTAACCCCGGAAAACCAAAGCGTGAGCATCTCACGACTTCGATTATCCATGATATTCACAAGGTTTTGCGCTGCGCCTTTAATCAGGCTGTGAAGTGGGAGTACATCGCGAAGAACCCGTTCTTGAACGCGACACTCCCGGAACATAAAGAGAAAAAGCGTGCTGCATTGACGCCGGAACAGCTCCAGAAGGTCATGGAGTTTACGGACAGGCCGGATATCTATGACTATTATCTGATCCACTGCGCGATTCATCTGGCCTTTGCCTGCAGTATGCGCGGCGGTGAGGTCGGCGGCGCACAGTGGGAAAGATACGACCCCGCAAACCGGATGCTCTATATCGACAGGGTGATCGACCGTGTAGACAAAAAACTCGCAGATACCCTTACCAAAATGGACATCATGTTCCGGTTCCCGAATCTGTATCCCGGAACCAGAACCCTAATCGTCTTGAAACAGCCCAAGACTGAGGGCAGCGTCCGAAATGTTTACATCCCGGAGACGGTTGCCCAAAAGCTGAAAGTCCTGAAGCAAATGCAGGACAAGCTCAAGATCGAGCTGGGCGATGACGGGTATATGGATTATGGGCTTATCATCTGCCAGGCGAACGGCAGACCGATCATGACGGAACACCTGAACAAACGCTTTAAGGAAGTTCTTGAAGCCATGGGTGATCCCACCATTGATCCCAGTGAGATTGTCTTTCACAGTATCCGCCATACCAGCGCGGGCGTAAAGCTCCGTTTGTCCGGCGGTGACCTGAAAGCGGTACAGGGCGATGGTGGTTGGAGTACACCGGATATGGTCACGAAACGCTATGCGCATATTCTGGATGAGGATCGGAGAATGCTGGCTTCTGAAATGGAGCAGCAGTTCTATCAGCAGGGCAGCACAGCCATACAGCCAGCAGCAACAGAAAAAGCGTCCGCGATGGACGCAAATGCCCTGGCTGCGCTGCTGACCAGCAACCCAGAACTGCTAACAAAAGTTCTTCAGTCTATCCAGACGGCTAATAACGGATGATTTTATTAGCAGTCACGCTGGGAGGTCAAAAACGCCTATTAGCAAAGGGCCTCCCAAAACCGTCTTTTCGGGTCGGAAAATCCGGATTCTATTAGCAGAAATAATTCTTCCGGCCGCTGATGCAGACCATGCGCTTTCTATTAGCGGCAGCGAATTTCCGGTCGTTTATTAGCAGGTTTTATTAGCAAATCCGCAAAGGTGAACGAACCGGAAAAGTAAAAGAAAGCCGAAAACCCTGATAAATCAAGGCTTTCGGCGTGATTTCTGGCGTCCCCGGCGCGATTCGAACGCGCGGCCTTCCGCTTAGGAGAAGCACTCCTAAAGGTCAATCAGCTACCTTCTAAGTTTAAATAATCCCCGTATTTACTGGGTTTTCACGGTGTCAGGATTTTATCCTGTACCTCGGTATTTCTGCTAATTTTAAGACATTTTAGACCATCCAATTTGCATGTGATTAGCACGAAGTTCGAGTTTGGGAAAATGCTCAATGGTAAAAACAAGCCGCTACTGTGTGGATGCGTCCCTTCTGGTGTTAGGACGGCTTTCCTGTTCTGCTCTGGAAGTTCTCAAGAACAGTATGTAAATAATAGCCTGAAAGAAAGAGGACAACCCATGTTGGATTGTCCTCCTAAGTCATAAGGATAACTCTCATTCAGTTTGTGTTGCTTCAGAAGTTGATTTTCCTTTTATAATCTCATACCTCCTTCTACCACAATTTTCTTGTAGCATATTCTGTATCACGCTGTAAGGTACATCGAATACATAGCGCGAAAAATCTTCTAATTGTTTCTTAGGATATTCAGACAAACAAAAGTGTTTCAGTTCCAACCAAACTGCACGCTTATGGTAGGGCAGATCAGATATATACTGACATCCTATTTTAGCCTGCATATCCGTAAAAATATCTTTCAATCCATCACTCCAATCTTAAATGCGCTATAGCAGAAGGAGCCATTGCTCCATAGATGATTACTTATCTATTTGCAACGGCTCCTCCGTGTCATATGGTTTTCGCCAGTGATTTCAAAAGGGCTGCCATTTCTGGATTGGCAAGAAGTTTCTGAAGCAGCTCCTGTTCAGTCTGTGTTTCTTCAGGTTCGGTTGTTTCCTCTGATTCTTCAACTGCTGGGATTGGCTTGCTCTGGTAGAACTGCTCCTCAAATCGTTGCGCATTTAAACGCCTGTCCTCGTCTATGATATGAGAATACACATCGGCTACCATCTTGACCTGTGCGTGGCCGGAATCCCCCTGTACGGATTTCATATCGCCACCGTTGAGTTTCAGCTTATAAGTGATACTTGAATGTCTGAAACTGTGAAATACGACAGGCGGCAAGTCATGATCTTTGATCAGCTTTCCTAAAGCTCGATTGATAACCTGACCTTCAATCGGTCTGCCACAGGAAGAAGCGAATACGAGATTAAAGTCCAGATATTCGTCTCCAAACAGTGCCTTGTAGTTTTCAATTTCTTCACGTCGATCAACAAGCATTTCTGCAACTGTTTTCGGAAGAAATACCTTTCGGATACTGGTTTTTGTTTTCGGCTCTTTTAGCACCAGCGCTGTGTGTGTACTTACCAGCGCAGGCGGGAACTTAAAGACAACTCCTTTTTCACCCAACTGTTCCAACGCATTGCGATTAACACGCTGAAGCTCCTTGTTCACAAAGATATAAGCACGGCCACTTTTGATGCTGTCCTCTGAAATGTCAATACAGTCCCAGGTCAATCCGAGAAGCTCACCCATTCGCAATGAGCAGGAAAAAGCAAGATTCAGTGCCAATGCCAGATTGTCATCGTCACAAACTTTCAATGCTTTGAACAGTGTTTCTGCTGTCCATATTGCACGCTCCTTATGTTCTTCTTTTGGAAGGGTAGCATTAAGAACAGGATTCCTTGACATCAACTCCCACTTTACTGCCTGATTAAAAGCATTGCGGAGCAGCTTATGAATCTCTCTGACTGTATGGGGCGTGAGATATTCATTGTTCGGCCTGCGGTTATTTACCACCTTTGCCTTGACCGATAATAAGCTCTGATAGAATTTGTCCATAGTTCTCGGTGTCAGATCTTCCAGTTTAATATCTCCAATCAGCGGAGTAATATAATTGAAGATCAGGCTTCGCCTTGCTTCATAGGTCGATAATGCCCAGGTATTCACACCATAAATAGACATATATTCTTCCAGAAGATCACTGACCGTCTTAGCGGAAGGGGTAATAAAAGTACCTGTCTCCTGTTCAAATTCAACCTGCACTTTGCGCTTTTTTGCTTCGGCATTAGTGGCAAAGGTTTCCCATTTTTGCCTCTTTACACCGTTTTCATCCGTATAGCTGTAAACCACAGAATAGCGGTTTTTTCTCTTAACAATAGATGCCATGCAAAACACCTCCTTACTCTCTTGTTTCGAGCCATGCATCAAAACTGCTTTTTACGATTCTGATGCCACGATTCAATCGAACACTCTGAAACACATTCTGATTTATCAGCTTATATGCAGTGGGGCGGCTTATTCCAAGAATCTGCCGAATTTCTGCAACAGTATAGCTTTTCTTATTCGGAGCAGTTTTTGAAACTCCATTTAATTCAGCGATGCGCTCTTCAAACATGCTGCCACCTCCTCATTTTTGATAACTTTCTTATAGTGAGATTGCGAATTGTACCAATCTTCAAAGCTATCTATGTAAATACGGGTATACATGCCAACCTTTACCGTTTTGAAGGGTTTCTTCTTCATCAAGTCATATAGGGTTCCTTCAGCAATCCCAAGTAAGCGGGCAGTTTCCTGAATTGACATTGTGATGGATGTCCAATTCTTTCCCGGTGCTTCACCAATTATTTTCTTATAATGAAGCTGGTTAGCGTACCAGTTTTCAAAGCTCTCGATCATCACACGCATCTTACCGCCTATGATGACCGTATCAAAATAGTTCTTTTTCACGAGCCAGTATGATTCCGTCTTGCCAAGCCCAAGAAGCCGACGCATTTCTCGCACGGACATGCTTCTCTTTTTCATTGTGTTTTCCTCCGATTCATTTTTTTCGGCTCGTCAGCCGTTAGGGTATGCTATATAGCCAAGCATCTCTGCTTGGCTATATAGTAGGGAAAATCGGAGAAAAAGTGAAATGTGCAAATTCGATAGTTCAAGGGATTTTTCACACTTGACAAGTATCCATTTGTTTATCAAGCCAATCGTCAAAGCTCTTTTTTGAAATACGGATATTGCCGCCGATACGGACACTGTGGAATACGCCGGATTTCACAAGATTATAGGCAGAATTTCTGCCGATGCCTAAAATGTCCTGGATCTCATCTACTGTATAAATTCTTTTCTCATATGGAATACTCGGCATAGCTTCTGTATCCTTATTTAATGCTGCAATTCTATCCTCAAACATGAGAAATCCTCCTTTCTGCTTTCAGCTCTTTTTCTGCGCCCATGCTGATGAATAGGGGTAAAACAATCTTTTCCATAGATTGTTTATCAAGCTGTGTTACTTTCTCTTTGAGACGGCTTTTGTCAATCGTGCGCACCTGTTCAAAGAGAATAATTGAATTTTCGGGAAGCCCGTCAACATCTTCCAAATAGTAATGTGTGGGCAGCTTCGTATTCTTTCGTACTCGGCTCGTAATGGCGGCAACAATGACCGTAGGGCTGAACCTGTTTCCTGTATCATTGGAAAGAATGAGGACAGGTCTTGTGCCGCCCTGTTCAGAGCCGATATGCGGATCAAGTTTTGCGTAGTAAATATCTCCACGCCTGACAGTTCTTTTCATTTGAATGCCCTCCAATCTATATTTGACATACGGTTTCTGTCTATGTAATAAGCCAGGCAAAAGGCTTTTTGAGGTCGGGAGCATATAAAACAAAGCTCTGTTCTCATTGATAACCTTGTGACTGGCTTTATGGTCACGGCATTTCTATTTGTCCTCGACACCCCGAAATGCAAATGCGCAAAAGCGCAGGGAAGTCGCCAAACGGTCAGCAGCGAACTGACTCCACGGGAGTTTCACCCCAACTGACGGTCTGCCAGAGCCGCCCTCATTGCCTGCGGCGGATTGGATACCGCTCGGACTGTGACTGGACGGGAGTACCATTATGCTCTTTGTGGGTTATGGCGAAACCGGGGGCTACCCAATATTTGGAGTCAGTATAGGCTCGCTCACCACCTTTCATCGCTATTTGCTTGTCGGCAGGTCTTGGCGTACTGCTCCGCACGCTTATGCTCATCACAATCACAAAGAGGAAGTATTTGGCGAATGACTATTTGGTTGTCAAGGAACAATCCTGTTTTCGCCACACAAAGGAAAACAGGGTGGAGGATTTCGTCCTCTCACCCTGTCGCCAATGGGAAACTATCAATTTCCCCTCATATTAAAATATTTTTTTATTTTTTCTTTCAACCTGTCCATACGCCTGTAAACCGCCTTTTCGGTAATCTTCAGATACCTGGCGATTTCATGGGTGCTATACCCCTGGATCTTCATCAGAACAATCTGAAGGGTAAGCCTGTCCACTGTGATCAATACATGATACAATTCCTGATTGTCAATTACCATCTTTGATATAGTGCCAATATTCTCGAATTACCCTTTGACAAAATTACCTCTGAGGATTTCTCAGCATTTATGAGGATACTAAGCCTGTTCAAACTACTAAAGAATCCCAATAATATGAGGAGGAAGGTCCGGTCACAAGTCTATCACAGTGCTAAGAAAAGAAAGAAGAGATAAGACTAAATGAAGTGATGCCGACTTGACCATTTGACTTTCTATGTTTTAGAAAACATCATGAGTCAAATATGGCAGAAAATGTGTAGTCAAAAACATATCTGTTCTGGATGTGAGGCAATTGACCGTCTCCTGTATAACTCTATAGTTACTCTCAAAGCAATCTGACCGAGACTATCAATAATAATGTGATTCAACCGTCTTAAAACACATATAATTTTGTGATTTAGCTTGTATTATTTGCTATTTTTTTATATAATAAAAGTGTGATTAAAAACACTAAATCTATCATAAAAGCGTGATGGGGTGTATATATGGAACGATTGATTTTAAAGGAACTGCTGAACTGGAAGAATTCTCCCTATCGCAAGCCTCTGATTTTGAAAGGTGTGCGCCAAGTAGGTAAGACCTGGATTCTGAAAGAATTCGGCAAACGCTACTACGAAAATACTGCTTATTTTAACTTTGATGAAAACGAAGAATACAAGCAATTTTTTGAAACCACAAAAGATGTAGACCGGATTTTGCAGAATCTGATGCTGGCAAGTGGTCAGAAGATTCTGCCAGAAAAGACCCTCATTATTTTTGACGAGGTACAGGACTGCCCCAAGGTCATCAATTCCATGAAGTATTTCTGTGAGAATGCACCGCAGTATCATATTGCCTGCGCCGGTTCTCTCCTGGGTATTGCCTTAGCAAATCCTTCTTCTTTCCCTGTCGGTAAAGTCAACTTCATGCAGATTGATCCCATGACCTTTACAGAATTTCTATTGGCCAACGGGGATGAGAACTTGGCAAAATATCTGGAGACATTAAACTCCATTGAGCCAATTCCTGATGCCTTCTTTAATCCTTTGTATGAAAAGCTGAAGATGTACTATGTGACCGGTGGTATGCCGGAATCCGTCAAGATGTGGACGGAGGCACGGGATGTAGATGCCATGCAGGAAGCCTTGTCTGGAATTATTGGCGCCTATGAGCGTGATTTTGCCAAACACCCCAATATCAGCGAATTCCCCAAGATTTCGATGATATGGAAATCCATACCGTCCCAGTTGGCAAGAGAAAACAAAAAGTTTATCTATAAGGTAGTCAAAGTAGGGGCACGGGCCCGTGAATACGAGGATGCCCTGCAGTGGCTGGTAGATGCCCGACTGGTGCATAAGATCTACCGCAGTACTGCTCCTGGCCTGCCTGTAGCTGCCTATGATGACCTCTCTGCCTTTAAGATTTATCTGGTAGATGTGGGACTGCTCCGCAGACTGGCGCAACTCGCACCGACTGCCTTTGGCGAGGGTAATCGGTTATTTACCGAGTTCAAAGGTGCATTAACCGAAAATTTTGTGCTTCAAACTTTGATTACACAGTTTGAAGTGACTCCTCGGTACTGGACGCAGACAAATCCTCCTTATGAGGTGGATTTCCTGATTCAGCGTGAAAACGATATTTTCCCTGTGGAGGTCAAGTCCGAAGCCAATACCACCAGCAGGGGCCTTAAGAAATTCAAAGAGTTGTTCCCGGATCAAATTAAACTCCGTGTCCGATTCTCACTGGATAATCTGAAACTGGATGATGATGTACTGAACATCCCACTGTTTATGGCGGATCAGACTGATCGGCTGATTGGCTTGGCAATGGAGAAACGGCTAAGATAACTCACATTGACCAATTTCTCTCCATAATTCAAAAAATCATTGAGGCGAATAGAATGAATCAATATAATGAAATCTCTACACTTCAATATATGGGAAGTAAAGCACGTATCATTTCTCATATATGTGATCCAATAATTAAGAATAAGTCAATTAAAACCGTTGTCGATCTATTTGCAGGAACAGGTTCTGTTGGCTATGCTCTTAAGTCATATAAAAATGTCATTAGCAACGACATTGAGTACTACGCATATATCATTAACCAGGCTATATTGAACGGATGTAATTTTTCCGAGTTAGAAGAAGCTTCATTTTGGGCAGTTGTAGAACAAAAATATACGCTTCTGCAAGAAAAAGTATCGACTGCTCTATTCGCAGAAAAAACCTTTTTTGTTGATAACGTAGACTATAAGCTATACCAGACCTTTTGCGAAAAAACACCATCTGTATTTGAACCTCATAGCGACGATCCCCGAATGAAAGAACTTACAGAGTTGGTTTCTCATGTAATTCCAGGGAATGAGCCTGCTCTCGACTTCCCCTGCTTATTTTTAACTTACTTTGCTAATGCTTATTTTGGCATTGCACAATGTTGTCAAATTGATGCGTTGCGTAGCGTCATTGAACAGGTAATGGATAAACATACCAAAAATGTTCTATTAACCGTCCTAATGTCTGTCATGAGCACAGCGGCTTCTACAACAACACATTTTGCCCAGTTCTTAAAAGTGAAAAGCAAATCAACATGCAATAATTTGCTTACCAAAAGAAAAATCAACATCATTGAAGAGTGTAAGGTATTAATGAAAGAGTACCGGAAATCGGGATTGTGCTCCCAAAAAGAATACACAACATTTGATTGTTATAACCTTGATTTTTCTGAATGCTTAGATTCTATTGTTTTAAACAAAAGCACTCTGGTATACGCTGATCCCCCTTATTTCAAAGAGCATTATTCCAGATACTACCACGTGCTAAATACACTGTGCTTATACGATTACCCGGCAATGGCTATTAATCCTCAGACGCATGAACTTTCGATTGGTAGATATAGAGAAGACAGGCGGGTATCAGACTTTGGCAAAAAGGCTAAAGCTTTAGGAGCATTTGAGACGCTTATCACAAAATGTGCCACAGCCGGGGCGTGGTTAATGATTAGTTACTCTGACAATTCCATCGTAGACATTACTGATCTGCAAACATTGGCTGAAAAACAATACGATGTTCTTATTGAAAAAGTAGAACTTAGCCATTCAAAACAAGGTCGCAGTTCGATATCAAAGGTTGATGAATACATTTTCATTTGTCGTCCTAAGGAGTTTGTCCACGACGTGAATGAGAAATTGTTAGTGGTCAAAGAACTCAAACCAATCGTTGATAACCCCGCTGGCTTTATGCACAACTATATGGCACGTAAACCATATAATGTTGTCTCTGAAATAATCAAACGGTTTTGTCCTGATAACGGATGTGTATATGATCCTATGTTTGGTTCTGGTACTACCATCATTGAGGCAAGCAAGCTCGGACGGAAAGCTATTGGTACAGATATCAATCTTCTCGCATATAAGCTGTGCAAAACATCTCTTTCGAAATGGGACCTGAACCAAGTTGAAATTGAGATTGATTCGTTCTGCGAGGAAGTTCGTTCTGCATGCAATCCTCTATATATGTTTGTTGAAGAGGATGAAAATCGCATATTAGAGAGATGCCATTTTGACAGACATGGTGCAGAACTTGTTCCGACGATGTATTGGTATAAATTACAAAAAAAGGGGAAGTTAACTGGTCGAAAAAAAGCAGTTGCATCAAGTGAATTTATTGCGCAGTATAAGATGTTTAAACACAACGATAAGCAAAATATTGACGATCAGGCATTGATCCCTAACTCCCGAATTGCTATTAAACCTAATGCGACAGTGTACAGTTATTTCTGCAATAGAAATTTGGTTGCAATCGACCGAATACTCGGTATTCTTCATTCACATCAAAACAGTTATTGCTACGATATTTTAGAATTGCTTGTTTCGTCGGCAATCAATTTGATTAAGTTATCGGATAAAAAAGCATCCAGTCAGATGCCATATTGGCTTCCCCAAAAGGATGTTACTTCGAGAAATGCTGTCATGATAATAGAACAAAAAGCGACTGCTTTTAAGGAAGGATTAAGATATCTTAGCGAAAAATGCAAAAGCTTTGTTGATGAGAAAAATATAGTTCTCAAGAATATGCCTGCGCAGAACATTTCAATAGATCTACTTCCAAACGAATCTGTTGATTTAATTTTGACCGATCCTCCCTATACAGATCAGGTTCCGTATCTCGAGTATAACCAGCTTTGGTATAAGGTGATGGGATGGCAAGGATTTACGGACGAGTCATTAGAAGATGAACTGGTTGTTTCTGATGCCCCAAGTCGAAATAAGGATGATGACGATTTCAATCGTGTTTTCGAGGCGATTCTTAGCCGCATTTCTCCTGCCTTGAAAACAAACGGATATTTCATAATGTTTTATCATTCTTTTGATTTGAAATCGTGGAGCGATATTCTCAAGACGATGCAGGAACATGGTTTGGCATATTGTGGTCAGATTCCAAGTGCTACACCAAGAAAGTCCTTTAAAACAATTATGACTCCTAAAGGCACACTTAATGGTAACTATATCGTTGTATTCCAGAAAAGAGCAATCTGTGAAGCACCACAATTTAACGGAACTATAGACGAGGCAAAAAAGCTTGCGGTTGAATGCGCAAAGAGAATCATTACAAAACGTAAAGAGGTAACATCTCAAGATCTGTACGATTGTGGTATGCTCAAAGAATCTTTTGAACGCGGATACCTGCAAATTCTATCGACAAAATATAAATCTTTTGTCGATGTCATCAAGGATTGCTTCGTGTTCCAGGATGGGTTATGGAGGTGTAAGTAATGTATTGGTTATTAGATTACGCAGAACAGGAAAACCTGCGCCAGCGAATGATTCACTTGCAAAGCACAATTCTCAATAGGCAGCCTCGAGATCAATCAGAGCAGATTTTTCCTTTTATTGGTAGAAAGAGCCGCACTATTGCAAGAACATTGATTGAAAATCTCACGGATGAGAATGGGCTCGTCGTAGATCCTTTTGGCGGGTCTGGTACATTTGCATATGCTGCACTTGATGCTGGTCGTCATGTGCGATTTAATGAATGGGAGCCGTACGCCTATAAATTGTCTACTGCTCCGTTTCGTGGTGTGCCATCTTCCGAGGAATATTGTGCAGCTTTGCGTTTTATTGCGCAGCGGGTAGAACCTACTATGAACGCCATCTATAAAACAAGATGTCCAAACTGTGGAGCTGAGTTGTCTTTTGATGGTTTATTCTTTGACCGTGAACCGCTTGAGTACTACCATCCAACACAGCACGAACGCCTTGGAGCAAATGGCGAAAATGTAATTTTTAGAAATAGACGATATAGATGTCATTGTGGCTGCACAGAAAAACATTATGATGATTTTGATGAAGCTGTACGCCTCCAAGTGGAGGCTATGCCTTGCAACTTTCCCAATGTAGAGTTGATCGAAAATTCTCGATTGAATTTTACAGCCCCGAAGTATACGGCATATCAGAATCTATTCTCTAAGCGTCAGCAAATTGCGTTGATGACACTCAAGGATGCCATTGCTGAACTTCCGGATGCTACACGTACCTTCTTTGAAGATGCTTTTATTTCGATTGCACACTGCGGAAAATACACTGACTATCGTAGTAAGAGTCAAGATAATCATTGCCCTGAAAATCGCCTAAAGGAGACCAATTTATATCATAGATTTTTAGAGAAACTGGAAGAACGCAGAAAGTATATCGCTGCGCAAGACTTTGACCTAAATTTGTTAGAAGCAAGTTCTATGGACTATAGACGCTTTCTGCACACTATTCTGCCCAACACAGTCAATCTTCTGCTGACAGATCCTCCATATGGTGATAACGCTCAATACTTTGAGCACGCCCAAAGAATCCATCCGCTTATGGGGTACTCGTTAAAAGACGATGATGACAGACTTCGCAACGAAGTCGTGATTAGCAATGCTCCCTCCAGAGTAGATAAGCATAGTAAAGATCAATTTCTTAACGATATAGAAAGACTATTTATTGAAGCGAATCGGATTGTTGATGACCATGGATTTATGGTGTTGTATTTTAGGCCGCAACAACGAGATTGGGTTAGCGATCTTAACAAGTTGAAGGATTTTGGGCGACGTCATGGTTTCGAGCCGCTTCTAACTATTTCTGCGGGAATTTCAGATCCTTCTATGCGGGCATTGGCTTCTGCTGCTTGGACATTCAAAAATGATGTATGCTTTATTTTCCTGAAGCTAAAAGAAAACGAGCGCCGATGGTACGAGGGCGAAACCGATATTGACGAACTCGTTTTCTTAGCCGCCACAAGTGCTGCAACAGATCAAGGCAATCCGTTTGTCATTACTCAATTTAATCAGGAGTTCTTGTCTCAATTGCGTAGATGTGGATTGATGAGATTGGCTCATCCGATGTATGAAGCCAAAATTAGAAAAACTTTAGATCGGTTTACAACAAGAAATGGTGCGCAGTATCGACTGACTGGCCTATCTCCGTATACTCTGATGAACCGTGAGATGAACGCTGAGATTAGGCTTCGTGAGTTTGCTCCAGTCGTAATTGAGGAATTAACATCTAATGGACAAGGTTTTACTTTTGAGGAGTATGTGATTCACCTTTCTTCCTTCATGGAAAATGGTAGTCGAGAAATCATCAATCAATTGCACACCGCCAATAGATTAATTCCAGAACTGCTGAATGTTTATGCTGTAGAAGATCCCGAGCAGGGGAAATTTTTTGCTCGTAATACAGTCAATACCGATTATGACACTAATGGTCGAGAGCATTTGTGCACAATGGACCCTTATGACTTTGAAAGATTGATTGCAGACTATTTTGTTCGGAGAGGTTTTGTACATGCAGAAGTCATTGGGCGTTCTGGAGATAGAGGCGTTGATGTCCTTGCTACCAATATTCACGGAGAATATGAATTGATCCAATGCAAAAGGTATCGTCAGGGCAATAATATTGGCTCCACACCTATCCAGCGTGTCCATAGCTATATGCGCACACGAAATGCAAGTAGGGCCTGGGTAATTACAACTTCCGATTTCACTCCTGAAGGCCGTGATGAAGCTCGTATTACGAATGTGACAATTATGAATGGTCATGACCTATTGCAGTCTTTGGAAATATACTATCCTGGACGTTTTTGCTTGTAAAAATCTTTTTGTGTACAAAGGGCAATCCCGATGGCACTTACATCATATACCTGTGCTATCAGAAAGGAAATTGGCATGCGATTATCAAAGATAAAAATAAAAAACTACAGATTGCTTATTGATGCTGAATTGGAAGTTGATTCGAAAACAACCTTAATTGTGGGACGCAATAATACTGCCAAAACCTCGTGCTTCGAGTGCATCGGTAAAGTATTGGATGGAACTCCGTTTTCTTTCAATGATTACCCGTTGTCAAAAAGAGAAAATCTATATGCTAATATTGCTTCGTTCATGGCAAAGGAAATTGCTTTTGAAGAACTATGTGAACGGCTGGAACCAATATCTATAGAGTTCCTTGTAGACTATTCCCTAGATGACCCGGAGGATAACTTAGGTGCATTGTCTCCGTTTATCATTGATGTAGATATCGATACCACTACAGCATTGATTCGTGCCGAATACAAATTGAAAGCAGACGAGAAAGGTATTTGGAAAATTTTAGAGCCAAACTATTATGAAAATGGGAACTTTTCTCCTGCTGATGATGTCCATAATGCTATTATAAGCAATTTCCACAAACTTTTTGAAATGACGATTTATGCAATAAATCCCCAAAAACCAGATGAAAAGCAGAGTAAAAAGCAGGCAGAGCTGGCCGATTTATTTCCGTTTCACATTATCCAGGCAGAGCGCCGCCTTGGTGAGGACGGAACCCAAGACAATTCTTTGTCTTCGCTTATCTCTGATTTCTTTGACATGAGTGAAGATGAATTAGATCCAAGTGTTGCTGAAAAAGTCAAGGAACTTCGAGCTATTGTTGAAAACGCTAACAAAAATGTTCAACAGCAAAGCGATAGCATCCTAAGTGCTCTGGTCAGCAGCGCAGTTGGGTTTGGTTATCCCAATGGTGAAGAACTACAGTTAGGAGTTACAACCCAACTAAGCATTGATGACCAGATAAAGAATCAAACACAACTTTCTTATACTGCTGGAACAAGCAAAGAGCGACTCCCCAGTACCTATAATGGTTTGGGATATAAAAACCTAATCAAAATGGAATTTCTTCTTGCAGCATTCGCCAAAAAGGTAGAAAAATGTGGGGACGCCTGTATACCGTTGCTTTTTATCGAAGAACCAGAGTCCCATATGCATCCGCAGATGCAACACGCCTTTGCAGAGTACTTAGAAGCGTTTCTTGCGAAAATTACTTCTGTAGGAATTCAAACTTTTTTAACTTCGCATTCTGCTCATATTGCGAACACAATGATTTTCTCTAAAATTCGATATGCGCAAAAAACAAAGGCCGGTGTTATCTATAAGAACCTAAATACGTTTGCTCAGGAAAATCCTTCCAACACTGATTTCATCCGAAAGTATCTTACTCTAACCAAATGCGATTTATTTTTTGCTGATAAAGCAATCTTTATTGAAGGGGCGTCAGAACGTTTGTTATTGCCCGACATGATCGATAAATGCGCTAAGGCGGGGGACTTTGATTCTCGAGAATATAAACTACCTGCTCAGTATTATGCCTTGGTTGAAATTGGTGGTGCTTATGCCTATAAATTTATTCCGTTCGCTGAGTTCTTGGGAATTCCATGCCTGATTCTTACTGATTTGGATTCTGTATCTGGCCAAAAAGGCGCGAACGGGAGAATATATTATAATTCCGTTCCAGTTTCATGCGGTGAAACAACATCTAATGAAACTCTAAAATGGTGGGTCCGGAAGAACAAAGGACTTTCAGAGGATGATAATACTCAAATCGCTCTAACTGATATTACATCGATGTCTCCTGCTGATAAAACTCGATGCAAATGTCACATTGAATTCCAAACAACAGAGAACGGGTTGTGCGGACATTCTTTGGAGGAAGCAATTCGGAATGTCAACCGTGCACATTATGAATTAGGAGATACTCCTACTGAAAACGATCTTGAGTTTTCGGGGAAGAGTAAAACAGATTTTGCTCTTAATCTCATTTGTGAATGTGAGGATTATGCTATTCCAGCCTATATTAAAGATGGGCTGGTGTGGCTCAATGACCAACGGGTGCTTGAGTAAGGAGGTGTAAGTTCGTGAGTGAAGAACACAAAAGGACAAACTACGACCTTGCAAAAGCTGAAGCCGATAAAGTAGATGAACAAATCATTTCCGCACTTCAGGATGGGATTAGCTTCCGTGTGGAGGCTGGTGCAGGCTCAGGTAAGACATATTCGCTAAACAAAGCCATTGAATGGATTCAGGCAAACAAGTGGACGGAGTATCGCCGAAAGAAACAAACTGTAGTTTGCATTACATATACTAATGCTGCAGTGGATGTCATTGCTGAACGACTATCAAAAGATTCATTTATTCTTCCATCGACAATCCACTCCTTTGCATGGAACGCTATCAAACAGTATCAAAGCTTTCTCATTGATATTGTCACAAGCGATCCTGACTTCTTGCCAGATGAAGGAGATTTTTTCAAGGTCACAGAAGTTACATATACCTTGGGGCACCGTTACAAGGAAAATGGAATTCAATATTTATACCACGATGACGTTCTAAAGCTCTTTTGTCTGCTTTTAGATAATGCAAAATTCCGGCATATATTTGCAGGCAAGTATCCTTTAATTTTAATTGATGAGTATCAAGATTCCTATAAACCAATCATTGATCGCTTTATTAACTTCTTTATCGCAGAGAAAAAAGGCCCTCAATTCGGTTTTTTTGGTGATGCCTGGCAAACCATTTATCAATCCAACAAGGCTTGTGGTCTAATTGAAAACGAGAACCTCGCAATTATCAAGAAAGGCTCAAATTTCAGATCTGCACCACGGATTGTTCAGCTTCTAAATGATTTGCGGCCTGACTTACCCCAAACATCTGCAATAGATAATTTTGACGGAGAAGTGATTGTAATTACCTGTGACGATTACACTGGCCCTCGCCGAACAGAACGTAATCTAAAAGGCGAATTACCTGCACAAGAATTAAAGATTCGTCTAAATAATGTCACAGAGAAGATCAAGCGTGAATCATCCGAAGAGGATGATCTAAAAGTTCTAATGATAACGCATAAAGTCCTCGCTATGCAGCAAGGGTACGAACAACTTTTAGAAATTTTAGCTGACGGGCTGAGAGATAAAGAAGATCCGTTCCTGCTGTTTTTTATGGATACTGTTGAGCCAATCTATAAAGCACTTAAAGATTCAAATATGCCGTTGCTTTTTGATACACTCGGAATTAAACGCTTTCCCATTAAGAAAAAATCCGAAAAAGTCAAGTGGAAAGAGCTACAGCAACAGCTGGAAGATGCTCGCACCAAAAGAGCAATTGATGTATTTGAGTTAATCAAGCGGACCAAATTGATTCCTATTCCCCCAAAACTGGATGGATGGTATCATCTATATCAGAAAGCACCAGACACCGTATATGTTTCTAAAGCTTCAATTCAGTCATTTTTAGAATTGGACTACCTTCAATTTACCGCAGCAATCGATTTTTTGTTTCCTGATGCTATGTTTTCCACTGAACATGGCGTTAAAGGCGAAGAATATGACAATGTTGTCTTTGTTATCAGCAAAGGGTGGAATCTATATCAGTTTGAAACCTATGCACCGATGATAACAGGACACTCTGATGTTCCCGAAGGAAAGCAAGCTTCTTATGAAAGAAACAGAAATCTATTTTATGTGTGTTGCTCAAGACCCAAAAAGAGATTGTTTTTCTTTGTGTCGGTTCCAGTAGATACAGTGTTCAGAGCTTTTCTTACTAAACTGGTTGGAGCTGATAATATCTATACCTATAGCCAATATCTTGAAACAGATCTGAAATAATCAACACGAAATAGCGCCCATCGATCATTTCTGACGACCGGCGGGCGCTGCCATTTATATTGAATTATATTAGCGTCGGGAGTTCCCAGCCATATGGGGTTAGTTACTCCCGACCGAACAATGTTATAAAATCAAGATACAAATATTTCTTTAAATTTGTCTAATAATTATCAACTACATAATTAATGATGGTACCGAATTATTATATTTCAAATCACAAAGCAGGGCGGAGATTGTTCTCACACCCTGCTTTGTGATTATCATAAATTATTCAAAGATCTTTTTTACCTTTTCTTTCAGCCTGTCCATACGTCTGTAAACCGCCTTTTCAGTAATCTTCAGATACCTGGCGATTTCATGGGTGCTATACCCCTGGATCTTCATCA
>OLNX01000922.1_pt1 | contig 27368 bp, 23 predicted proteins | sample 1672611 | NCBI WGS metagenome assembly OLNX01 (sample SAMEA3136705, study PRJEB25190) | human gut metagenome | reverse complement strand
CCGGCCCATCTACTACGTTCGGCCGGCATCCCCCGACCATGGCGTCTCGGGCAGAAATTAAACCGCAGGTAGACGGCCTGCGGTTTTCGCGAAATACGGGATATGGTCGATGGGTCGGGCTTAAACGTAGTAGATGGGCCGGTTCCGTGGCGGCGACATCGCGGGCAGCCGAACGAGGGCGCCCGGAAGTGAGCAAGGCACCCGTCTAACGACCGATTTCCAGCCAGTTGCACAGTACGTTGGCTCGTAACTCCATTTCCGTCGTCTTTTGCGCCTTAGTTTTACACCTATAGCGCAATTCCAAGCGCGAGCAAAGACTTCGCACGATCGCATCAAGCTGCTCGGCATCGTTAAGCATGTCGTGCGTAACCAGAAAGACGTCATACCCCATACTTTGCAGCGCCGTCATGCGTTTGGCATCGTGGTCGAGCACGGCGCCTGATCCGTGGATAACCTCTCCCTGAATCTCCACGATGCCTGCTTTCATTATGGTTGGATTTGCGATCACGATATCCCCGTAGCAGACTTTTTGCCCTGCAATGCTCTGCGCCGATGCGGTAAGCGGCGTAAGGTCGTTAACATAAACGTTTCGAAAGCTGGCACCGCCGCGCGAGCGAGGAAGCGATAGCAATAAAATTCCTGCAACTTCAAGCGGAGAAGCTGCTACACCCGTCACCATCTGTGCAGCGTTGTAAAACTTCGCACCCCACTTGCGGCTTTTCATCCTTCTGGCGTGCTCATGAAGCTCGTGTAATTCGATGAGCGGCTTCCTCATCCAGAGCGAAGTGCCCTTTGCCCTTGTGACCTCCTTCGGTTTCTTTTGTCCGTTGGGCCCCTTTGTATTTACCTGTTCTTTGGCTTTTTTGCGCGCATAAACGCGTTTCAATTGTGGTTCGTCTTGGCTTTCATCGAGGTCAAAGAGGGATTCGGTGGTTGCATTCTCGGCAGCGTCATTGGCTTTGTCTAGTTCCGCCTCTGCTGCAGCGGTGGGCTCAAAGACTGAGAACCATCCGCAAAATTCGTACATGGCAAGGACAAGATCGGTTGGAGACACAAAGCGCGCCATGGTAAATAGCGTCGCAAGTGGATTGGTAACCCTAAAGTTCATCGCAGTTTCCAGCGTGCTATCCACCCCCGAAGCATCATCACAGTGGATTGTTGTCCGTAATCCCGAATGGTAGTTAACGCCACCGGCCAATGTTGTGGTAATAATCGGAGTTTTGAGGACGTCGACTACAAAGGGCGATTGAGATAGGGCTCGCCAGCCGTCATCGGAGTTGGGCAGGCGCGGGTAGAGGTCGCGCACCTGCGGTGGGCAGCGCCAGTAGCGGAATGCGGTGTTTGCGCAGACGATCTCGTCCATGTGGTCTCCCCTGGTTTCGACCGTAGACCGTGCGGATTGCGGGCTTGGCCGATTATCTACCGGGGCATCATGCGGGTAAGTACTGGAAGCTGACCAAATGCTGACCAAATATTGGATGGGATGTGTTGAAAGGTTGATCGAGCCATGAATGTGCTGGTACGAGCTGTGCGCCAGTGGTCTCTGTCTCCACAATTGCACTTAGATTACGCACGGAATTCAATGAATGAACGCAGACGCATTTTGCAAAACGTGCAATGACGACACCTAAGGTGAACTGCGTAACATATAACGCCTTAGGTAACTTCGCTTCGATTTTGGTGTCAAAAAGAAAAAGGTCAGAGGCTTAACACCTCTGACCTGTGCTTTTGATGGTGGGCGATACAAGATTCGAACTTGTGACCCCATCCGTGTGAAGGATATGCTCTACCCCTGAGCCAATCGCCCGTTGCCTTTCGGCAAAAGAGATACTATCATAGCCGCGCGTGGTTTACCAAGAACTTTTTGCCCCCGATTTTAAATTCGTGGGTGCTAGCCAAGCCAAAACAACCAAAGCAATCGGAAAAACTGCAGCTAAACCACCATTTACCGCTTTATCCACGAGGTCTCAGGGCGGCAGATAAGTCGTGCGTTGTTGTAGGCCATGTCGAGCGTGAGGCAGGTGCGCGCTGCGTAGAAGCCGTCCTCGCGCTGGATGGTCAGCGCCAGTTCGGGCTTGTCGCCGGTCAGGCACAGCGGCAAGAGCAGCTGGATCCGGCCACCGTAGAACTGCGGCACCGCGAGCGTGTAGTTGGCGGCGGCGCGTCGGGCGGCCTCGACGACAGCTCCCTCAAAGGCGCGGCGCAGCAGCAGCGAGTTGTCCTCCCCCATCAGGCTGGCGGGGATGCGCGTAAGGTTCTCCTCGTCGCCCAGAATGTGGTCGATGTTGGAGCGGATGGGAAGGCGGTAGTCAAAGACCAGCTCGGAGGGGTCCTCGGCAAAGCGCACGCGGCACGGCAGGTACTCAAACGAGACCAGCATGGGGTCGCTCTCCTTAAAGAAGCCCTTCAAAAACCAGCGCTGGCGCGCGTCGGGCTTGGTGTTGGGCTTAAACAGGCCGTAGATGGTCTCGTAGCGACGCGTGTACAGGCCGGTGTTGAATAGGCAACGGTCGTCGTCGAACACCAGCGGTAAGTTGGACGGGGCGGTCTGGTCCACGTCACGCTCGGTCAAGAACACCGCGCGGCTAAACGAAAACGACAGGTAGTTTTTGAGGATGCGGTTGCTGGGACTCCAGTCCTCGGGGTCGGCGAGATCGACCAAGCGGTCGTAGCAGGGCTCGGGGCAAAACGCAAAGTCGTATACATTGCTGCACAGGGTGCCGGGGATTTCCATGTGGTGTCCAATCCATTCAATAACTGGCGTGCGGATGGTTTGATTCTATACGGGTGACGGGTCGCCCGCGCCCACAATGCAACCGCGGCGCAACTCTTCGGCGAGTCCACTGGTCGTGCGGCTTCCGGAAACGAGGTCCTGGATCCAAGCGTAGTACTGGTTTCGTTAGAGCGATACCCGTTATCAGGCGCGTTCGACCGCCACCTTTGCTCCTGGCTCTCCGGCAGAGTAGATATCTCTTGGTATTAGAGGCGCCTCCAATCAATGCGATTGAAAGCGCCTTCTCCGCGAGCATTGTTTTGATTGCGTTGGTCGTGCTCTGCGACCAAGGTCTTCTCGGCAGGCTTTCTTTTGATTCCGTTGGTCGCGCCTTACGACCAAAATCAAAGTCAAGCATACAAATGAATGGGAAGAGCTGCAAGGCAAACCCAGAAGTCACACGGTCTCGCTCGTCGTCTCTCGGGCTATGCCAGAAGGCTGGATAGTACCGCTATCCGTCGAAGGACAAAAATGGCGAGGTACGTACCTCGCCGATCTGGCACCTCCAAGACGGTCGTCTCTTTGGTGATTGAGTTTTCTCACACTTCAGGGGCATTTAGAGCTGCATTGATAAGGTCGGCGGAGTTGTCGAAACGACCTAGTTCTCCACTGGCAAAGAACGCATCCCCTTCGCGGATGGCCTCTAGGCTTTCGGCGTTAGGTTCTTTGGGAGGACAGGGCTGTAGGGTTGTATCCGTAAGCTCATCGTTTCGTTTATGTTGAGACATAAAGGCGTATCTCTTCCTGCTTGATGCTTTTGCGGAATGCTGGGCGCATGTGCTCTGGTGGGTTGGTGACGATTTCAACCTTTCGCCCAAGTTCCCTCTCGAGCTCATGGGAGAGTTCGTAAAGCGTGCCGAACGTCATGGTGTTGCCGCAAACTAGGCGCAAGTCAATATCGCTATCGGGCGTTTGCTCGCCTCGGACAAACGAACCAAATAAATAGGCTACGCTGACGTCGTATTGAGCCAGCACGCGGGTGACGGCAGTGGATATGTCGGTAGGGAAATCATGAGTTAATTACCGTTCAACAGTAGAGCGTCAGGGGGCCAGCGCCGATGCCGCCGGTCCGGCCTTTTGCCGTTCTGCAAGCTCAAAGATAAACGGAGCGTTTGGTCTAACAAATTCTGTCAAGAAATTGAGGTCATCAGCAGTAAATCCTTCGACGTTAAACCATTTGACCGCAGGTAGAAAGCATTCTGCATGGTCAAAACCAAAATCAACCGGGCGCTCGACGGCTACGCGAACGGTCCCGTCGTCTCGTGTTTCTGAGTAGGCAAACTGAGTGCCGTCATCTAGCTGAACATAGCTCCAAAGCATTGCTGCCTCCTTAGTGTTTATATCCAAGTATAAACAGCCGCTTAGATGCAACGTGATGCGAATTGAATTATTCCCATAAGACCTGAACTGCTGATTATTTGTATTACTGAGATTTGAACCACCTCACACTTCAGTGTCTTTTTGGCATGGAAAACCGTCATTGTGCGATGGTCGGACTTTATGTCAAGGATCGTATTCAGATTCAAGCGCCCGCATGCTTAACTACTTGCAGGCGCTTGAATCCTATAGATTACCCAAATGCTGCTCAACAGCCTCCATGCCAACCTCCGCATATTTTAGGAGGCCTTGTATATCGTTGTAGTTCTTGGGTAATCGATCTTTTTCAATACCAGTAATTTTGGCGAATAATTCGATTGTTAGATCGAGTGCGAAGTCGATTAGTTTTTGAATTTCGCTGCAAGTTAAAGGAAGTCGCTTAACTAGCTCATCATAATTCAGTGCTTCCATGTCGCTATGGGCGAAAACCTTATTTCGCTGATCGCGAAGCATGTCAGTTAGTTTACTGAGACCGTTGAGTCGTTTTTTCCACAATTTGGAAAGGTCATGAGTGGTTATACACACGGTAACCATTTCGTAATAATCTCCTAACAGTTTTTCATATGAGCGTTGAGACTCAACTTCTTTGGGGTAAAAACGCTCCTCGTCTTCTGCCAATGGGTGAACGATTGGATTAAGCCTGTCAAAGTTTGGTCGATCACTGAATATAGAGATTGCAAGTTCATCGATTTCAGCAGAATGAGACGAGACGTCTTCTATCACTTTCCCAATACTGACGTCGCTTTTGGTATCAAATAACCGCGCGCAATTCATGAAACAGGATTCGGTTAATGCAAGTTGTGTAAAGCTGAAGAAGCAGCTAGCGCAAATTGCTTCATTCTCATAGTCGGAAGATGCTTTAGACACTTCGCGAAGGATTGCTAGTTCTGTGTTGGCATAAAATGCCTCGTGGTACAGATAATTGCAACGCTCGAACAGCTCAAGAAGGCCGGCGTCTATTACGTTCTTGGCAGCCTCAACTGTATGATCCGATTCGTGGTTCATGTTAGATAAGTCCTAAGCAATTGTCGTAATAAACTATTCTACTAATGTGTCGTTACGAATATAGTCTTCTACATTGCTTATCGAAATGGGTGCTTCAGCAGCGACATGCGGCAGCTAGAAGCACTGTACCAAGCAGGAAAAGCGTCACGGAAGCGGCGATCCAGTTGCTGTCGCCGGTCTTAGGGAGCGACGACGTCGTTGCCGTAGCAGGCTTGGGCTTGGCCGTCTTGGCGACCGTGGTCTTGGCTACTGTCGTTGTTGACTTGGTTGTCGCGGCCGCGGGTTTCAGCGAGGGATTTGCCGTGGGTCCTGTGGTGGGCTCTGCGGCAGCAGGGCTAGCATCGGCGGGAGACTTGTCCGCCCCACCGCCAGGCACATCGACCCCGTCGGTCTCCCCCGCCGGAGGCGTGGCGACATCGGGCTCAACCACAACATGCGGTGCCACGACCCCTGCAGCATCCACCACGCCGCTAGCACCAAAGACCCCGCCAGCAGGCGCCACAAAGCGCGCAGACACAAGCTACCCGCCCGTGCACGCAACGCCGCCAACGGCACCAACCGCATCAAGCCACGAGGCATCGACGGAAAGCCGGCAGCCGGCCGCGCCATCGCCAAGGCCCGCATCCTGCAGATACACGCCGTAGGCGCGCACACCCGCTCCGGACTCGGCACACGCGGCAATGACGCGCCCGCCGCCGCGCACGGCCATGTCGCCTGCGATCACGCCGGCAACCGCCTCGTCGGAAATATCGGCCCCGTCCGCCCGGGCATCGACGGTGCAGTCGTCCACCACCAGCGCCTGCGAGATGTGGATCCCGCACTGCGAGCCCGTCGCCGTCAGGGTCCCGGTACCGCGAAGCGTCAGGTTGCCCCACACCTCCATGCCGCACAGCGTGATGTCCGCATCGGGCGCATGCGACTCCGTCACGGAGTTTTGCCCGACAAGTGTCAGCACCAGGTCGCCTTCTGCGCCGATGGCCTCGCCCGTATAGCCGTTAAGCTCCAGGTGGTCGGCATCAGTCCAGGCCCAGCCGGGACCCGACACGCCCGGCTCGTAGTACGTCGCGCCCGCGATGATGAGGCTCTCCGCGCCCGCGGCATAAGAAGGCCCGCCCAGCAAAACGCATAGGCAGGCCATGGCAACAATCGCAATGTGATGACGGCTGGTGTAGGACTCGGCAGCAAACATACCCGCTCCGATCTTCGCAGAGCCAATAGAATGTGCACCAGAAAATGTCCTGGTAGCAGCAGTTATTAGTTTAGCGAGATCGGGCGAGTGGCGAACGAATTACCCGTAAACGAACCCGGAAATTAGGTGTAAATCGTTTTGCCAGTCGGTGAAAGGAGGGGCGCCCAGCAGTGATTGGCGTTCATAAAAACTCGAGTCTGTATTAACGGGCCATTGCGGGCATAAATCGTATGACCGACCTAATTTGATAGCTGCTTTAAACCTCCAGCTGATGATTCGGCAGCTTCAACCATTGTCAACCAGTCGTCTACTTTTGGAGGACGAACGGTCCATAAAGTATCTCGGCCCTTCAGCACATCTTCATTTGGTGGAACCATTACACATATAGCTTTGTTTCCGTACTGATCATCTGGGTTTAAGACAAGCTTACGTTCAGAATCATTTATTTGGTCTGTTGAGCACTCTGAAGAACCAATTACTAGAGTAGTCTGCGCAAAACCGCAGAATGCCTCTTTGCTTCCAAGCTTAACAGCTAAAGGCTTAATCCAGCGCGCTAAAGAGGGGTATTCAAAGTTTTGGACTTCATCCCCTTCTAGATTAAACCCATGTGATTCCCAGCTATATACAACTGCTTCGCCATCGAGCAGCCTTGCCGCAACTCTTAGATTTGCAATTTCTCCTCTAGTAGCTTCACAAAGGTCAGGAAATGGCATCTCGCTGTCCGCGGCCCCGTTAACGGTTTCTAACGCAACCGCCAGACTGTATATATCATTAACTGTCACAACCAGATCTTCCCTAATGCCGAGATTAAAATAGAGAGCGCTCATGCCATTGATTCGGAGCTCAACTTTTTTATCAGTGGCTTCGCTTAAGAATCGATAGGTTCTTGCAACGTCTCGAGAGCGCTTATTGGCTAAATTGCTAAATGAAAACTCGTAGTTAATGGTGCCGCCGGGCTGACTTGCATTCCACTTAAAGTTCAATCTGAATGTTTCCGTCGCATCGTGGGCAGAAAAGAATACCCCTTTAGTTCCATGGGTGGCTTTGTCAACTATTAACCGCAGTTCACCGCATCCTTCCCAGAATAACGATGCCGAGCTTATGCAATTTGATGTTTTCAGGTCAAGGCTCTTAATGATTCCCCTTCGAAATCCATCGCAGGAAAGCCCTACAGGCAATTGGTATGATTGATCAATTACTTCCGCCGGCAACGAAGCGAAGGGCATGCCATATTCGATAAAATTCTGGGCTTGCTCTTTTTCATCGTCGGTCCCTGCAATGATTTTTACTGAAAATGTTAAAGGGTGCAGCATTGATGCAATTGGCGACTTTTCAATTACGTCGACGGTGATTCTGCCCGCTCCGGGGGTTACTAGAATTTGGGACATAACAACACCAGGAGCACGCGTGCAGAAATCATCGCGTTTGTCATATTCTGAGAGCACGTGAACTGAATATGCGTAGTATGGGTCCAGTTTATCTAGATGGGAGCAAAGATCACGTAGTCTGTTTTCGAGAATGGCTGGATCGCTGCAGTCTGGAAGATTGGCCATGGAGAGCAGTTTCGCAGCATACTCAGAGACCTCTTCTTTTCCATTCGAAAAGTAATAATCGACCACTTCTGGGTGCTTGGACGCCCAGCCATCAACTCTTGAAAGCCCATCCCAGATGAGTTTTGTTCCAAAAGGCTCAACTAGCTCCTTAGCCCATTTCAGATTTTCGTTTGTGGGATCTAATGGCATTACAAGATGCCAGCTATTTATTTTTACACGCAAATCGGCTGTAGTTGCCGATAATTCCTTCCAAGAATTCTCAATCTGAGCTTTCTGGCTACTTTTTAGGTTTTCAGCAAATTTCTTAATTTGATATACATCGACCTTTTCGGCATCAAGGTAAACGATAAGGTCGATACCTCCATCGCCCCTAGAAGGCCGAACTTTAATGGCGTCACGCTCTTCAAGAGAAATAAACGTCGCAAGAACAGACTCGACATCCTCACCTGAATATCGAGTCCAAGGGATACGTCCCGTCATGGCTTCTCCTCAGCAGGTTTTATATATTAACGCTGATCTTCATTTCAAATACTCAGGTTAAATGAACTTTATTCCGTTCTTTATAATGGCTTTCCACTCATTGGTGGCAACCAATCTTTTGAACGGATGTGGAATTACTTCGTTAGGAGGACTGCTCAATGAACCTGGACGGTACGAGCCTGTATATGAAATACGCAACGCTAAGAATCATCTTCCTCATATGCGGTGCCCCAGCGCACTTCACGCCGAAGGTTCATTAGCCCAGGCTTTTGTAGGAACTCCGAAGGAATTGCCTCCATTGTTTTCCCCTTCGCATTATGGCGCCAGTCTGCAAGCGGAATATAGCAAACCTTTCGTGCTCGCGTAAGCCCGACATAATGCATATTCAGAGATTGTCGATATGCGTCATAGTCTTGATTCTCGTAATTATAAGGAGGCATGAGGAACTTATAGCAATCAAGACAGAACACAACATCGAACTCAAGTCCCTTCGCTTTATGGTATGTAAGCAGGTTCACCTCATCTTCGCGGGCAGGCCGAAAACCACTCCTAAGCTCATCGACATCAGAAAGGACCTCACCGAGATCAAATCGCGCTTCCGGGTCGACATCGTTCTCAAGACACAGCTCTTCTAGGCTGCAAAAGGAATCATATAGCTCGATCCATGAATCATCTGGGGCATTCTTTAGAGCCCGCAGAAGGTCGTTAGCTGTAAACCTTGCGCGGGGCATTTGCTCTGCAGGAATATACCTGTCGAGAAAATCACCCACATAACCACTTGAGTACAGAAACGCCAGCAATTCCCTGAAGAATATGCGAGACCGGCTGAAGCCAACGTCCAGCTTCGTGGAAATAACAATCTTAGAAGGTATGCCGAGAAGTCCTGCGTACCGCTCGAGCATCATGTTGGATGTAGACAACAATGCGAACTTGTTGCGGCGCTCAACTTTGTATTGTTCGGTAATCACATCTAGATGCTCACAAATGGTGTCGGCTATGTTTCTTTCGTCGCCCGATACCTTAACCAGCACAACTCTCTTGTCTTGACAGGCGCGAGAAGGCGCTTGCGTTCCTAGAAGCCTCAGTGAGTAATCAACGATGCTCCGATGACACCTGTGGTTTTCGGTAATCTCGAAAGTCTTGAAGTGTGGATCCGCAATCAGCTCATTTAGGAAGACTGAAGACCGGCCGTCATATGCGAAGATAGCTTGATCCATATCCCCGAAGGCCACGCCTCGAATTCCAATGTTGACGAGTTCTCTGAACAGCATGTGCTGGGCAAGTCCACAGTCCTGATATTCGTCGATGAACACCGCCTTATAGCGGGCGTGCAGGAAGCTCCTCACGGCGGGGACGTGTTTCACCATGCAGTAAGCGACCTCGCTCAAAGCCGAGACCGGAAGCACTCCCAAGGAAAGTGCTTCGCGGATAAGATCCCAGCGGTCCTCGTTGGGGCTTACCCAATGGTCTTTGATCCTCGACGCGGGAAGCGACTGGTCATCATCGACTACATCAATTTCGACCATTCGACCAACGACATGGGGGACGAACTGCTGGATAATCATAGCAAGGCAAAAAGCATCGATCGTTCCGAAAAACGAATTGCCAGCACGCACCCCTAGCCCAGAGCACCTATCCCTAAGCTCAGTACTAGCCTTCCTGGTGTATGAAATGGCCACAACGCCCTGATAACTCAAAAGACGCTCAGATGCTTTGACTATCATCCTTGCCATCGTAAACGTTTTGCCGCTGCCCGGCCGTGCCGAAATGACGGCAGACTCTTCACAGGCGATAACCTTGGCCTGCTCCTCACTAGGCTTAATCATCGCCGTGACCCACAGAAGCCAGCAGTTGGAGTCTCCTCAACGGCTTGCAGAAGGTGCTTTCCGCAAGACATCCCAGCTCGCTTGGATACTTAGAGATGAACGCATGCATGCCCTCTGCCTTTCGCACGGTCATCGCGGCGTAAAGTTCTTCTTGGTTATCCACTCCATAATGCTCTTCCAGAACTCCGCGGAGACCGCTTGCAATGAGATCGTACTCGAGGTCGCGATCTGAAAGATATATGCCCTCAAAATCAAGGGCATCGCGCAGCTCATTCACCGCGGATGCAACTTCAACAGGGACAGCCGGTCCGCCATCCCATGTCAATGAATTCTTGATTCTCAGCCATAGCGCCTCAACGTAGGAACGTCCGAGCGATTCGACGATCCCGTATGCGCGAGCAACTCCGGCAAGCCTATATCGTTCCTTATTTGGGACCTTGAATACATCGTTATCAGTGCGTAATACCCAGGGAATCCCAAGCGCCTCGCAGCAAAGCACGTAAGGTTTGAAACCGATGCCATCCACAGAAAGAATTGACAGGTTTTCTCGGTCAAGGTCTATGCCGATTGCTGCTGCAAGGGCCCGGAAGAAGACGATTTCCGATGGTCCCTCCACCAAGAACACTCCGCGGCTGAAGAACACCTCCGCCACAATAGGGTTAAGACGATAGCCCAAGGCATCGATTTTCCTTCTGAGCTCGATGCCGGAGCATGTGGGTTTGCCCTCGTTGCCCATCTTCACGAGCGCGTCGGAAGCAAACCGCTCGACAATCTGAGGCGAATGGGTCGTCAGAAGAACCTGTCCGTCAATACAGCCGGAAAGGTACTTTGCCAATGCCCGCTGCTGCTGGGGATGAAGGTGCGCCTCAGGCTCTTCTATGGCGACGATGCTTACCTTCTCAACAGGCTTTTTAATATTTCTCTGAGAAAGCCAAGTGGAGAAGAACAGTTGGTTGCTTCGACCCTCGCCGCCAAAAGTCAAGGGAACATCATCGGACAGATAGGCGAGTTGAAGGTTGTCAAGAAGCTTGCCCGCGTCCGTGTTTCCAGCCACAAGACGGGCCTCGCGTCCCTCGTTCAAGGCTGACATCCTGGCCATCTCATCGTTCACAGTTTTAAGAGCATTGGTTATGTAATGGAGCCCGTTAATTCCGTCGTTCAGCGATTCGAGGCTGCTTTGAATCGCTTTGATCGAAACGTCGTCGTCATGAGCATCGTCGTCGTTTCGTGAATTGCGTGCGGCCTCGAGCAGGGCAGTCTGGCTGCGCTTTAGGAAGCGGGCGGCGTCGCGGGTGCTGTTAACATACTCGAGCACCAGATGCTTGATATAGAAGCGTGACTGTACGGGCTCGATGCCAAGTTTTTCATTTCCGACCAGAAACTTGTAGTCACCTTCTCGGTTGCAGGTATAACCAATAACAGTTCTGCCTTCGGCTAAATTGCCGCCGAATGCGCTGATCAGGCAATCCTCGTGGACGTCGCATAATGTCGCAGTTATCTCCACTCGATCAGGATTGGTTCTACAGTTGAAATCGGACGAAGAAAGCTCGAAATCCCTGGCGGAGAGGCTGGGATCGAAAAGAATCCTCAACGCTTGCAAGAAGTTTGTCTTCCCCGAATCGTTTGGCCCGAAAATAAGAGTCTTTTCCCCAAGTTCAACAACAACGTCGTCGAAGTTACGGAAACCCTTGATATGAACTTTTTCGATTTTCATGATTGAACCACCGCCGCAATTATCCCTTTTAGTTTCAGGCAACTATTTATTCATTGCCGCCCACGCATCGCCGAAGTCTTTCACCCACAAGCGCCATGCATGCGGCATACTGAATTAAAAGTTCGTTCATTGCAGCGTTCAGCTGTGATTCGCTATGCGACTCATGCATCACTCGGTGCGTTTTCTCTCGGTATAAAGTCATGGCGTCGTTCAGGTCATTTCCAGGTAAACGTGCACTGAGTAGAAGGATATCCTCTAAATAATGTCGCTGAGCTTCAGAATCATTGTCGTCAATAATCCACTCGATATAATTTCTTCCGGTCGCGGCATACTCTAGCATTTGTGTATAGCATTTAAAGTTTGCGCGCATACTGTGCTGAATCGTCTCTTGAAGACGTGTAAGGTTCTCCCTTTCGTATTGTCGCCAATCGTCCTCAAGCGTTAACCTTCTTTTCTTGTCTTCAAGCTCGTTTTGGTGCCTGATAGTCATACGCGTAGCGAGCAGTGTTACGCCGCCGCCAATTAGGGTGCCTACTAGGGAGGGAAGCATGGATGCAACTGAATCAAGAATCGAGACAAGAATAGATTCATCCACCATCTTTGGCCCCAATCAAATTAATAACCCGTAGTAAACCAGCTTGGTTTGTGATTTTACATCCTGAATAACCAACTATAGCCGTCGATACGAGCTCATTGCCGATTCCAGGTGCACCTACATCCCCTCCCCTCCCCAACTTTGTCCAAAAAGTTCGCTGTTGTTGACTGACGTTACCGTAAAATAACCCCACTTACATATACACGGAGTGTTGGCCTGGCGCCGCCTCCGGGCCTTGGCGCCCACCTTATCGAGAGGCGCCGCTATGAAACGAGTCTTTTACCGCTCGCTCTGCGCAGTTCTTTGTGAGTCCATGCTTAGCGCAGCGATACCTGTAAGGGTTATAGCGGAAGAAGAACGGCGGAAAGAAAAACCTAGAACAGGTTGATAATGGTGCAGCGGATAATTCGGGCGGCAGCTTAATAAGCGACATCGATACAAGCGAGATCGGCAAAGAGTCCATCAAAAATGATTCCGATCTCGCGAATCCAATTTCACACCAGGCGAAACCTCAGGTTTCCCTAACATCCGACATGTTGTCTGATTCGGAACAATCCACAAAGGCCGCAGTAAGTGGATATCAGCACAGCGATAGCGCCACAAGCGGCAGTGTCACCCTCACCGTCGAATGGAACGATCCAGTACTTGGACAGCCAACGACTTTCCACGTGAGCGCAACAGGTGGCAGTGGCAGCTATCTTTTCCGCATGGATGCGCCCTCTTACTCCAACCCCAATGAGTATGCCTACGAGTCGGTCGCCGACCCACGCCGCGGAGAGTGGACAAAGTTCACCGACGCGTGCGCTAGCCACGACTTTACGTTCACAACGACGGCTACCGGATCATATAACTTCCGCTTTTACCTCATGGACAAGGCGTCGGGCGTTTACTACTTGCGCACCAACTCGTATATCCAGGTTGCAGATGATGCGTATCCCAGCGTTGCGAGCATTGTCAATAAAGCAGTGTCGCAGGCCAAGCAAAAGACAGATGGTTCTGAATACGAAATGGCTTTCTATCTTCACGACTGGCTTCTCGATCAGCTTGAGTACGACAATTCGCTCAAGTGGTCTTCGGCAGAAAGCGCTCTTACGAGGGGGGCTTGGGACGTGTCAAGCCTATGAATCAGCGTATGCGAAACTACTTTCCGCCGCAGGTATAGAAAACGCCGAAACCCGCGATGCCTATGATGGGCACACGTGGAATGCGGTCAAGCTCGATGACGAATGGTATCAGGTTGACTGCACTTGGGATGACACGTCTGATGATTTTTACGGCGATCTAGATCAGCGTCATCTCTACTTCTGCCTTACTGACGAGCTAATGGCAATTGCGCATCCGGGGCACGAGAAGATATATTCTGTTGAGGGCTATGCTACGCGTTCTGGCAGTCTAAAAGATAACTACTTCGTGCGCAATGGCAAGGCCGACGAATGGGCGAGCGCCTACGCCGACCGCATCCAGCAGCACTTGAACGCCAAGGAGACCAGCTTCTCGATAGACGCTGACAACCAAAGTTTTCCGCCCAGTATCAGCGGCATTCAAAACGGAATAATTGCGTATAAGATAAGCCTGTGGGAATGGAAGTCGAACGCCATCAAGGCTGAACTTTCAGCATCGTCTAAAGTAATAACATCATCAAGTAACAAATTGAACGTAAAGCTGAATTTCGAAGTGACGTATCAACCAAAGACTGGTTATGAGGTTTTCTACCACAGCGCCGCCGCCTCGGGCGTCTCGCCCCAGTCGACCCCGGTCGCCTACGGTCGCCCGACGCCGACGCTGACCGCCTCGGAGCTCGGGTTCTCTAACGGCTCCGCGAAGTTCCTGGGATGGCGCGCCTACAGGGACTGGGACAACACCTGGTGGGCGACCATGCCGGACGGCAGGGCCGGCTGGGTCGCCCTCGAGGACGGGAGGCTCCCCGGCGGCTGCTCCTACCGCCTGCTGCCGGACGGGTGGGAGACCGGCTGGAGCGCCTGGTCGGGAACCGTGCACCTCTACGCGTCCTGGGATGAGCATTGATGCCTATGGGCTATTCTCTCTAAAAGTTTTCGCAACGTATGTCTTCGCATTGAGAATTGAGTTTGAGTGAGCTTCGCTAGGATGCGTCGCGCGTATGTGCAGTGACGACCAAGAGACCCGGTCCGCAAGGGCAGATATGTTCCTGGCTTTTGCCATTCTCGCTAAAGATCGGTAAAATTTTAATTTAGTCGCGATATAAATCGAGGTAAATGGACCTCCAACGTCTGGACGGAGGATTGTCACAGCATTTACAGCGCCATACGACTACCTGGGGGTTTGGCATCCCTTTCTCGGGCTTCATAAAGAAAATATTAGATCGCCCCCCAGCAACGAATCACTCGAGTTTAGGAATTTCGTTGCTGGGGGGCGATCTACATAGCGGCTTGCGCTTCGCTCGTATTAGCTTGATTGGGAAACGGAATTACACGAGCAGCTTTGTAGATATCAGCCAAGTGAATTCATAAGAGATAAGTGCTCGCCTATTTCCTACGGGCGGAGGATGCATGAGAGATACCCCTAATTAAATTCCAAAGGCCGCTTTAATTATCGGCATCCTCTTTGAAACGCCGATTACTAAGGTAGAAACTATAATTGAACCACTCAGAGTAAAAAGAAACAACAACGGGCGATTTACGTTACTCGCATACAGATCTGGATTTGATTGTCCGCAGATTCCGTAGACAAACACGACAACGAAATACATATGCACAAGGTAAATAATTGTGCTCATACGGCGCGCTAGCGCACAGGAATTCAAGTTCACGCCGTACCTGCGGACTGATAGTAAAAACAAACCAATGCTTGCAATTGCGCAGAATGGCAGATGCGCGTCGTTGCTCACCAAATATGTGCCAGCGAGCCCAAACGCAACAGCTGCAAATTCAAGTAACAATGGGACTCTGTTCAGTTGATCCCATTTCAAACCAAGTGCTGCACCCACAGCAATATAGAAAAACCCTTCAAACAGACCGTTGCGAGAACTGCCGAACACGCGACAATAAATCCTAATCGGAACCGCTAAATACACCGGAGCGCCATCCCAGCCCTGCACGTAAGTAATACCGTAGCCAAGGAGTAATAAGATTAGGGAAAATGGAATTATGTGCTTAAACCGCCACCCCCCCCCTATGAAGGCAAATAAAGACAAGCGTGAAACCAACGATGCTCGCCAGCAAATACCATAAAGGCCACGAATAATAATTCTCACCTACGAACAAAGTTCCCCGGATGAAGGATAAAGAACCATGAAGAAGGTTTTTACCGAGAAGCACATTGCCGAAGATGGTGAGGGGAAGATAGAGAAGAGTCCATATCAAATACAAGCGCAATAATTTAATAATGGTATTGCGGACGCGTTCAGTGCCAGCGGAAATAACAACGCCAAAGGATGCATAGTTAAGATCTCGAAAACAAAGAAAGCCGGACGCGAGAAAAAAGAGGGGTACGGCCAGCACATCAATCCCTTCAATCAGGGTTTCTGCAAAATAAAAGCACTTCAATGGCCTTGTGTGAATCTCAACTACAAGCAAGGCCAAAAAGAACTTCATGAGATCCAAATTTGGATAGTTAACCTTAGCTGTTTTATGAGTCGAAGCCACAGTTATATCCATTCTTCCTTAATTAAATTAATTATTCGGATATTTCTTGTACCTAAGACAAAGCAATTTTCGGGGCACGACTTAACGGGCTTGCTGTTGATTAAAAAAGAAACTCGCTTAAACTTCTTACTCAAACCAAATGGGTGCTTTCGAGAAATTGGCAGAACGCTTGATGTGAAGTTAGCCGTATTGCGCACCTATCATGAATCGCAAATCTTATTCTGTACAGTCGCAAACTTGACCCTAGTTTAAGGCTGGTTAATAAAGTTATTTGAATACCGGCTAATGCTTTGAGTTATGTACCTCAACGATAGGCAAATCACAACGAGGCGAGATGCGGCTACCGTCTGTTCCGCGTGAGCTTTCCCTTCCAGTTGCGAATGCCTTCAACAACGATACCACGGTAAGTCATATTCAATTTATTGCAAAGATACATAGGCCACTTCCAATTGTTGTAAACAATTTGGGAGAAGGCCTGACCCAGAACAATTCCCCAAGCGCCCATATCGAAGACACCGCACATAAGGCAAACAAGCACGGTGCCGAGTGCCGCCGCAGCGATGTAACCACACATATACGGTATTTCATTCATGCTTATTATGTAATTGCAGAAGATTGAATGCTGCTGAAGCAGCGCGAGGTAGAGACACATGCCCAGAAATAGACCGTAATCAACGGAAACGTTGGGCTTAAAGAGGGGTAGCAGGGGAAGAACGAAAATGTAAACACCAGCAGTCCCGATAGCGAACAGACCCCAGTAACCTACGATGCCTGTGGAGACATATTCTCTCTGCCTCTCCATGTCTCCCCCTGCGAAAGCAGATTGCATCGCCGGAAAGAAAGACTTTGGATACGTTGATGCAAAATTATAAATGGCGTTTGCAAACTGAAGAAGGATTGAATATGTACCCGTCTCGGCTAGCCCAAGAAAAATCGAACTTAGAATGCTCATGGCTTGGGTCGAGGCGTATACCGCAAGTTGCACGAGGCCGTCTCGCCATGCTACATGGAAAATAGTAAGGAAAATTTCTCGGATCGACGATGCCTCTACCGGCATCGTGTCTGAATGTCTCCCCTTCTCGATCTCCTTATGCTTCCTGAGCATGACTACAGCTGAAAGCCTAAGCAGTATAGCGTTAGCAAGATATCCGATTGCTGCGCCAACAAGACCGTAACCCAATAGCAGCAGTATGGCGCTAACGGATAGCTGAGCCGCTCTTCCGATAACGACTGCCTTATTCTCGCCAGCTATATCGCCGTATCCGCGAAGAACAGTAATCGACCATAGAAAATAAAGGTTAAGAAACACTGATGCGCAAAATAGACCCCAGGAGACCCAAATATCGAATGAACCCATTCCAGAAGCCACAAACGATATGTACAGAGAGCCTATCGTCGAGAGCAGAGCTAAAACTACAACAGCGAGGATTGCATATATAACTTTTGAAGCCTTTATTACAGTGTTCAGGAGATGCCAATCGATACCCTCTTGAACTGATTTTATGTCGCAGCCTTCAATGGATAGATGTCGTGCTCCGCTAATCACATAGACTATGTTTCGAGCAAAAGTTGGGTTGAAGCCAAACTCAAATAGCATGGCAAAGTTGGATAATGCTACATATACATACCAAAGGCCAAGTTCAGAGCTAGAAAGGAAATGCATGAGCAGCGGGAGAAGTACGAAGCCGCTCGCCATCGAAACAATCGTTCCAATATAATTCCAAACAATGTCCGACTTGCGGGTATTGATGCTAGACACAATTGTTACCAATCTCGAAATATGAATACGAACGGCCCGTCGCTGATGACTTTTCGCTCATAAAAACGTTTGTATAGAGTAGTTCAGCTCCAACAGCGAATAAGAAATAATTGCATTCGAAATGGATACCAAGCGTTTCACACAGTCCATAAATGCTCATCAGGACAAGCCCGAAGAAGATTGAATTCCACCAACCTTGACGTACAGCCTTGATTAAGATAGCGATATAGCCGAACAAAAAACAGAATGCTGGTATCAAGCCAAACCTAAGCAATAGGTGGCACCAAGCGTTGTCCACAACAAATGCAGACGGAACACCATTCTCCCAATAGATTGGTGGTAAGCCGGAGAAATCTGATCCAAACAAAGTAATCGGCTGCATTTCGAAATAACCATTTGCAAGCCTCAGCCTACCAGAAAGCAGTTTATTAAGTTCAAATTGAATAGGATTGGAAGGATCATAGGCAATCATTAAGTATGCACTTACGATAATAACTATAAATACAGCCACAAGGAAATAGGTTAATACCTTTTTACGCAATCTGTCTGTTCTCACAAAGAAAAAAATGGTCAAGAATATTGCCAGTAAAACTAAGAGGAGTGCAGAAGTTCGTGAGTCGGCAAAAGTTAAATTGATTAAAATAGAAACAGCAATTAAACCGAAATCGGGTATAGGATTCTTGCCGAAGCGAAGCGCGGAAAAAGCAACGCACGCATTAAAGAGATATAGGCCTAATGCATTCGGATGGTTAAATCCCAGGGCATATCGAGTGATTCCACCGCGAACAAATACTTTATTCTCGATAACTCCGAAACCGGCAGATAATATTGTGATAATAAGAGTGGCAAAGGATACGGTTAATGCAATTTTTGCAAGGGGTCGGATCCTTACGTTGTTTGCACAGACTATAAATATAGAAGCCCAAAATAACGAGCTTTCACCCGATTGACGCCAGGAAATGAAGCTTATAAGAACAATTGCTAACGACAATGCCCAGCATTTAAATGATGCTCTCTGCATGATGTATTTCGAGATGAGAGAGAATACTATGAGAGCCTGAGTAAGTGAAGTAAATTCATCTATTGGGATGAAAAGAATCTCAGTAAATGTCGTACGTTCGATTGCGCATTGAATAGAGAAGATGGCAAATGCAAAGTAATATAGAGCTTCATCGACCTTTAACCTTGACAATCTAAATCACCTGTTTCAAAAAGAACTGCTCAAATTACAGTCCGGCATAATATGCAATGCAAAATTATTTAATTTGCCGCTTAGTTCTAATGCAAGAAGGTCTAAGGATGATGATGTATCCTAGTCACCGAATCCGGGCTTGGAGCCTTTGAAATATTCCGCAAGTTTTAATGACTCTTTATTGATATCGAATCTATTTATTAAATTTGGTTTGAGGCAAAAGGAAGAACGATCAAAGGCACAGAGCGTGTCAGCCCACAAAGAGGGGTTTTCTGGAGGTAGAAAACAAACTGAGTCTGAGACGGCAACAGCTCGAGGCACCTGATCAGAAATCACACAGGGCAATCCATTTGCTTGCGCCTCGACCGCAGCCATGCCGAGCCCTTCGAATACCGAGGGAAAAGCAAACACGTCAAATGCGGACAGAAGAGAGGCTACATCCATGCGAGGCCCCGTAAGAACCAAATGGCTTTCGACACCAAGAGATCGCGCCTCTTCCATGATCAATTCTTTTGAGGGGCCCTCACCCACTAGCACCAGCATTGCATTAGCTCTAAATTTAATAATTTCGGGTAAAGAACGAACCAACAATATCTGATTCTTCACTGATGAAAGCCGTCCAACATGGCCGATGACGAAACTATCCCTTAAACCAAGTTCAGCTCGAACTGAAAGACGGTTTGTTTCCTGATATGAAAATAAGGAAACATCAAAAGCATTATTTAAAATGTCAAAAGTATGACCAGGGAACGCGTATTCCCCAGCCTCCTGGGAACAGGCGAGTAAAACATTGCTTAAATTCGCAACATGTTTTCTAAGTGCCCAGGTGGAAAACCTTTTCGCTGGCCCGCCCAGTGCTTGTGAACAATGATAATGACAAATCCTAACAGGAATATTCGCCTTAGCCGCAAGCTCAATTGTTTCAATATTCCAATAAGAGTTTGCATTATGCCAAAAAGCACAGTATTCAGTTCCATGCCCGTAAAATAAGCGGCGAAGTCGGGTTATATGTTCAATGGGATTTTCTTTCCACCCCGGTATATTGATGATTCTATTGTCTCCCATTGAGTACTCGACTTGTTGATATGGTCTTGAGCTAATAGTGTCGAAAGCATATTTTTCAGACAAAGCGCCAATATAGCGGCTCACTACGGTCTCAGTACCACCAAAACGTGTCCCAACTCCTGAAACTAAAACACGAGGTTTATTGGATTTCATAGTGCTTATCATTAAGATCCCAATTTTAAACAATACCGTGTTCCGGACACTAATGGCGTCCGGAACCGAAAACACAGCTGGAACTGTTATAAATAGTTAAATTAGATTAGCTAACAAATGCTGTTACTATCAGCTAAAAAACCAATCAATCTGCGGTAAGATTCTTCTAAATAAACTTTCGGTTCCCAACCAAGCGCGCGAAGTTTGTTCGAGCGCAGCGTCATCTTCGTAGGTGCAGCGTATCCGAACTGTGAGGAGTCTTTTCCTTCGATTACAACGCTACAATGGTCACCTCCGAATCTTTCTGCCACCATCTCTGCCATGCCGCGGATCGTTGAGTGGCATGCCTCATTCGCAATGTTGTAGGTCTCCCCAGAGATGCCCTTGGATAAGAGCAAAAGAATAGCTGAGAGAGCGTCGGTCGAATACACGTAATTGCCTTCGCTCATCCCGTCCGTATGGAGCACGATTGGCTCACCAGCCATGGCACTCGAGGCAAACTGTTTGAAGACGCGACCTTCGGTCGGCAGAATCCCCGCTCCGAAGGTCTGGGCGAGTCGCCCAGCCACGGCGTTGATGCCAAATTGCTTTGCATAAGCAAGACACATCAGTTCTCCGAGCCGCTTGCCCTCGGGGTAGCAAGATCGTACCGAGCCCATATCGATAGCACCCATCGTACCCTCGTATACGTCCACGGCATCGTCAAAGCTACCACAGGCCTCCATGGAGGATAAGAAGAGTACTTTCGACTTCGAATTCATGCATGCACTTTCGAGTGCCCATCTCGTGCCGTTGATCATAATGTTAATTACGTCTGCAGGACGCTCAACCATAACCTTCGAAGTGGTAATGGCGGCAGTGTGGACAAGACAGTCGAAGTCTATGCTGAGAGCCGCACAAGGCTCGGAGAAATCAACTACTGCGACAGTAACATCCTCCCTAGCGGCAATTCCGGGCATGATGACGTCGAGTTTAGCGGCGTTACGAACACACAAGATTAGTCTCGTGCCCAATCCTAGCTTGTCGTTGGCCCAAATAACGAGACGAGCGAGCAGGGACCCCAAGAACCCTGTGGCGCCGGAGACGGCAAGGACTTTACCCGATAAGGTGGCGATCAGCTCACGATCTATTCCTGCGAAGTCTGCCTCAAGGGTGTTGTTTATCCCGTATGCACCCATTATTCATCTTCCCCCTCTGCATATAGCTGGTTGTTCTCGCGTGAATCAAGGATGGAGCGCATCGAATAGTAGTCGTCTTGAGTGGTTATCTTTATGTTCTCATCGGGCCCAACGATTAGGTGTAAGTCATTTCCCTGCGCTTTCATCATTGTTGCAGAGTCGATGCAGCCAGTTTCGCCCGCGTCAAGTGCCATTTTATGTGCGGCCAGGATGTCGCTCAACCAGAATCCCTGCGGGGCACGAGCCAGCAACACGTTCTCACGTGGGACGATCTCTACTCCGTCGTCGGCTTTAACCAAGATAGTCTCCTTCGCCTTAACGCATGTGATGGATGAGCCAAACTCCTCCACCGAGGCCACGTTGCGCTCGATGGTGCCTGCATCGATGAGAGGACGAACGCCATCGTGAATGAGTACTACCGTCTTCTTCGGGTCGGATAGTTTCGCTGCGGCCAAAAGGCCGTTGTGGATGGAGAGCTGACCCGTCTCGCCACCAGCGACAACGGCTCTTACCTTGTTCAGACTGAACTCGCTAATAATGCTTTGGCAGTAGTCGAGCCAGTTGGCATTGCACACAACAACGACATTGTCGATGCAAGGTGTCTTCTCGAAGACGCCTATAGTCCACGCAATTATCGGCTTGCCATGTATGCGAAGGAACTGCTTCGGAAGGTCCTTCGAATGCATTCTCGTCCCGACACCGCCGGCGAATATTACGGCGGTCACTGAGGTATCTTTATTTTTCAGTATCATTGGTTCTCCATGCCTTAATCTCATGCGTTATGCGCTTGTCCTCGGGTGGCAGCTGCATATAGTCGCCGTAGAGACCCGAAAGATAAGCATCCCAGCAGGAAATCGCGTTAAGCTTCTGTCCCTCAAATTCGAGTTGAACAGTTTCTTCCCAGCCCGAGTAGGAGTATCGCTCGCCCGTTCCGTATAGACCCCATACTGTGCAGCCAACCCAAGGGGTGCTCCCGAAAACGCATCCCCTTCCCAGATCGTCCAGCTTGGAGAGCGAGCGGTCGAAAGCCCCTACAGCATTTGCAACAGGCACAAATAGTCGCTTAAAAGCGCGTTTCAGCCGTGTCTTTCCTTCCTTAGAGTCTGCTTTGCAGAACATGAGAATCCGTTGGAGCCTACCAGCTCGCTTGTATATGCGAGCAAGCTCTTTCTCGTCGGCGGGAAGCCCCTCGACGGGAGTAACGTCCATCCAGAGAAAGCCTTCCCCGTTCTCGTAATGGGCATCCACAGCGATATTGCGATTAATGTATTTCAGAAAAACCGGATGTCCCCAGTTGCCCGAATAAGGTTCAAGTGAACGGTTTATCGGCAAAGCCCCTGAGCGCGCAAGTGCGACCAGACTATCAAAATCGGGACGTGGCATGGACACATCGATATCATCGTCCCAAGGGATGAATCCTTTATGACGCACCGCGCCCAGCAGCGTGCCGCCAGCGAGCGAGTATCTAAGCCCCTCCCTCTTGCAGAGGTCCCCGAACTCGACAAGCATTGCGAGCTCCTCTGCCTTAACTTCGTTTGGGGTCAAATAATTAGGCATTTTTACCTCCTATTAGAACTCCAGCAACTATTCGAGCAGTGTCATCGGCATCGAAGCCTGCCTCACGCACCGACGCAGCGTACGCAGGCCTGTCAACATCCATGTACGACATCTCGACTGCCTTCTCAGCCCATGCTCGCTCACCTGCGGAAAGCGGCAGCAAGGCCTCGGCATCAGATACATGGGCCTCAGGAGGGAGAGCCTCGGAGCACACAATGCGGCATCCCGCGCATTGAGCCTCAATGCACACAATGGCAAGACCTTCGAATAAGGAGGGCATAAGGAAGCAATCGAGGGCTGAGTAAACGGGGGCGGGATCGGGAAGGTAGCCAGGCATGATCACTCTGTCATTGATACCGAGTTCCCGAATCAACGCTTTAACCTGACCCTTCATATCGCCGTCACCCACCATCAGGTAGTAAGCACCGGGCACGGCGCGTAAGACCTCGGCGAAAGTCCTTATCTGGAAAAGCGGATTTTTCGCCTCTGCGATGCGACCCACGCTGCCGAACAGCACCGTGTCTTGTGGAATGCCGAAACGCGAGCGAATCTCGGTGCGAGCAGCAGGGTCGAAGGCAAAGCGCGAAGTGTCGATGCCGTTGTTCACGACCTCGAAGGGGCGGGCACCGAAGAGGTAATGCCCTGCGTCGGCGGAGCAGGCGAGGCGAACAGTGGCGCTACCGCCGAACGCGGCCCTGCCGAAGCTGTGCATGACGGCCTTGACGACAGCCTGCCCTGACCCGAAGGCCGAGTTGTGCGAGTGCACCACTCGCACAGGAACGCCGTGTTTCTGTGCGACCTCGGAATAAAGGAAGCCCATCCCGTTCATGGTGTTAACGTAGACGGCGTCGGGACGAATCTCGTTGATTAACGCACCGAAAGCAGCAGAGCCCTCGCAAAGGCGCTTCACCTGCCCGGGCTTGCTGTCGGGGAAAACTGTGAAACGATCAATCCCCAATGCCTCGAGTTCAGCATCTAGCGCAAGGTTCCAGTCCCAGCAGGAGAAAAGCGTAAAATAGAACCCCTTACCCTGCCAACGTCGAAATATCGACATTAGGAACGTCTCAACACCGCCCTGTCCCCAAGCTTCAGAATAACAAAGGACATGAATTCCATCAGAACGATGGTTTGACGCGAGAATCCGTGAAAGATATTTCATAAATTGCCCCCAAGGCAAGAACGGCCCAAGGCATCTATGTAAAAGAAAATAAGATCCCTACTAAGCATTAAATGGGCCTTTCTGCAGCTCCGGGGCCTTAATCAGATAACGATGTTTTGCAAAGTAATATAAAAGCCCTTTAATATGCTCAAAATTAGTTTTACTAAAAAGCTTTTTGTGCGAAAGGCGTTGATATTCATGCACGATGTAAGCCTCATAGCAACGAACGACACGAAGCCCTGACTCATGACATCTCAAGCACCAATCGGCATCCTCGGGCGCATAGAATATCTTTTCATCAAGAAAGCCTACGACTTCGAGAGTCTCGCGCGGTATAAACCAACAAGCCGAAAGTAAATAGCCAACGTCTTGCAGACCTCGTACAACTGAAGTACTTGGAATCTCTAAATCAGCGGCCTTTTGTGCAAATTCACCGAAGGGAAATGCTTTCGCTAGCTTAATAGGCAAAGTGGGCAAGGCCCTACCGGAGAGCTGTGTCTCGCCGGAGGAGTTAATCATCGTGGGCCCGACAACCCCGACAGAGCTATCAGAAAGCACTGCCGCCAAACACTCAAAGGCCGACTGGTTCACGACGGTATCAGAATCGAGAATGCAAATATAATCGGTATCAACGCTCAACTGCTTCAAAACTAAGTTACGAGACACCGTTGTACCGAGATTTCTACCAGCAGAGATAACGTGTAGCCTTTTATCGTCCTTAGCAAGAGCTGAAAGAATATCGGGCGTGGAGTCACTCGAGCCGTTGTCCACAACCCAAACATCAAGGGTTCGACATCTTAGAGAAAGCGCCGATTCAACGCATGCACCGATGAAATGATCCGAGTTCCAGGCAATAATCACGATGGCTGTTTTCGATTCCTTGAATGAGGGGCGTCCCATCTACTTACCCTTCCTCATCGCCTTGAAGGTCTTTACAAACACGCGAGCGTCAAGACCGAACGACTGGTGTCGTACATAGAAGAGCTCGCGTGCCTGACGCTGACCGCTCCCCCACGTTGAGTCGTTGCGATCTGTCGCTGCCCACCAGCCAGTAATGCCAGGCTTACATGCAAGCACTTCGTCGCGGGCGTCACCGTACTCGAAGGTCTCCTCGAGTGTCACAGGCCTTGGTCCAATGACGGATAGATCGCCCGTAAGTACGTTGATGAACTGCGGCAGCTCATCGAGCGAAGTGTGCCGAAGAAAGCGGCCCACGTGCGTAATGCGCGGGTCATTGTCGACCTTCTGTTCACGCCGCCATTGTGCCAGCTGCTCAGGGGTCATGTACTTCTCTGGGTGCTCGTGAGCATCAGAAACCATGGTGCGGAGTTTGAAAATATAGATAGGCTTACCGCCTTTACCGACTCTCTTTTGACGGAAAAACGGTTTGCCGGGAGAGTCAATCTCAATGGCAACGCATGCAGCTACAACGGGGACGGCCAACACCGCGCAGACCACAGCAGAAAATACGATGTCGAAGGCTCGCTTGAAGGCAAAGTAGCCTGGCCCACCTTTCCTGGGGGCAGCAGCGTTGGGATCGGCAGCAGGCGCCCTATAGCTTCCTGTCGCAACGAAGCCTTGCGCCGGAGCAGGGTTCTCAACGGGGAGAGGAAACTCCGTAGCAACAGGAGTCTGAGAGTCTGCCCGCCAATCCCTAACTTGATCAATCGGTGCCGCATCCACGGCGCATCCTTTACATATTCTGTTTTTACCTGACACGTTCTCTTCCAACACTACGTCCCTGACCCGAAGGTCCTCCTTGGTTTGAGCGGCAATCGCCAGCAGCTAGGCGATCGCCTTTTTGAGGCTTCGCATGGCACGTTGCTCGTTTGAAAGCACGGCAAGGCCAACGCGCGTAGTCACGCGTCGGCCACACAGGTCGAGCTCCAAATAAGCAGTGCTCTTGCGTCTGTTAATGGTTTTGATGAGGCCTTCGTGGCCCAGTAGCGGACCAGCGGTTACTACGACCTGGTCGCCGTCTTTTAGGGCCTCACTCATGGGCACTACGCGGTCTCCCCTATGCGTAAAGCTGCTTATGAGTTGAGCCTCTTCTTTTGCCAGCGGCACAAACTGACCGTCCTGGGCAAGCACCCGGGCAAAGTCGTCCATGCGCAGCAGATACTGTTGCACGGTGCGTGGATCTGCAGTATCGCAGATAAGATAACCGGGAAAGAGCGGCTTGGTCGTATTGACCCATTCACCGTGTACCTTAATCTCGGTTTGAAATTGGGGATAAAAGAGCTCCTGCATGGTGCCGGCTGGCACCATGCGCTCGATGCGCTCGCGCATTACGTCTTCGCGACCGTTAATGACCTGGATCACATACCACACGAGCATCACCCCCTTGCTGTCTTACGTGTGGCTCACGGGGTTTGGGTATGGCTTCGCCAGGGCGCTTGTGCGCGAAGGCGCTCCATATTCAAACCCTGAGCCCAGTCAGACAAGCACGTGGCTCTGTCCCACCGTGAACGGTATGTATAAAAGCGACACTGATGTCACAGGCACGTATCGCAAAAATGCCTACAACCTCAGCTGGCTGCGTGCGAGCCGGTCGAGTGATTTCAAAACTGGACCGCACGCAAACAGCTGAAGGACTGCTGTGATTTGCCGTAGCAACTTATTGAACTGGCTTAAGCGAAGATGTAATTAGCCGTAAAAAGTACAAAATCGCGCATGGCAATCAATATTGGAGCTCGTGGTTTTTCTAACACCGCCGTTACGGCCGGATGCTGATCGACCCTGCGCATTATGGCTTGCTGGAGCCGCGAGCACAGTTGAACTCATGTAACGTTAGGTATCTTAGCACAAGCTGTTAGTGAAACTGATTTGGGCTGCGTTGGACAACATATCGTTCATTTAGCGTGCTTAAGGGGGTTATTTTGGGATGTTGTTCACGTTGATGCAGGTTAATGGGATGCTAACGGTGATTAGGCGCGTTCCTGAAGCCCATATGGAACGGCGATCTACACTGATAATCGCGTTTGGCTAACAAACTATGTACAGACATGGGAAAAAATTTGTGCAACTTTTTGTTGGCGTAGGTGGGGTTTGTGGCGCATGGTGTTTTGGTATGAAAAAAGGCCTTCGGAATTCCGAAGGCCTTTGCATTCACGATGGTGGAGACGAGGGGGATCGAACCCCTGACCTCTTGACTGCCAGTCAAGCGCTCT
>OLNX01000919.1_pt1 | contig 27414 bp, 18 predicted proteins | sample 1672611 | NCBI WGS metagenome assembly OLNX01 (sample SAMEA3136705, study PRJEB25190) | human gut metagenome | reverse complement strand
TTGATGGTAGCTCTTGTGTTGAGTGCGATAGGTAAGACAGGACCCATTATCTGGTCTATGTCCGGACCTGCCAACCAGTTGTTGCGCCAGTTAGGTCTGCTTCTTTTCCTTGCCGAAGTGGGAACTTCTGCCGGTAAGAATCTGGTAGCTACCTTCCAGGAAAGCGGATTATTGATGTTCGGAGTAGGAGCCGCCATCACATTGGTGCCGATGCTTGTTGCTGCTATTGTCGGACATTTCGTATTTAAAATCAGTCTGCTCGATTTGCTGGGAACTATTACGGGAGGGATGACAAGTACTCCGGGACTCGCTGCTGCTGACTCGATGGTGGATAGCAATATTCCGAGCGTAGCTTACGCAACTGTTTATCCGATTGCTATGGTATTCTTGATTCTGTTTATTCAAGTAATAGCCTCGGCTGTATATTAACAGAATTTTATATAATAATTGATTGTTAAATAAATAGTTCGTATCTTTGCCGCCTCAAAGAAAAAAATGAGGTGAAACGATTGTTATTGAATATTACACGCTACTTCTTGCCGATACTGTTTGTATCGTATCTGGTAAGCTTTACATTCTTTGCCCACGTGCATGTGGTCAATGGCGTGACAATCGTCCATTCACACCCGTTTAAGAAAGGGGCGGCACATGAACATTCTACAGTCGAACTACAGCTGATTCATTGTCTGTCTCACTTAACGGCAGACGGTGCGGCTGTTGTTTTTGCTCTTTCCCTTTTTATTCCTTTCTTATTATGCTTGTTGCCCGGACGTTCGCAACACACTCACTATCACTGTCCGTATCATGGGGTAGTGGGACTTAGGGCACCCCCGGTTATTCGTTTCTCTATTCTTTAAATGATGATACCGTACCTTGCATGAGGTAGGGCATTATCTGTCTATCCATGTAAATACTTATCGAAAACGAATAACAAACGAAAAATGAAGAATTACATCTTTTCGCTTGTCTGCTTGTGCTGCACATTGTTGCCTGCCCTCGAAGGACAAGCCCATGAATATCCTGATCATCCCGAATTACGTAAGTCAGATGCCAACATTGTTGGCCATATTCTTGATAAAAATACAAAAGAGCATTTACCCTATATTACAGTCTCCTTGAAAGGTACGACCATCGGAACAGTGACCGATGCTACCGGACATTATTTCTTGAAGAATCTTCCCGAAGGTGATTTTGTGCTGGAGGTTAGTTCGGTGGGATATAAAACCGTCAGACGGAATGTGACGCTGAAGAAAGGGCGTACATTGGAAGAAGATTTCGAGATAGAAGAAGATGCGGTTGCTTTGGATGGCGTAGTCGTATCTGCCAATCGTAATGAAACCACCCGCCGTCTGGCTCCGACACTGGTGAATGTAGTAGATTTGAAAATCTTTGAGAATACCAATTCTACGACTTTGGCGCAAGGCTTGAGCTTTCAGCCGGGTGTTCGTGTAGAGTCCAATTGTCAGAATTGTGGTTTCCAGCAAGTGCGTATCAATGGACTGGATGGCCCTTATACGCAAATCCTGCTCGATTCCCGTCCCATTTTTAGTGCGCTTTCCGGTGTGTATGGTATCGAACAGATTCCTGCCAGCATGATAGAACGTGTGGAAGTGATGCGTGGAGGCGGCTCGGCACTGTTCGGCTCATCTGCCATTGCCGGTACAATCAATATCATCACCAAAGAACCGATGCGCAACTCTGGTATGTTATCTCATACGATTACGGGAATTGGCGATGGCGACGTTTTCGACAACAGTACGGCATTGAATGCGTCTCTCGTGACGGACGACCAGCGTGCAGGTCTGTATATCTTCGGTCAGAACCGCCACCGTTCTGCGTATGACCATGACGGCGACGGATATTCCGAAATACCCAAATTGCACGGTCAGACAATTGGTTTCCGTTCGTTCCTGAAAACAACGACTTATTCGAAACTTACTTTTGAATATCACCACATGGAAGAATTCCGCAGGGGAGGAGACTTATTGAACCGCCCGCCTCATGAAGCGAATGTGGCGGAGCAGACCGAACACTCAATCAATGGCGGAGGACTGAAGTTCGATTATTTCTCCCCTAACGAGAACCATCGTTTCAATGTGTTTGCATCTGCACAGCATATCAATCGCGACAGCTATTATGGTCCAGGTGACAGAGACCCTTTGGATGCTTACGGAAACACCACTGACTTGAACTGGATGGCAGGCTCACAGTATGTCTACAGCTTCGGCAAATGCATCTTCATGCCTTCCGACCTGACTGCCGGAATAGAGTTCAATCAGGACAAACTGGAAGATAACATGTGGGGATACAACCGCACGGTAGACCAGAAAGTGAATATCGGTAGTGCTTTCCTTCAGAACGAATGGAAAAATGATCATTGGGGATTCCTGATTGGCGGCCGTTTGGATAAGCATAATCTGATTGACCATGTGATATTCAGTCCGCGTGCCAACTTGCGTTATAATCCGACAGAAAACATCAATCTTCGTTTTAGTTACTCATCCGGCTTCCGTGCTCCGCAGGCTTTCGACGAAGATTTGCATGTGGAAAATGTAGGCGGTAATGTAGCGATGGTTGAACTGGCGGATAATCTGAAAGAAGAAAGAGCACAGAGCTTGAGTGCTTCGGCAGATATTTATCATCGTTTTGGTGCGTTTCAGGTTAACTTCCTGGTAGAAGGATTCTATACAAAGTTGTCGGATGTTTTTGCCCTTACCGACGGAGAGGTAGTGGATGGAATTCTGACACGTACCCGTCACAATGCATCAGGAGCGCAAGTTCTGGGATTGACACTGGAAGGAAAGATGGCTTACCTGAATAAAATCCAAGTTCAGGCGGGAGTCACTCTGCAACAGAGCCATTACAGCAAACCGCACATCTGGAACAAAGAAGCTCCGGCGGTGAAGAAAATGATGCGTACGCCAAATACTTACGGCTATTTTACAGCAACCTACACCCCGATAAAACCGTTATCTATCGCTCTTTCCGGTACCTATACCGGTTCGATGCTGGTTCCCCACGAGCCGGTTCCGGGATTCCTTGAAAATCCGATAACGGTGAATACCAAAGACTTTTTCGATATCGGTTTGAAAGCTGCTTATGACTTCAAACTTTACAAGTCGATGAACCTCCAGTTGAATGCCGGCATACAGAATATTTTCAATGCCTATCAGGACGACTTCGATAAAGGAGCTGACCGTGACTCCGGCTATATCTATGGTCCGTCACTTCCGAGAAGCTTCTTTGCCGGGGTGAAGATCAGTTATTAAGATTCGGTTAAGATTTAAAATCGTTATAAATAGGGATTGTTTTGCATGGAGACAATCCTTATCTTTGCAAAAAAACAAACTAAACCCTGACTTTACTGCACAGAATAGATGTGCAAGATTACCGGATGAAACAATTGTACCTACATATAATGAAGTGGTTTTTGCCTGTACTGTTTATCTCGTACATGGCAGGAATCACTTTATTTACTCACTCCCATGTAGTAAACGGGGTAACGATTGTCCATTCGCATCCATTTAAAAAAGGCAGTGAACATAGCCATACGACGGTTGAATTCCAACTCATTCACCTGTTGAATCATGTATTGGTGACAGACAGCGGATTAATACCTACATTCGCGGTCGCTGCTTTATCTCTATTATGTATCCTGTTTATCCGCCCGCAAGTTGAGCCATATCACCGTTCTTGTCCGGGCGTCATATCTCTTAGAGCACCTCCTGTCGCTTAGTCTATCTTTTCGGGAACAGTATTCATCAGTTAGGAACAACGATTAATGATCGCTGCTTCCCTTTCCCTTATTATTATTTTTGATTTTAAACATTAAAAGACTAACGACAATGAAGAAATATCTTTTAGTCCTGGCCGGCCTGTATTGTGTCCTGTCATACGCATTGGCTGAACATCCGGACTACCCTGAACTGAAAAAATCCGATGCGAACATCATAGGCCATGTACTGGATAAGAAAACGAAAGAGCACCTTCCTTACATCACCATTGCACTGAAAGGAACAACGATAGGAACCGTGACCGACGCTACCGGACATTATTTTTTGAAGAATTTGCCGGAAGGTAACTTTATACTGGAGGTTAGCTCGGTTGGCTACAAGACCGTGACCCGCAACGTGACTCTGAAAAAAGGAAAGACACTGGAAGAGGATTTTGAAATAGAAGAGGACGCGATTGCTTTGGATGGGGTAGTGGTTTCCGCCAACCGCAGTGAAACGACGCGCCGTTTGGCTCCTACTTTGGTAAATGTCGTCGATCTGAAGCTATTTGAAACGACTAACTCTTCCACTTTATCGCAAGGGCTGAACTTTCAGCCCGGTGTACGTGTAGAGACAAACTGCCAGAATTGTGGTTTCCAGCAAGTCCGCATCAATGGACTGGACGGACCGTATACGCAGATTTTGATAGATTCCCGTCCCGTATTCAGTGCCCTTTCCGGAGTGTATGGCCTGGAACAGATTCCCGCCAGCATGATTGAACGCGTAGAAGTGATGCGTGGGGGAGGTTCCGCCTTGTTCGGCTCTTCGGCCATTGCAGGAACCATCAATATAATCACCAAAGAGCCTTTGCGCAATTCCGGCCAGCTGTCGCACACCCTTACTGCTTTAGGGGGCGGCTCCTCATTCGATAACAATACCTCCCTGAATGCTTCATTAGTGACGGACGATCATCGTGCCGGACTGTATATCTTTGGTCAGAACCGTCACCGGTCCGGATATGATTATGACGGAGACGGATTCACCGAACTACCTAAATTGAAGAATCAGACAGTGGGCTTCCGCTCTTATCTGAAAACAAGCACTTACTCCAAACTAACCTTCGAATATCACCACATGCAGGAATTCCGTCGGGGAGGGGATATGTTGGACCGTCCTCCTCACGAAGCCCATATTGCAGAGCAGTTGCAACATTCGATTGATGGTGGAAGTTTGAAGTTCGATTATTTCTCGCCAGATGAAAAGAACCGTCTAAGTATCTTTGCGTCAGCCGCCAATACAGATCGGGACAGTTATTACGGACCGGGTAACGATCCTCTGAAAGCCTATGGAAAAACAACGGATTTAACCGCTATGGGCGGCGCGCAGTATGTACATACGTTTGATAAGTGTTTTTTTATGCCTTCTGACCTCACGGCAGGACTTGAATATAACCGTGATCGTCTGAAAGATAATATGTGGGGATATGACCGCCACACGGATCAGACGGTAAATATTTACAGTGCTTTTCTGCAGAACGAGTGGAAGAACGACCGTTGGGGCATTCTGATCGGTGGTCGTCTGGATAAGCATAACATGGTAGATAATGTCATCTTTAGCCCCCGTGCCAACTTGCGTTTCAACCCGACACAGAATATAAACCTGCGTTTGAGCTATTCATCCGGATTCCGTGCTCCGCAGGCTTTTGATGAAGATATGCATATTGAAAATGTGGGCGGAACAGTGGCAATGATTGAGCGTGCGAAGAACTTGAAAGAAGAGAAATCCCAAAGTTTCAGTGCGTCCGCAGATATGTATCACCGTTTCGGAGTATTCCAGACGAATTTCTTGATCGAGGGCTTTTATACAAGACTGACAGATGTCTTCGTGTTGGGCGAACCTTATGACCGTGGCGATGGGATATTGGTAAAACCACGCAGTAACGGTCCCGGCGCGAAAGTGATGGGGCTAACGCTGGAGGGCAAAGTGGCTTATCTTTCCATCCTGCAAATACAAGCGGGACTCACTTTGCAACGCAGCCGATACGATGAACCTCATAAATGGCATGACGACGCACCGGCAGAAAAGAAAATTTTCCGTACTCCCGATACATATGGTTACTTCACAGCTACTTATACTCCCATCAAACCTTTATCCATTGCCCTGTCAGGAACTTATACCGGGAGAATGTTAGTGCAACGCATGGATATCACCGCCGAGAACGCCGAACTGGGCGCAATGCCCGAACGAAAGGCGGAAGCCATCCGTACACCCCGTTTCTTCGATTTGGGAGTGAAACTGGCTTATGACTTCAAGCTATACAAAACAGTCGATTTGCAACTAAACGGCGGAGTTCAGAACCTCTTTGAGTCTTATCAGAAGGACTTTGATAGAGGAGCTAATCGGGATTCCGGCTATATTTACGGGCCTTCTCTGCCGAGAAGTTTCTTTGCCGGAGTGAAGATTAGCTATTAGGTTGTTTCTATACGATTTTGCAGACTTGTCGAGTTTTACAGGGTGTAACTAGTCGGTTTCTCGTCAAGATTCATTAACTTTGTCGGGAAAATAAATGCTAAGCAATGGATATACCGGCTTTACACACACTAACAAACGGCATTATTATCGGAATATGTCTGTCTATATCTTTCGGTCTTGTCTGCTTCAAGCAGATGGCGCACGCCATTAATCCCAAATACAGGCGTGCATGCCATTTCTTCATCGCTGCTTCTCTCATTATCGCTGCCGGTCATTTGGCGGAGTTGCTGGTTGACGGGTTCGGCGTATACCGGTCGTTGGACTTATTCTCAATATTGGTGTTGGTGCTTGCTTCTTCGCAGGCGTTGATGTTCACGTTTATGTTGATATTGCTGTTCGACAGCAGATACGTCACTTTTGCCAATGTGATGAAGCATGCGGCGCCTTCGCTCGTTTTCATTCTGCTGTATGTGGTGAGTTGCTGCATTGAAGCGGACGTCTGTGTATATTCTTTAGCAGAATGGCGTGCGTGTGTCGTTCACAATCTCCCGTTGGCAGTGCGGACCTTGTTCGGTGTCACCTATACCGTACAACTGTTCGTTTACGTCCGCCTCTTTTTCCGTAAAAAACACCGCTACATCACGCATTTAAAAGAATTGACCGGAGAGTGTATCTCAAAACTGGAACTCCGGTGGACGATGCGCGCTTTCCTTTATGCGTTGAGTATCGGCATTGGTGCATGGGTTTTACTTGTCTGTCCGGGACCGATACCCGAGTTTAGTTTCAGTTTCCTTATCGTGGTTTTCTATCCTGCTTTTGCATGGCTGTACACTAACTATCATTACACTTACGAGATGCTACGCCGTTTTATCGTCGAACAGGATGGAAAACTGTCCCAACCACCGCTCGAAGCCGATATGGGCGACCTCATCTGTTACCTGCAATCCGGCGATAGCAACCACTTGTTTGAAGAGCTCGAAGCCTATCTGCAGAAAGAACAACCGTACCTCGACTACAACTTCAAGCGTGACGACCTGATTAAAGCTCTTGGCACAAACGAGCGTAATCTCTCCGCCGCTGTGGGGCGTGCCACAGGACTGACCTTGCAAAATTATCTTCTCCGCCTGCGCATCCGTCATGCCATGGACTTGCTCCTGCTTCCGGACTACGCGAACCACACAATCGAAGACATTGCCGGAGCGTCGGGCTTCAAGGCAATGCGCACCTTCAACCGCAATTTCCGCGAATTGGTAAAAATGACTCCTACTGAGTTCCGCCAACAAAAGTCTGTACTTTAAAGGAGAAGGCGATACTCTTTTATCATCAAATGCTGTTGTTTCCATCAATGCATAGGTAGAAGTTTCTCCGAACAATGGAATTTCCGGCAATCCTGCAAGATTTGCAGGATTTTGGCTATACAATGCAGGATTTTGGCTATACCTTTTCGTTGTTGCATATTATTTTTGTCCGAAAAGAGAACACGATTTATTCACCCTTTTAGAAAGACAAAAGACGTATGAAACAACTAAGAATCTTTTTCCTCTGCCTTATGGCAGCAACGTTGGCAACCGCCTGTGGCGACGACAACAATGACGACAACTCCGTGCCCGTAGAGAGCATCACCCTCAATCATGAGACTCTGACCCTGAAATCGGGAGCGACCGAAACGCTGGTTCCCACCATTGTCCCCGACCGGGTGACTGCCGAATCCGTAGTATGGAGCAGTGACAAAACTTCCGTAGCCACCGTAAGTAAAGACGGACTGGTGACCGCCGTAGCTGAAGGAACAGCTACCATCACCGCCACCGCACGCGAAAAGTCCGCCACCTGCCTTGTGACGGTCAGCAACAAGACGCTTGTCACTACCGCAGCCGAACTGAAAACCGCTATTGAAACGGCAGACGGCACTGCGGATGCACCAACACAAATCATCCTCGGTGGAAGTTTTGAGGTTGCTGCGGATGCAGAGCATTTTGCCTTTTCAATAGACGGCAAACACATTGCTATTGACGACGGAAATAATCCTATCAGCGGCGATAATTATAGTATTTCCCGTACCGCTAGCGACAAAAGCCTTTTTGAGCTTACAAACGGCGCGTCATTGAAGCTGACCAACCTCAACATTTATGGAAATGCTGATGCCCATTTAGCTGAAGTCGCCTGCATATTTGTTAGGGCGTCTTGCAAACTAACGCTGGGTAACGGCTTCGAACTATATTCCGGCAATGGGAATGATAATGACCAGCTAATTGGTATCTCTGTCGGTGATAATGCCACGCTCATTATGGAAGGCGATGCTGAAATCTCCAAAAGCATAAAGGGGCAGGAAGTGCTTGTTGCCCCTACAGGAATACTGCAACTGAAAGGCGGAAAAATAAAAGCAAGGGAGGAGGGAACGTATGGGAGTGAACGGAGCCTCTGTCTGCAAGCTGCGATTAATGGCAATCAAGTGACCATCCCCACCGTTACGGTTGAAAACGAACTTCCGGCGGATTCTGATTTTAAATTAGATCTATATGATTACTTGTTGAGTCGTTCCACTGTCCGGCCAGGAGCCGAAACCGTTGTTAAGGGAACCGACAGCTACACCTTGACTGACAGTGATCTTATGAAGTTCCATCTGATGACTAATACTACTGGGGGCATGACATATGACAGTTATCTCGAACTTTATCTGGACGGTAATGCTATCAAGATACGTGCGAAATGACAAGCAGCACAGAACGTAACTAATAAATAGATATTCACTTTCCTTAAAACAATCATTATCATGGCAACAAACGAAAAAATCACGCTCAATGTTGACCTTTACGACAACATCATGACCGAGCAAAAAGGCGACTACACCGGACGCGCACGCATCACAGGCAGTCTGCACAACAAAGAAATCGCAGCACGCATCATCAAGGAGCGTACCGAGTACCGGCAGGAAACCATCGAGAACATCCTCGACCTTGCCGACCAGAAGAAGGTGGAAGCCATCGCCGAAGGGAAGAGCGTGGTAGACGGTGTGGGACAGTACATCGTCACCGTACGCGGTTCGTTCCTCGGGGAGAACGCCCAGTTTGACGCCACGAAGCACTCGCTCGGTGTGTCCTACACACCGGGACAACTGCTGCGCGACCAGCTCAAAGCCGTAAAAGTAATCTGCAACGGGCTGGCACAGACGGGGCCGGTCATCAACTCCATCACCGACTCCGTGACGAAGAGTATCAGCCAGGTCATCACTTCCGGCGGTCCTGCCGTTATCAGCGGAAGCAACATTAAAATCCTCGGTGACGACCCTTCGGTCGGCATCTATCTCACCAAAGACGAAGAGGGAGCCGTCCCGTTGAAAGTGTCCGTCATCGTTCACAACGCACCGTCACAACTCACCATCATGCTACCTGCCATAGAAGCCGGAAAGCTCTATGCGCTAAGCATCACGACACAATATAGCGGAAGCAACAAGGCATTGAAAACGCCACGCTCTTACCGTTTCCCGATTCTGCTGGGTGACGAAAACGCGGGTGGTGGCGGTGGCGGTGGCGAAGCGCCCGACCCTGAAATCCCCGGAGGAGGTGAAGCCCCCGACCCGGCTGCATAAAGAAGCAGGTCACGAATGAGGACGGACAGTCCGGCTGCAGACAGCGCATCCGCCCTCATGGCAAACAAAAAAGCGGCAGCCTTTCATAATTTACCCTTTTAAAGAAAACAGAAAGACGCATGAAACAACTAAGAATCTTTCTGTTTTCTTTAAAAGAGATCGGAATCTTTTTCCTCTGCCTTGTGGCAGCAACGTTGGTAACCGCCTGCGGCGGCGACGACAAAGACAACTCTACACCGGTAGAGAAAATCACCCTTGACAAGGACAAACTGACGTTTGTGGCTCAATGGAAGATGCGGCCATCCCATTTTCCCGAAGGTGGATTCACGGTGGTGAAAGGAGACGGATACACCTTAACCCAACTCGATCTTGAGAAAATCACCTCATTGGAAATGGACGTCACCGGTAGTTCTGTAACCTCTGAAAACTGCGAACTGGTACTGGATACAGCCGAAAATGCCATCAAGCTGCGTATCAAAGCAACAGCCTATTGAATACGTAAAACCGGAACGGCGGAAAGGGATGTGTGCCGCAGTAGGCTGGGGAGACGTGCCGCAGCAGGCTAGGGAAGCATGCCACAGCAGGCAAGGGGAGCATGCCACAACAAGTTAGGGAAACGCACCACAGCAAGCTGTGGCAATACACCCTAATTTCCCGGCTACGACAGCACAGAACACGCAAAAAGGCAGCAGTTACTCACAGACGAGAGCAACTGCTGCCTTTTTCATGTGTCACATCATATCCTTGTCTACTTCAAGCAAGTGGCGTACGCTGTTAATCCGTTTCGATTTTCCAGTCTCCAATCGTTCTCGTGGTACTGTCGAAGTTGATGCCGACCTTCACCACTTTCCGGTGGTCTGCCTCATAAGGAATCGCATACCCTTTGCTGTTAATCTGCGCTAAAGCCTCTTCTGCGGTGCCGTTCATTTTAAATTCAAGTATATAAATAGCATCCTGCATTTTGATAACCACGTCCGCCCGTCCGACAGCGCTTTTGACTTCGGTATCCACATATTGTCCCATCAAGCGGAACAGAAGATAGAATATAGTTTGATAATGTTTTTCCTCTTTGTTGTTTAGGTCGTTCGGAATAGAGGCGAAGAAAGACCGGGTGCGTTCAAGGCAAGATTCAAGGTTTCCTTTCATTAAATCACGCACAAAGGACACTACATAAAAGTTGCTTTCGCGCGTAGGTTGGTAAAGATAAGAAGGGATGAGCGACTCGATAAAGCCGATTCTTACTTCCTCGTTCGGGTAGCCTAATGTATAGGTACGAAAGAAGGCATCGTACGACTTGATTGTGAGATAACCGCTTTGGTAGAGCACCGGAATTGGGTCGGTGAGACAATCCGTAGCCTTGTCGAAGTCTTCCGGCTTGGCGTCCATACGGTCGAGCAGACGGATATCAAAGTTCATTTGTTGCAGGAGTTCTATCAGAAAGGTAGGGGTACCGGTAGAAAACCAGTAGTTCTCATAACTCTTTTGGGCAAAAGCATTAATCAGGCTGAAAGGATTGTACACATCCACACAGGATTTACTGAAATGATATCCGTCATATTGCTTCTTCAAGTGGGCACACGCCTCTTCATACGTTTCATCGTTGGCTTGTGCCATCTGTTCGACATCAATTTTCATCTGTGTCAGCAGTTCCTGTTCGGTGATACCGCAGATAGTGCTGTAATTATCGCTCATGCTGACGTTCTGAAGATTGTTAAGTTCGCTGAATATGCTCATCTGGCTGAATTTGCTGATGCCCGTCAGGAAGAGGAAGCGAAGATATTTACCTGACTTTTTTAAGGGGCTGAAGAAGTCGCGCATGATACCACGAATCTCATGCTGCAACTCATGGTTATTGTTACTGTCCAGCATCGGGGCGTCATATTCGTCCACTAATACGACAACCTGCTGCCCGGTTTGCTCATAAGCGCGGCGGATGATACCTTCCAGACGTAAACTAAATGTGTCTTCGCCTTCCTGACGTCCGTAGACGTTTTCCCAAAGTAACAGCTGAACATTGATAGATGCGCGAAGTGACTCTGCTTCCATATATTTACTGCCGCTAAAGTCGATATGTAGCACCGGATACACTGTCCAGTCTTTCTCTAACTGCTCCATGTCCAGTCCGTTGAAAAGTTCTTTCTTTCCCAGAAAATAGGCTTCGAGCGTAGAGACAAGCAGACTTTTCCCGAAACGACGGGGACGACTCAGGAAATAAATCTTATTTGTATTGACGAGTTGATAAATCAGTGCAGTCTTATCAACATATATGTAATCATTATTGCGCAAATCTTCAAAATCCTGTATCCCGATAGGATAGCGCCTGAATGTTCCTTCTTCCATATCAAATTTTTATTAAAATGTGAACGATGAATGCAAAGTTAAGAAAAAGAAGCGGAATAGCTTTCTTTGTTGCCGAAGATTTTCACGTGTCACACCATATCCTTGTCTACCCCGAATTTCTCATCCGTCTGACACTCCCCGGCAGGTTCCACATGCACCAGAATATCATAGACATTATCTATCGAGCTTTCAATACTTTTCTCCACCGCCCCGGCAATCTCATGCGCTTGTGTAATCGTTATCTGCGGATTCACCTCTATATCGAGCGTAATTATATACCGGTTTCCTATCATTCTCGACCTGACCCGGTGCGGATTACTTGCTCCCGGCACTTTCTCGACAGCTTCGAATATCTTATTATACACATTGACATCCTTCACGCCATCCATAAGCTCCACATTCGAGTCGAGAAAAATACCAATGGACGACTTGATGATAAAGAGGCTGATTATCAATCCCGTTATCGAATCGAGTATCGGCAATTTGAATATAAAAGTAAAAATCAACCCTAATAAAACTCCGGCCGAGATGACAACATCATTACGCATATTTATCGCATTCGCCGTCAGCATGGAACTGTCTATTTTCTTTCCCTGTTTGTACTGGTACGAAGCCAGCATCAGTTTGCCGACAATAGAGAATATAGTCACATAGATAGCGATAGCCGATGGTATCTCTTTCACTTCATCTGAAAAGATGCTTTGAATGGAAGATATCAGCATTTGCATACCGGCATAAAATATCACCAGTGACAGAATCTTTGTCGCGATGCCTTCCGCTTTCTCATAACCAAATACATATTTCTTTGAAGGAGGACGGTTGATGAGGCGTGCCGTAAAAATCATAACGATAGAGATAACGACGTCGGTTGCCGAGTCGATACCGTCGCCCACTACCGCCAAACTACCGGCCCATAAACCGATGATGATTTTTGATGCGGACAGGATTGCATTGCCAATGGTGCTAATCCATGAGGTTTTGATTAAGATGTTCTCTCTTGACATTGAAGTGACTCTTTATAATTAATTGTTTGATTGCGATTGGCTAGCAAAGATAAACATTTATAGGAGTCTGTGACGTCAAGTCGCAAAAAAACTTTTTCCGGGTTTTTAGTAGTTTCTATGTTTTAGTTGTATTATATATAGATGGTCAATTAAAGACAGGACAAATCATTTATTAAATAGTTAACCGCATGTTCAAAAAACTAAGTAGTTCTTTACTCATTGTATCAGCTTGTGTTTTTTCTTCTTGTACGCCCACCGTCAAGCAAGAGATTGCAATCCTACCTACCCCCGTTAGTCTGACCGAGCAGTCGGGCTCGTTTGTTTTAAAAGACGGAATGAAGATTGGAGTTTCCGATCAGTCGTTGTTTCCGGCAGTCGGGTATTTGCAGGAGATTCTCCGCAATGTCATATCGTCTTCTGTGGAGGTTACTACAGATAAGAATCAGGTAGATATGTATTTTCAGTTGAAAGATACCGGTGGCAAGCCCGGTTCTTATAAACTTCAGTCTACGCCGGAATATATCCGGGTAGAGGCTAATGACTATTCGGGTATCATTTCTGCGATTACTACTATTCGCCAGCTGCTTCCTGCAGCGATAGAAGTGCAGGGAGAGAAACAAACTTATTCAATCCCTGTCGTGCAAATAGAAGACGCACCTCGTTTTGAATGGCGTGGATTTATGCTGGATGCTTCCCGTCATTTCTGGAATAAAGATGAGGTGAAGCATGTACTGGATCTGATGTCTTTGTATAAACTCAATAAATTCCACTGGCATTTGTCTGACGATCAGGGCTGGCGTATAGAGATTGAGAAATACCCGCTGCTTACCGAAAAAGGAGCTTGGCGTAAGTTTAATAAGCACGACCGTACCTGCATGGCACGTGCGAAAGAGGAAGATAATACCGATTTCCTGATTCCGGAAGATAAGATACGCATTGTGGAAGGAGATACGCTGTATGGAGGTTATTACACTCATGATGATATCAAAGAAATAGTAGCCTATGCTACGCAAAGAGGAATTGATGTCATTCCCGAGATTGATATGCCGGGACATTTCCTCGCGGCTATCAGTCAATATCCGGAGTTGGCATGCGACGGACTAATCGGATGGGGAGAAATCTTCTCTTCTCCTATCTGTCCGGGTAAAGACGCGACGCTGGAATTCTGCCGGAATGTGTTCAAAGAAGTTTTCGAGCTTTTCCCTTATGAATATGTGCACATGGGTGGTGATGAAGTGGAAAAAGCCAACTGGAAGAAATGCCCTCTCTGTCAGAAACGTATCCGTACGGAGAAGCTGGGTTCGGTAGAAGAACTTCAGGCATGGTTTGTACGTGACATGGAGAAATTCTTCCTCGCCAACGGAAAGAGACTCATCGGCTGGGATGAAGTGGTAGCCGACGGATTATCTTCCGATGCTGCTATTACATGGTGGAGAAGTTGGGCGAAAGACGCGTTGCCTACGGCGACCGCGCAAAAGCAGAAAGTGATTGCTTGTCCGAATGAATATTTCTATTTCGATTATGCGCAGGATCAGAATTCAGTGAAGAAAATACTGGCATACGATCCGTGTTCGGATGATAGATTATCACCCGAACAGAAGAAATATATTTGGGGTGTACAGGCTAATCTCTGGTCTGAATGGATTCCGACAATGAAGCGCATTGAATACCTGATCGTTCCCCGCATGATTGCATTGAGCGAAATAGCCTGGGTAGAACCGGCTGTTAAACCAAGCCTCGAAGAGTTTTATCGTCAGCTTGTTCCGCAGTTTAAACGGATGGATGTGATGAGGGTAAATTATCGTGTGCCTGATTTACAGGGATTCTATAAAGTGAATGCATTTATTGATGAAACAACGATTGACTTGACTTGCCCGTTGCCCGGTACTGAAATACGCTATACGACAGACGGCAGTATGCCTACCAAAGAGTCTACTCTTTATAATGGTGCTCTGGACGTGACGGAGACTACCGATTTCGCTTTCCGCACGTTCCGTCCGGACGGTTCTCCTTCGGATGTGGCACATACTAAATATGTAAAGGCTCCTTATGCGGAGGCGGTGACTGCTCCGGCTGCCTTGCAGCCCGGCTTGAAAGCTGTATGGCATGACTTCCGCGGTAATCTTTGTGCAGATATTGACGCGGCTCCGGTAAAAGGGGAATATGTGGTAGAATCGGTATCTATCCCCGAAGAGGTGAAAGGAAATATCGGCTTGGTGATGACCGGTTATCTGGAAGTTCCCGCTGATGGTATTTACACCTTTGCCCTTCTATCGGATGACGGTAGTACATTGACGCTTGACGGTGAATTGCTGGGAGATAATGACGGTGCACACTCATCGGTAGAGATTATTGTGCAGAAGGCATTGAAAGCCGGATTGCATCCGATAGAGGTTCGTTACTTCGATTGTAACGGAGGTGTATTGCAGATGGAACTGGTGAATGAAAAAGGTGAAAAAGAAATGCTGCCGGGTGCGTGGTTGAAACATGAGGTGCACGCACGTGTGTGAAACTGGATGGGTAAAAGAGGGTATCCTTTTGTGAAGTGCACCCTCTTTACCTCTTTTAGAATACATCATCTATTCATATTCCAAAATGAATACATTAATGTTTTTTCAACTTAACAACCAAATAAAAGAAATGCGGGTGAATCACTTCGGCCGATTCTTATGTATGGTGGTTCAGGAGTTTGCATAACTATGCATCCCGCCAAGAACATAATTCACTCCGAAATAAGTCATTAAGACTGTAAGGAAAGCAAGAATCATATAAATATGGAAAAATAAAGGCTTGCGGAAAATGCGCAGGCTTTGTGAATGGAAGGCTGCTCCATATACAAGGAAGGTAATCAGCGCCCATACTTCTTTCGGGTCCCACGCCCAGTATCTTCCCCAGGAAACGTTTGCCCAGACTGCTCCCAAAAAGATGCCTGCCCCTAAAAAGAACGTCGCAGGATAGAGTAGCAAACGGCTGACTAGCGTCAACTGTTCTATCCGGTTATCTTGTCTGTCGTCATTTTCAGAGACATTGTTTTCCGGCTCTTTTTTTCGGAGACATAATGCCAGTATTCCGTTTAGCATGATAAATGCCAATAGGGCATAAGACATCATAATCAATGAAACATGAATGCTTAACCACGGAGAGACGAGCACCGGCATTAATGGCGTTATCTGCGGATTCATTTGTCCCAGATAAGAGACTAACAACGCAAAGCCGGAGAGCAAGAATCCGAATGGAAGTACGAATGAGAATCTTCGATGGAGCAGGCAGGCTACCAAGAGGATGCAGAGTGCCATAAACTGCATGGTTTCGTAACCGTTGCTAAGTGGAATGCGTCCGCCAATATACCAACGTAGGCAATATCCTGCTAAATGGAATATGAAAGCAAGATAGAGCGCAACAGAAAAGAACGCTCCTGCTGTGCGGGTAATCGCTTTGGCTTTCGGTGAGAGTACCCTTCTTCGCAGGCTGTACTGAAGCAGAAGCAGGAAAGACAATACTCCCAATGATAGATTAATCATAAAAAGAATCTTGCTGAACGGAATCCGGTTGTAGAGTAGTTCGGCTTTTATTTCCAGTTCGGAGAGTGGTTGCACGCTGCCATCAGTGGGTAATGGCTGAATGAATGTTCCTTTTTCCAGCATCAGGATCAATCCCACTTTTTCGTCCGTTTCTTGGATGGCTTTGGCGAGTTTGCTACCTTTTCCCTGTTCTTGTTGCCAGGTTTTCTGAAGACGGTAGACCGGACCGTCAAATAAATCGGTTAATCGGGCGTAAGGTGTCTGTAAGTTTAGCAAATGCTGCAACTCTGTATTTTTGATGTATATCAATGGTTCATTTCTCCATACTTCCGGATAGAGTAGCCAGCCACCAATTACCTGTTCAGGCGTCAAACCTTTATATGAAGCTTTGCCTGTCAATTTCTGAATGAAATCGCGCGCCAATGTATTGAATGGTACTACTCGGTCGTGATAAATGACCTGTTCTTGTGCCAAACTGTCTGCTTGTACCCGTTTCAGTGCCGGGAGAAGTTTTTTTTGTGCTTGCATACTACCTGCAAGACAGAAGAGGAACAATAGAAATACACCTCCTTTTTTCAGTAGCGGGTGACTTAGCAGGCGTCGGAAATCGCCATAGCGGGAAAATAATAACCAGATCATGGAGATACCGAGCAGAACATATCCTGCATACGTAACTCCCGTACCCCACGGGTCATAATTGACAGTCAGCCAACTCCCTTTTCCATCATCATCGAAAGATGACTGATAGAAACGGAAACCTTGTAATGTAAATATACGGTTCATTGAAATCTGTTCGTGTGACAGAACATCTTTTTGTCCGGGAAGAGAGTAGGTGATATAACTGATGTAGTCTGCCGGAGCTTCAGTTCCGGGATAGTATGCTATACGAAAACTATCCAGCTGTATTGTGAATGGCAGGTCTGCTTCTCTTCCGCTTTCCGACTCCTGAAAACTACCTGCCGTCACTCCCGGCAGTAAATGTACGTATCCTTTTTTACTGCCGGTAAACGTAATCATGGCCACCAGGATAACGAGGAGGGAGCCATGAAACAACAATATGGGGAACCGTCGCCATAAAGCACGTCGGATGAGAGCAACAAGTGCAATTGCGGCAATAACTCCCCACAAACAACAAAACCAGCATGTATGATATATATTTCTCTCTACAAAATCTGTCCCATACGCTTGCTCTACAAAAGTAGCTGCAGCGAGTAGTCCCACCAGACAGATATATAAGATAATAAGTAACCTTTTCAACGGTATAATCTTTTATGATTTAAAATGGAGCGTACCCCTTGTTCTTACATTCTTTCACTCCCATACATTCCATCTCAATCAACCATCCGGGGCGACATACCGGAGCATGAACAAATACTTTGGGAGTGTGTGGGAAACGTTGGTCATACATTGCTTTAACGACTGCATAGTCGGCTATATCACGCAAATATACAATCATTTGTCCCAAATTTTCAAAAGTGCATTCTGCTTCTTTTAGCAGGGTTTCCACATTTTCCCACATCCGTTCTGTCTGTTTGCGAATGTTGCCGGGATATACCACTTCGCCTTTGTTGTTGATGCTTGCCGTACCCGAAATAAATATCTGGCGGCGGTCGCCATAATCTACATACGTGCCACGTTCAAAACTTACTCCATATTCATAAGTCGGATTCAGGTGGGTAGGTGCATAGAGAAAATGAATCTGTTCCGGTTGTAATCCTGCTACGGCATAAGTATCCATTTGTACCAGTACTTTCGGATCGGCATGGCGACCGCCGATACCGGTGCTGGAAATGTAATGTGTTTTTTCTGTCAGGTTTTGGGTAACGAAAACTTCATTACGCGCTTTCACTACTCCGGCATAATTCACGTCTACATTTTGTACAAAGAACCATGTGCGGATACAATTGTCCGCCAGTCTGCAACCTTGCTCCATGAGTTGCATCACATAGTCGTTCAATAACAGGCGGGTCTGGTATTCCGAATTGGCGGCACGATTGAATGCGCTACCACCCCAAAAGTGGCGGTAGGCACTGTGCTTCACCTCGAAAAGCCCGTTATGCAGGACTTGCGTCTGTACGTCAGTCAACAGATAGACCCATAAGGCAATCTTGGTTCCGTCCAGCGGGGGCTGTTCCACAATGGAAAGTGTGCAGCCCGAACCTTCAGTTGTCAATGCCAATAGTGTATCTGCCTGATTGGCGGCGTCACTTAAGAAATAGCGTTTGAGGATGGCGACTGCTCCTTTCAGTTCTTGGGTAAGTAAATAGTCGTAAGTGTTTAATACTGCATTCAGTTGTTCTTCGTATGTATCTTCCGGTTTAGTAGAATGAATGATGATGTGATACTCTGAAGCTTCTCCTCCTGCATTGTATTTAAAAATCTCTGTTAGTGTCTTTTCAGACTGAATATTCTGTTGTTTTTTGTTGTTCATATCAATTGTATAATAACTATTTATTCTTGTGCGCCGTTATTGATCCAATCGTCAATAAGGGTCAAAATAGGGGATGACAGTATTTCTTTAGAGTGATCGTATCCCCAAGTTGAACTAATAGTGGTATTCAATAATGTATGCAATACACTTTCTTGTGCACTGCCTGGCTTGACAAGTAACATACCGTCTACTTTCTTTGACGGATGGTTGACGAGTGCCTCATAGCTTTTGCCCTCTGTCAGATACAGGTTGCCTGCTGCCGAACTACCTCCACCATGACAGTGGGCACATGTAGTATTAAATACTTTTTCCTGAATGCCATGATACATACCTGCATCCACAGTTCCCACATCCATAAGAATAGTGTCGTCAACTGCCGTAAGATCGTCCATTGACCGAAAGCTGATTACTCGTTTTCTTAATCTATTAATAACGCATAACTCAATAGTGGTTACTTTGTCACTGACTCCTGTCATGGTTACCTGAATCTCATCATTTTCGACCGCCGGAATTGTTTTTGTGACAACGGCATACTCGCTCTCATCACTGAAGCCTGCCACTACAACACTATAACCATCGGGCCATTTATTGATACCACTGATTCTTCCGCTCATTCTCAATGTGCGTCCTTCTTCTGACAGGGTCTCTGTTTTTTCATAAATACGTCCGTCATCACATGACGTGATATATGCCAATAACAGTAGACAGCCACCGAAAAGAATGTATTTTTTCATAAACAAATCCTTTCTTGTGCTATTTAGAATGTATATTGAAGTAGAATACTGGCCGAATGTACTGCCAAACCTAAATCATCGTTATCCCGATCGAGTTGGGTGTCATGACCTTTGCGGGCAATATACTGGTACATAGCTTGTAACTTCAAGTTGCAGTTTTTGAAGAAATAGTTCATGCCTACGGCTGGCATATTCAGGAAACCATTGGTGTCCATTCCGTTACGATTGAAGAAATCATAACGTGCGGCTGCCTGCAGGCGGGGAGCTATAAAATAACCACCTTGTACATAACCGCCCAGGTAATTATATGACTCGGAAATCTTTTGTCTTTTTGTAAAACCTACATTCATATAATAAACTTCAGCACCCAGATAAAGTTTGTTTTTTAGCATTGCAAACTCTAATCCCGCACGATAATCATTGGTACTTTCATTTTCACTTTCTACATTAATAGAAGTAGAAATACCAAACATAATTTTGTCTTCATTCAGCCTGTTCGGATTTCCCTGTGTGGCAGGCATCACTCCCTTCGGCATATAAGTGAAACGTCCGGCATACAGTAAAGACGGAATGTGCCAGTCATCGCTGAATGTCTTTGTCGCGGTGTTGACAGAAGCGCCCGTACCATTGAATAGACCGATTTCATACCCGAATTTGTCAGCCACTAAACCGTGAATCTCTACCCCTAAATCGAATCCGGTGCCAATGTTAGGTGTTACCGCATTCAAGGAGTAGGGGAGGATAACGGGAGCAGTGAGTGATACTGGTAAATTGGGTAACAATGTTTCTCCCAGTGTTGTCAGATAGGCATGTGAGAACGGAGTCTTGAATTTACCGACCCGGATGGCAAATTGCTTTTTCAGCTGAACATCAAACCATGCCTGTTGAAGTAATGCGCCTCCGCTGGCTGCCGCATTGATGGAAAGGTTGAAAGATATTTTATCGAAAGCCTTTCCGGTGAACCCGAGTACAGCGTAAGGAACGGAAAAACCGGAGTTGGCTATGTTATCCTGATTATATGCCTTATCTAGTCCTTCATCGTCGTACCAATTGAAGTTTGCACTGGTTTGTACGAGCAGATAGGGTTTGAATACGAAATCTCCCTTCTTGGTTTCGATCGTGAATCCTTCTCTTCCAGCCAATGATACTACACCATTTTCTGTATCTTCTTCATGTTGCGCCATTGCAGCCAAAGGCATGATGGCAGTCAGCATGGCAATGATTATAAATTTCTTCATAATTGCTTTGTATATACTACTTTTAGTTTAAAGTGAATTTAAAAATGCGATCAGCGCATCGCGGTCTTCTTTACTCATGTTTTTAAATAAGTTCTTCGATGCTTCTCCTTCTCCGCCATGCCACATGATAGCTTCTGTCAGATTGCGGGCACGGCCGTCATGTAGGAAATAAGTATGCCCGTTGACCTTTTCTTGCAGGCCAATTCCCCAAAGAGGGGTAGTGCGCCATTCGTTTCCACGTGCCAGGCCGCTTACGTAGTTGTCATTCAGGCCGACTCCCATAATTTCCGAACCCATGTCGTGTAACAGATAATCGGAATAAGGGTGAATGGTCTGACCGCCCAGCCACGGGAGTTGGGTATTGTTTAATAACACAGTACCGCGTGGTTTGGTATGCAGGGTCGTCACATGACAAAGATGACATTTGGCTTTATAAAAGTTTTGTTCCCCTTTGATTACTTGCGGATCGTTTATATTACGCCGGGCGGGTACGCCGAGACTCTGCATATAGAGATCTACATTTTCCATCTCTTCTGTGCTGACATCCAACTGGTCATAAGAAAGTCCCATCATGCTGCCTTGGTTGACTTGCGTTTGTCCTTCGCAGATTTCTTCCGGATAGCGGCTGTTGGTAACACCCATATCACTGGAGAATCCTAACTCTACCGTTAAATCGGCATGTTGGGCTTTGTTGCCGGACAATCCCAGACATCTTACTCCCCGTTCGGTGATGTAATTACATCGTCCGCTGATTCCATATTCGGGATAATTGCTTTTTGCTGCGAGTGCTTCAATTTCAATGGGATCTAATGCCATCATCTGTCCCATACCTACGTGACGTAATGGAATACGTACGGTGCAAAACAAATCTTCCGGTTTGATCTCTTCGGCATACCATTCGGATATGCTATACTGCGGTTTGCAAAGCGTGTAGGCTTCTCCATCAGGGAAAGAAAATGTTTCGTAAGTGTATTCTACGGATAGTTTGCCTTCCGGTTGTACTCCGTAGATTGCCTGGTCATGAAGCACACGGCCATAATCCTGAAAGAAAGCTCCGTTCTTACGGGATATGTAAACCAGCATGGAGGAGAAACCATAGCTGCCCGATCCGCCCTCTGTCCATAAAGAGGGTTTAGTGCGCCCTGCATTCCGGTGGCAGCTGCCGCACGAGTAACCGGCATAAACAGGTCCGAGACCGCCACCATGCCCGTTGTTGCTTGTACGTACATCGTCATATAGCCTGTCGCCTCGGGTGAAGCGTACGTCATATGCTCCTGTTATCCAATCTGCAGGCGTATCATAAGCAACGGATGAACTCAAGAAAATGGTTGATGTTCCGGCTGACAGGGCATAGCCTTCCGGGATTTCGATATCCAATACGCCAATTCCGTCGTCATCACAGGCTGAGCATGCCAACAGGCAAAAAATAGAGAATGAATATTTTAGAAAGTGATTCATTGTTTATTGACTTTATTTCAATAATATGTTTTAAACATACCAAAGAAGTAAAGGTGGATGATTGACTTCCAACCTTTACTTCTCAATAATATCTTAGCTAAGATAAGTCTTTATTGTACTTTACGTGGTTCACCGTTTTTGTAGAGAAGGAATTCTAATGTGTGGAAACCGCGTACATTCTGTGCCGACTCAACAGCGGCTTCATCATCATTTTCATTCCATTCAAGATCACTCCAGCTTTGAGAATTCAGAATTTGCACGATGGCATTCTGGTCTAAAGGCCAGCTGTCCATGTTAGGATCAAGTCCCATCTCGTCTACCGGACCGAACAAGAAGGCTTCGCTCTTTTCCCATGGCTCACGTGCGGTGATCCAAGCTTCACAGGCTTTATCGAAAGCGCTATTTGACGGGTTGTCTGCAAGAGCTATTACTGCATTGTAGAGAGCATCGTTCTTTTCTTTCAAGCTTTTATAGGTAGGTACTACTACTGCATCTACATATTGCATTACCACAGGATTCAGTACGGCGTCGGTATTGATGTTGTTGGCATTATTGGCAATATAAGATTTTAAGTCATTCTTCAATATACTTTCCAGTTCGGCACAAGCATCCATTGCTGCTACTGTTTCATTACTGGGTATATGATTACGGAAAGGTTGCGGAATATCCTGAATGGCTTTTGCCGCTTTTTGAATGGCATTCTTTACATTAGTATCTAAGGATGGATTAACACCGGCGACTACAGTTGATAAAGAGTTAGCATTTATACTGCCGTCTAAAGAACCGTAATACGCATTCCGGATGGAGTAAATGTTGTTTGTATAATCATCACGTGAATGCCAGCTGTACCAGGATTCCACAGCGTACAATGCTTCTTCTGTATTTCCCGCTTTGTATAAGTTGTACGGATCACCAATCTTGGCGGTACCGACTTCGTTGGCAATTTCCGCGCATTTATCTACGATTTCTTCTACACAGCTCAATGCACTTGCATAAGGAGAACCGTTATGAGCCTTAAAGAGAGAAGCATAACTGTCGCCTCCTTTATAACTTGAGTTCCATGCGTTATAAAGATTGGTTGCATCTGTTTTTAAAAGTGCTGCTACATTTCTCATGTAGTTATGCCAGCTTGATGCGTTTTCAGAAGTGTAATCGATGTTAGCAGGATCTACTGTCGGGTTGTCATCGTCACTGCTACAAGAAGTAGTTGTAAATGCTAATCCCCATATGAGGGCTGCAACATAAAAGAATTTTGTTTTCATCATATAAAAATTAAATAATTGATTATTTGTTATTTCTTGATAAACCATCCTATATAGGCTATTCCAATGGAAAATTCGTTTTCACTGTTATATGCTTTTGAAACGCCAAAAACTTTGTTGGTACCAATCTGACGGGTGGCATAGTCAGCTTTTATCACTAAGTTTGGCAACGCATACCAATTTAATCCCGCTGTCCACATACTTACTTGGCAGCGTTTTTCCATCGTTTGCCCTTTTTCTCCTTTTTCTTGTGGATTGTAGTATTCATAGCGGGCAAATGGATAGATAACCGGAATCTTTTTATTGCCTCCGAAGACTGAGCGGATATTGATACCGGCTTCTGCTGCATAGCTTACAGCATTCTTAGCTACCGGTGCCAGACGACTGTACGGTGATTTATTGGATAACTTGACATTTGCTTGGCTCACTCCCAAAGAGTTTCCTAAATTTCCATATAAAATATTACCACGTGCCGTTACATATTTATTGCGATATTGTGCATCTGCGGTGAAGATTCTTACCGGAATTTTTCCATAGCTTGAATAAGTCTGTTCCTTGTCGGAATTGGCTCCTGCATCTGCGCAATAATAGAATGAGGCACCTACACGTAAGCCGGGAACTCCTTTATAGTCCAAGCGGAATACATATGCGGGAGAAGTGAAATTATCTTCTTCAAAAATTCCCTGTTTACCACTGCCTACCCATGTATTGCGATCGAATCCGTTAGGGTTCAGACCTGCTACAACCATAGCTTGGTAGTCAAAACTGGCATAACCTTTTCCAAAGGAACCAAAGATTTCCAAACCATTTTCATGCCAGGTAGAGGGCAGAAGGGTGGTTTCACCCTCCGGACGTGAAGTTCCGAAGAAATTGATCGGTTCATGGTGTGCGTTGGTCAGTCCTACCGGAACAATAATATGTCCGGCACGCACGTTGAGGGAGCGATGAATCAAACGTGTGATGTGAAATTGCTCAATAGCCACTTCTCCTCCTTTTTCAACTTCAGTTTCGTATTCACCGTTTTCGGTGTTTTCTAATTCGAAAGCTGTACCTGTTCCACCGGATTCAAACTCAATCTCTGCACCGAGTATCCATTTGGAATTAAACTTATAATCAAAAGCTAAAACGAAACGGGGAATTGAAATGGTATTCCTGTTTTTCTTTGGATTACCATCGTTTCCTCCATAGAAACGGTTGATGCCATAATCTTTAAAATTAGCGACCATTTCACTGTATCCTCCAAAACGGAATTTTGTATATTCTTCTGTAGAAGAAGAATTACTATTTTTGGAAATTTCTTTTGTCTCCTGTGCTGGAATTGTAAGAGAAGGTAGGAGACTAAGAATAACGATTGCTGTTATTTTTCTCATCTTTTTAATAATTTTATCGGTTGCAAAGTTAGATGAGGTTAAAAAATGTGGCAATACCTAATACTAGGCATAGTTATTTCTTAAATTCAGTATATGTAGGTAATTTGAGACTAAAGAGTAAAAGAAAGATAAGTATTGAGAGAATAAAAAAGACAAAGGTATATATTAGTGTGGTAATTTTTACTGATATATACCTTTGCCTGTTGTTAATGTGTAGAGTTGTCCTTCTTGTTTATTTCATCATCGCTTTTGTTTGTATTTGAGTGAATCGTTTCCTTCACAACCAGTCTTTTTGGATATATCTACCATCAGGAAATTGCTCTTTTCAGAAACGATCCGACTCAAGACAAACTACATACAAACAAAGCTAAACTTATGCTAAGGTTATTGCTTAAACTGCCATCTTTATACCTTCTTTTTTGCTGCAATACCGTTTGCACTGCTGGCAGAGGTCATATCCCAGCATGGCCCCCAAAATAAAGTCTTCTTCGGCTGTCAGTTGATTTAAGGGGCGAATGATGATATGCCGCATGGCTTCCATACATTCAGGCTTTCCAAAGAACAGGTTGATTTTATTGGTGCCTACTTCCTGTATCATATAACTGATCTTTTGATTTTTCAATCGGCGGATGGCAAATTCTTCGTGCTCTTTACTCATTGTATAAAGTACCATGTTGCGTACGCCTTTCTTAAACTCATAAATGTGATTAAGAAAAATCCGGATTTCGCCGGGGATGATTCTTTCAGTTGCCATGATGCAAAGTATTCTTTTTATGTTAAGGTAAAATTAGCTGATTTCTTGTTTCACTTGTTCAACCCATGCGCTGATACGTTCGTCTGTCTTATTGTCTTCATTGACTTCGTCAAGCGGAAGCCCTACAAACTTGCCGTCTACAACAGCGATAGAAGAGTCGAATGTGTAGCCTGCAGTGTCTGTTGCTCCACAGAATTTACAATGGGTATCTTTCAAGTCTTCATAAAGAATACCTATTGCGTCACAGAAAGTGTCGCTATACGAGTCAGAGTCGCCGCAACCGAACAGGGCTACAGATTTGTGGGATAAATCACACTTCTTTAAAACTTTTACTCCATCGTACCAGTCGTCTTGAAGTTCGCCTGCTCCCCATGTGGAAGAGCCGAGCACCAATACATCATATTCATTGACTAATGCCTCTGTTAGCTTGGATACATCAAATACATCTGCCGATGGTACATCTAATTTCTCTGCAATTCGACGGGCAAGGTCTTCTGTTGTTCCTGTTGTGGAACCATAAAATACACCAATTTTATTCATCTTTGATTCGTTTTTAAATGTAACGCTGCAAAGATAGAGGGTCTTAAAGAAATAGGAAATCCCCATTTATAATGGAAGATTTGTCTCCTTCTCATTATAAATGGGGATATATGGAATAAAAAATGGTCGATCTTTTTAATGGTGGAACAAGCGGATGCCTGTAAATGCCATTGCCATATTGTATTTGTCGCAAGTTTCAATCACATGGTCATCACGTACGGAGCCACCCGGTTGTGCAATGTAGCTGACGCCACTCTTATGTGCGCGTTCTATATTATCTCCGAATGGGAAGAATGCGTCTGATCCTAAAGCTACGCCTGTCATTGTATCCAGCCATGCCCGTTTTTCTTCGCGTGTCAGTATTTCAGGCTTTTCAGTGAAGAACTGTTGCCAGATACCGTCTGCCAGTACGTCGTCATAATCTTCGAAGTCGATGTACTCGCTGACGAAATTCAGCCTTGCGCCCTCCGGCTGATATTTTCCCACCAAATCTGAGAACTCGTCGTTCCTGCTGAAAACCGTCAGCGTCGATGAGACCGCAGGCTTATCAGGCTTATAGGGTTTAGCTGGCTCCCTGTCCGAGGCTGAACTGAGAATCCCGCTGAAAAATTCGACGATGAATACTATCGCCGCCATCAATACCGAAACCGTTGACTGCATATAATTACCTCCCATAATTTGATGTAATACAATGATACCATATATTTACTTGCTTGTCAACAGTTTTAAGCGATTTCTACACCAACTGCTCCCGCAGCTCCTTCAACAGCTTACGCTCGCGGCGGCTCACCATCACCTGAGTCATTCCGAGGATCTGTGCGGTCTCGCACTGCGTCTTGCGCCGGAAGTACCTCAGCATGAGTATCTCCCTGTCCTCGCCGGAAAGCTCCGACAGGCACTGCCGCAGAGCCAGGCGGTCGATGAGCGCGTCCTCACCGGAGGCGGACGGCACCGGCAGAGGCTCGCCGTCCTCGCCGCCGTGATCCAGCGA
>OLNX01000917.1_pt1 | contig 27425 bp, 34 predicted proteins | sample 1672611 | NCBI WGS metagenome assembly OLNX01 (sample SAMEA3136705, study PRJEB25190) | human gut metagenome | reverse complement strand
CCCCCTCCTTGCTTTTTCAAGCGTTATTTTCGAGTGTTCGTTTTGCTATGAAATATATGTCCCTTGCAATTTGCTTTTCGTCGTCGAACGGTGTCAGCGCCATGATCAGCTTCGCCGCGTTCAAAAATGTGATGTTTTCAAGTTTTATCTCTCCGGCCTCTAATTTCTGCACCCAGCGGATATTTACACCGATTTGCTCAGCGAGTTGCTTCTGAGTCAGTCCTTTTTCTTTCCTCATTTCCTTGATGTTCATAGCCTTGCCTCCTTTTTGCGCCTTTATTGGCGTGCTTATAATATACGCCATTATTGGCGCTTTGTCAAGCGTCCCTCGCATTTTTTCACAAAAAGAAAAAGGGCGGTTTCCCGCCCTCAGTTATCAGCAGATAATAGCTCGCAGATCGGCACCTCCAGCACCTCCGAGAAGTAGAGCAGCTCGAAGTCTGGCACCACTCTGTCCCCGGTTTCGATCCGGCTCACTGCCTTTTGGTTTAGGTTCAGCCCAGCGAGTTGAAGCCGGGCCGCGAGTTCCTCCTGAGACAGTCCGGCAGCCTCCCGGCGCTCTTTTATTTTGCAGCCGGAGGCGTTGGCTCTGCCGTTCGTGTATCTGTATAATTTCATGGCGTTGCGCCTCCTTTTTTATCCCAAAGATAGGTAGATAGCATATTGACTTTAGCACCTTTCACCGCTTATAATTATCCCAAACATGACTAATGCGAAAAAACGCAAATAAAAAGTCATGGAAATGGAGGTAAAACATGAGTAAAAAGGAGCAGGAAGCAGGGCAGGCTGGAAAAAGCAAAAAGAAATGGATCATTATTGGCGTGGTGGCCGTCGTTCTGATAGCCGCCGCCGTTGGTGGAAATAAGGGCGGCGATCAGACGGCCGGGACTTCGGAGACGGAGCCGTCCATTCAGTCCAGCGCACCAGCGGAAACGGATCAGCCCGCGGCAGCAGAGCCGGAGGCGAACACGAGCGCGAAGGTGGACGCTCTGGCAAGAGACGCGAAGGACTCCGTGGCAGAAGGCGTCACGGACGAGAAGCGGGACGAGGCGGTGGCGTTCATTGTGGAACATTACCCGGACTATTACGGCGATAATGAAACAATGGAGCAGGCCATATTCTACGGGTATTGGCTGGAATACGCATACGCCGACGACGAGGCGGCCCGCGATTATGCCGAGCTCGGCATGGATATGGAGCAGGCCGTGAAGTATGTGTACCGCGGAGCCGAAAAGGTGGAGGACGACGCCACGCAGGAAAACCTCGGACAGATCAAAAAGTCGCTCGAAGCAATCGGCCAGAATGTTGAATAATGCGCATAAAAAAGCAAAAAGGGCCCGAAGGGTATAAACTACCCGCCGGGCTCTTTCGTGGCTCTGAGAGGCTAACACAAGCTCTCAGAGCCTTTTTATTCTGTTTTCGTGTCCTGCGTTTCGGTGGTCGCTGTCGCCGGGACGGCCTCGGCCGCGATCTGCTGCACCGCCGTGGTGGCGATCGTGGTCGCTACGCTGGCAGCCGTCGCCGCCGCGGTTGTGGCTGCGGTCTTGTCGGCCTCCGGCGTCTTGATTTCGCGGCACACCTGCTCGATCTTGGTGTCCACCCATGCGTCGAAGTCGCCGTAGATTTCGCCCAGCGCTTTGACGGCAGTTTCGCCGAGGATCTCCAGCGTTTTGTCTTTGGCCTTGTTGAAGGCTTCGATCTGCCGTTCCTTGGTGAACTTGCCCTCAGCTTTCAGCGCGTCGGTGAAGGTCTGGGCCGTGTAGGTGACGGCCTGCGCCACCGCGTCGGCTGCCATGTTCATGTACTTGGCGGCCGTTTCGTTGTCGAGCTCCTTCTCGATCCTTGCGGTTTCCCTACGGAGCAGAGCCACCGCATAAGCCCCGCCCGCTGTAATGAGCAGGCAGAGGACAGGAAGGCAGGCGCTCATAATTTGCTGCATTGTTTCGCTCATGGTTTTGCTACCTCCTTAAATTTTGTGAACGTCCGACGCCTTCACGCGGCCGGTGTATACCTTCTTTGTGGGCTCAGTGCTCACAAGTAAAACCTTGCCGCCGCTTTCCACGGCCCGAACGTAGAGAACGGATCCGGGCACCCATGAGGCCATTTTTGCGCCGTTGCTGTATGTCGTCACTCCGGCGTTGCACTTTACCTTGTCGCCCACCTTGAAGCTGTCGGTGCTGCCGCCGTTGGTGGTTATAAAAGCGTCGAAGCCCTGAGCTTTCAGTTTTGCCAGCTCGGCGTCTGCGTTGGCCTTTTTGGAATATGCTCCCGTCTGCACTTTGTAATAACCGTCCACCAGCTTGACGAGGACGTCGTGGCCTGCGGATTTGAGCTTTTTCGCCTGCGCGTCTGCATTGGCTTTCTGCTTATAGGCTCCGCTCTGGACGTAGTACAGAACAGAGCCGGATCCACCGGAGTTCCCGCCGCTCCCTGCGTTGCCGGAGTCCCCGGAGCTGCTGGATCCGAGCAGGGCGTTGATCCGGTTCGCCAGCTCGCCGTACCGGGAGTACAGCCAGTCGCCGGGGCATGACTTGTTCGCAAACCAGCGGTGTGCCGTCAGCACCATTTCGTCGCTTTTCGGTGTGTAGGCGAGCGTTTTCTCCTTGCTGCCGAGCCACAAAACCTTTGTTTTACCGTTTCTCTTGCAGATGTCGGCGCAGAGTTTAATCAGTTTCTCGTAGACGGCCGACTTCATGGCATAGGGGTGAGTCTTATCGCTGGCGCACTCGATCGTGATCGCCCTCTGGTCGTTTGAGTTGGACGAGCTGCACCAGCTCCGGTTGCACTCGTCAACAATCAGGCAGACGCGGCCGTCGTAGCCTATGCCATAGTTGCAGCTCGCTTCCCTGCCTTTGGGGAAGCAGTCGCCGATCGTCTCGGCCGATAATTGACCGACTACACAATGAGGGGTGAGTGTGTCAATGGCGTGCGTTCTTTTTCCGCTGTGGTTCGGGCTGTACCTCGTACAGTCCACCAGTGAACTATTGCTCATGTTGTTGCCTTCCTTTCCGGGCTTGCTTTCGGCTGCGTACTTTTTGAGGTACTTCTCGCCGAAGCCTGCCCTTTTCTGTTTTACTGTTTCGGATTGATTGGCCGGGCGCTCATATTTCAGCAGCACCGCGTCGGACGCCTGCCGCACGCTGGTGGCCGTTTTGAGCGTGTCCAGCACTCCGGTGTAGCCCTCGCTCAGTTCCTTGAAAAGATAGCCGAGCTGAGCCTCCAGATCGCCCACGGACTTGCCGAGGCTGCGCACATAGGCCAGCAGGCCCTCCTTGCGGCTCCAGTATGTCCACTGGGCCAGCCCGTAGCCTGCCGAGTCCCTCACGAAGTTGGTATAGCCGCCAGAGTCCACGGCGTCCGTGTAGGCGTCGTCCGTGTACCCCAGCTTTTTCTCGTATGTGTTCTGGAGGTTGCGGGGATTGAGCGCACTCTCGGCGTACAAATTCCCCATGAGCCCGGCGACGCCGTGGTCGCTCAGGCCCTTGCCTTTGAGGAAGTTCCAGATCCTTTCCTCGTTGGTCTTTCCGGTCAGTCCCATGCCTGCACCTCCTTACATGTCGTTGAAGTTGGACGCCTCCGGCTGCACACCGGCGGCAGCCATTAGCTTGATTTTGTTCTCGGCCTTGGCTTTGGAGTAGTAAAAGCCCGTAGCCGCGGCCATTTCTGTGAATACTGCCGGGATCAGATAGCCGAGCGCTGAGGTGTCCATGGTGATCCAGATCATGCGGCAGGAAAACAGAACGATCGCCACGGTGACGACGCTCACGCCCACGAAAATGAGCTTTGAAAACTCCACTTTTTTATTGAGCTTGGCCGCCGCTCTCAGCTGTCGGATCTGTTTCCTGAGCCGTTGGTTCTCCAGCGTGAGCCGCTCGATCTGCGCCTGCGGATCCTCGGCTTCCCCGGTGAGTTCTTCGTATTCTCCGCGCATGATTTCCACCTCCCTTAGTCGAACAGTGCGCCGATCCCCTGCTCGGTCAAAAAGTCCTTTTGCTCGTGTTTCACTTTCGCCGCGTATTCCAGCGCGGCGTGCATGTCGCCGTTGCAGTTTGCGTCCGGGATCCGCTGCACGGCTCTGGCTGTCGCTTCACCGAGAGCGATCGCTGCCCCGACGCCCTGCACCAGAAAAAGCTCTTGCTTTTCGCGGTTCTTTTCCCGCTTTTCCTCAGCAGCTCGCCGCTGTTGTTCCTCGTCGTCGCGCTTCTTTTCCCGTTTCTGGAGCCGCTGCTCGATCAGCCAAAAACAGAAGCCGGTCAGCGCTGAGGGTATGCTTGCGGCTATAATGATCGCTGTTACGTCCATGTGTTCACCTCCTGAGACTGTTCGCCGTCCCTGCGTTTGAATTTGATATTGTTTTCAATCCACTTCTGGAGCCCATGCGTCGAACAGTGGCCCAGCATACCGAAGTAGCTCTGCATGGTGGCGTCCACCGCGTCGAAGTCAATCAGCCCGGCCTCGTATTCCTTGGCGATATAGCGCATACGGGCCTTTGCTTTCTTGATGCTCTGCCTCGTGGGTTTCCGGCCGCCCGGAAAAATACGGCAGCCCACGAAGGTGATCCCGTGCTTCACGAGTCCGATCGCGGTCTTGCTGTTGAGTTCGAGGTGCAGCACTTCGTTGAGGTAGCCCTCAATGAGCGCCCGCCACTCGTTCAGCACCTTGGCGTCCCGGTGCAGCAGCACCATGTCGTCCATATACCGGACATAAAAATGGGCTTTCAGCTCGTGCTTGATATACTGATCCAGCTCGTTGAGACAGACGTTTGCGAGCAGCTGGCTGGTGAGATTGCCGATCGGCATACCTACCTCAAAAAGCCGCTCCGCTGGTGGCACCTCGTCGGCCGACTTGCCCGGAGGCAGGCCGAAGGGTGTATGGTCGCAGTTGATGATCGCGCCCATGAGCCAGAGAAAGCCGTCCTCGCCCGGATATTTCCGCGCTAAAATACCGAGCAGAACACTGTGATCCACTCGGTAGAAATATTTTGAAATATCCAGTTTTAAGTAGTGCCACGGTGGCCCGGCTTTTCGGTCAACGAGTGCGGCCCAGTATTGAAGCCGGTCAGCCGATCGGGTGGTGCCTTTGCCGACTCTGCACCCGTAGCTGTGGTATATCATGCCATTGTCGAGCTCTTGGTTTACTTGCAAATAAATGGCCCATTGAACGACGCGATCCCGGAAGCCCAGCGCCATAATGAGCCGACGCTTTGGCTCCGAGACGTAAAACTGCCGGTATCGGCCCACGGTGTAGGTGCGCCAGATCAAGTCGTTTTGTATGCCGATCAGGTTTTCCTCCAGCCGGGCCGAGAAGGCCGCCACGTCGTCCCGATACCATTTCTCGCTTGCTGCCTCGTGGTATGCGTTCAGCAGGTTTTCCCACGAGTATATCCTCTCCAGAAGGGAGGGCCGGTTTGTTGGTTCCATGCCTTCACTCCTTCCTTGATTTCAAAAAAATGGCCCGCGTGTGACATTCCTTGGATCGGCCGTTCCCCGGCGGTTGCCGCTCCGCAGGTTCCCGGCCGCCCTTCACCCGCATAGCAGGATCGGCCAGCCTGCGCGGTTTGCCCGCCGCCCCCGGTGGCCTCCACCGGCGAGCTGCACGAGCGTGTATCTTTGGCCTTGTCGGCCGGGAAATGCATCCCTTTTGCCTTGGTGTTTCTGTTGAGCCTTGGCCCTCAGAAAATAAACAAATAAGGCAAGAGCGGCACGGAAGCCGATGTTCGTGTTCGCATTGCTGCGGGAGTTGTTGCCGTTGAAGTAGAACACACCAGCGTTCGCACCGTTGTTCCAGTTGCCCCCGCGGATCACGCAGCGCCCCCTTTTATCACGACACATTCCCCACGGGCTCACTCGTTCGACTTTTTCCAGCCGCCGAGCATACGCCCGATTTCGTTCAGTTCTTTGCTCCAGATTTCGTGGAGCCCCGGAGAGATCAGACGATCCTCCGGTGATACTGCCGTATCTACCAGAGAGCGCAGCACGTCCAGCTTCGTGTCCATTCTGTTTTGCAGCTCTACACGTTTCTGGCCCCGTGATCGGTTGGCCTCAATGCAGAGCTCCAGCATATCCATGAACGCGGCCGTCATGTGCTTGCGGTACTCGAACTTTTCCGGCTTTCGCATATTGGCGGTGCGTTCGCTCACCCGGATCATGCCCCGGACGATACGCTGCCGCAGTTGTAGGTTATCCATGTTTTTACTCCTTACATGGTGGAGGGGCGGCCCCTTGGTGGGGGCCGCCCCTTGCCAGATTGTCAGATTGCCAGATTACCCGATTTCCGGGATATAAGCGGAGCGGAACCCGACGTCCCAGTGCACAATCGCGCGGGAGTAGTTGCCGTGGAAGTAGAACACACCAGCGTTCGCACCGCTGCCCCAGCCGCCCCCGCGGACCACGCAGCGCTCGGCTACGCCGTTATTCAGCCAGTAGTAGTCGCCCTCGTAGTCTGCCTCGGTCGCGCCTTCGTCCGGGAGCAGGGCCAGAGAACGGAGCAGCACCTTGGCCGCTGCGCCGACTGCTGCCGCTGCGGTGACTTTTGCAAACAAGCAGCTCCGGCTCTGGTCTACGGAGCTTGTCACGGTGGTGGTATATACCCACGCGCCGCTCACATAGTCGAGCTTGATCGTGCTGCCGGAGAGCTTCGCGGCGGTGTCGCTCACATGGCACTCAGGTTCTACCAGAGAGCCGTCGGCCGCGTTGATTGCCTTCCAGCACACGCTCGTCTCGTTCTGCGGGTTATCAGGATCCGCGGCGTCATTGTTGGCAAGGATCTGGAGCTCGCCCCATACGAAGCGGATCCCGCCCTGCCATTCCCAGACGTTGCCGTTCATGTCCCAGATACCGGAGAGAGTCTTGTCGTGGCTCCACGTCAGAGGGCCGGTGCCGGTAGCTACGCGGCCGGTTTTGCCGCTGTCTGTGGAGGTCGGGATCGCCTTGTAGTTGCTCTCGCGGGTGTCCTTGCCGTAGTTGTTATTGCCGTAGGGCAAAAAGCCGTTTTTCTTGCACCAGAGGGCGATCGCGGCCCACTCGGCGTTAGTGCTGAGGTGCCAGCCTGCGCCCTTGGCCTCGCAGCGTGCGCGGGAGGTGTCGAAGTTGATACTCACGGCCGGATCCTCGCCCGGCAGGCTGTACGCTGCGGTTACGTCGCCGTCGGTCAGCTTCGTGGTGTGGACGACGTTCTGATACTTGGAGTAGTAGAAGCCGGGGATCTCGGAGCCGTTGACGATAAACGCCGGGTGGGTGGCGCTATTGCCGCCGGTCAGCACGTCGCTGTTCTTGAATTTGGGAATATAGACAAGAACAGAGGGGAGATCGGAGTCGTCCACCTTGATTACATTGTTCGGGCACACCGACTGGAGCGCCAGACTGGAAAGATCATAATTTGCCATTGTTGTGTCCTCCTTTTTATTCAATACTCCAGAGAACGACGGTAACGTCGCCCATGTCGAGCGGGTTCTTGTCTCTCTGGACGTTCTGCTGGTTCATGCCGCCGTTTTCGGTCTGCTCTGTGCCCTCTGCGTCAGCTTCGGGAGCTTCGGGTTCCTCGTTCACGGTTTCGGTGTAGGTTGCGGCCGGGATCATTACCTGCGCCACATAGCGCAGCCCGGAGGCGGTGCCGATCGTCAGGTTGTCGGCCTTATCGCGGCAAATATCCACCTCGACGGGCCAGTCTTTCTGGTACTTGGCCGCGTTCAGCATGATCTCGTCGTCGCCGAAGATCAGGCGGGTGCCGCTCTGCTCGAAGGCGATTTTTTCGCCCGCGTTCTTTTCGATAACTTTCACTTTTTTGGTTGCCATGATTACATTCCTCCTTTAATTCTCAGCTTAATGGTGGCGCTTTTGGCGCTGCCGTCGTAGGCGATTTTGAAGCCGTTCAGCATACGGTCGAAGATCCTCACGTCGCCGACGTTGCCGGAGTGATCCAACACCTCGGCCTCCACGGTGTAGTCCGTGAAGTTCCTCGCGGTTGCGAGCGCGATCGTCTGCGTGGAGTCGTTGAACGGGTAGCTCTGGGAGTTGGTGAGCGTGATCGTCCTTTCCTCGGTCGCCACCTGCTCGGCGGTGAGAGAGGACGAGATCAGGATCAGGGCTGCCGCCAGATTTACGTCAGAAATGCCGTGCTCGGCATTGTTGAAGTGTCCGGCGCTCTGGTCGGTGCCTTCCTGAATTTGCTCGCCGGTGTCTGCGTCCACCACCTTGTCGAGCCAGAACGTGCGTCTATACATGCGTTTTTCCTCCTTCCTTTAGGTTGTGACTTCATAGATCGGGATCGTGAGCTTAATCATGGTGCCCTGTCCCTCCACCTTCGTGATCGTCCGCTGCTGGTATGCGGCGATCTCTCCGCGGGTGTCGATCAGGCGCGAGGCGTCGATCGTGCAGGCCACGGAGTCCAGACTGGGGAAGGTCGCCAGAATAGTGAGGGTGTCGCCCTCGATCTTTTTCTTGTTGATCGTCCCCCGGTGCCAGCTGCCGCCGGTCTGTACCTCTACGGCGTGGATCGAGCGGAGCCACTGGTTCCTTCGGTGGCCCATGAAGCTGTCGTAAAAGTAGCCCATACTGTGTCCTCCTTTCGGTTTTCTTTATTCACCGCAGCGCCTCGTCCCACACTTCACGAAGCTGTACGCCATGAATGTGAGGCCCGGAGCTGTAGCTGCTTTGTTGGTGAGGGCCCCGCCGGTTGTGCCTGCCCCCACGGTGCCGCACTCCACGAAGCCGTACCGGTAGTTGCTGAGGGTTGCCTCGGCCTCTGTCTGGTGCTTCATGGTGGCCCCTTTGGTAGTGATCCGCGGGTATGTGCCGCACTTTTCCGTCCCTGCTTTGGTGTGCTGGTAGGAATAGAGGACGGCCGCCAGCTCGGCGGCTACCCGTTGCTGCAGCACGCTTCCCAGCGTCCCCGGCCGCGGGTATGTCCCGCATATCAGATCCCCGGTTTTCGGGTGAGGGTAGAGCAGGAAGCCGGCCGTGGGCTCTGCCCGGATCGGTCGCCGGATTGCCTGCCCCATGGTGCCGGGCCTCGGATATGTCCCGGCCTTTCTGTCGAAGTTGTACCGGAGCGTCTGCGCGTCAGGATCCGCAGGGATCCCAGCTTTTACCGCAGCGCCCAGCGTGCCGGGCCGTGGATAGGTGCCACACTCAAACTCGCCCGCGTGGGTGAAGCCGTACCGGTGCAGCGTCTCGTCAGGCTCCAGCTCTATGCCCGGCTTGACGATAAAGCCCACCGTGGCGATCCTTGGCCGGGTGCCGCACTTCACGAAGTCATACCGGTGCAGGCTGGTGTCCAGTCTGTACTCAATGCCGGGATCCGGGCCCTGCTGCCAGAAATAAAAAACGCCCACGAGATGTGAGCGCGAATTTTTCGCAGCCTTTACGGCCTCCACGAACTTCTCAAAATTGTGGGCGTCTGTGTGTGTGTTGGTAGTCAGAGCCACGAAGGTGTACGGGCTGTCGTCCGTTTCGTACCACTCCACGACGTAGCCCTCGCCGAAGTATGCAGAGATCAGCCGTTCGACGGCCCATTTCGTCCCCCGCTTGCGCTTGATCTGCTGCGCGAGCTTGATCGTGTTCCGCTTTTCCTCCAGACTCATGCCGGTGGAGTCGTACCAGTCCACGTCCAGCTCCCACGCCAGCTCGTCGCACTCTGCCTCGCTCAGATTGTCCACCTCGTCCCATGTGCGGATCGAAGGGATCCGGCCGCCGGGCTCGCTTATGAGCTTATTCACGGCTTTACTGAGCGCGATCGCTGCCTCGTCGTCCTGCATGAAGGCGGGCAGCAGGCGTATAAAATCAATGTTTGACACTTTCATGCCGCCCATGTCACCGCCTCCTTTAGTCTTTTACTTTGTGGGACACTTTCAGCTTGCCGGAGAAAACAGCCACGGTTGTGCTCTCCAGCTCTGTGTATTCCGGTTTGATGATGTTCACCCGCGTGGCCCCTTTCAGGCCGTCCTCCCAGTGAGGGCAGAGGATCAGCTTCCTGAGTTCGTCCGGGTTTATATCTTGGTCGAGGTTGGAGCCTTGCCAGTAGATGTACCGGCTGATCGCGCCGCCGGTGCCCTCGACGTTTTGGACGACTTCGGACTCGTCGGCCTTGGTGGTGTAGTATTCCAGCTCTATGTCGTATTCGTGGACGGCCGGAGCCTCCACCTGCACCATGTCCGTGAGTGGCCGCACGTCGTCAGACGAGCAGGCCAGCAGCACGTCCTCCAGAATGTCCTCGTCTGGTATCTCGCCACCGGCGCATATAGGCACGATTTTGACGCGGCCGTACATATTCCGGGTGATCTTGATATTGACGGACGCAGCGCCCGCCAGAGCCCCGGAGAGGGCCAGCGTCAGCAGCTCGTCGTCGTAGGTGGCCGTATAGTCGGCACCCGCCACGGCCTCGCCGCCTCCCGGCAGATATACCGTCAGGGTGTCCGGCAGCAGATTGGCACCGCCTTGGAAGGCGTGCCCGGCGTAGGTCGTCAGCGTCCGGGTGATTGTTTCCTTTTCGGACTCCACCACCGCGTCGGTGACGAGCGGGTTCGCGCTCAGGGCCCAGTATTTGTAGGCTTTGGCCGGGCCTGCTGTGCTGAGCTTGTTCTCGGCCTGCCGGATCCGCTCCCGGTAGGCTTCGTCGCCCTCCCGGTCGCCGCCTCCGCCCGTCGGCTCGGTGTTGGTTACATAGTCGATCAGCGGCACGTCCGACACGTCAACGATCTGGGAGAGTTCCCCGATCGCCATGTCGTTGTAGCTTGCGCCGCCCTGCTCGGCCGTGGCTGTCACCTCGACGGTGAGGCTCCCGGCGTAGAGCACGACGGTGGCGTCTGTCAGGAAATAGTGAACGAAGTCACCCGTCACCCGCAGCCCGGCCGGTATGATGATATTTGACGCCATGGCCTCATTGATACCGAAGCGCAGCGTCGTGGTGGCGAAGGTAGGATCGAGGCGGGGTGTGTCCCGGTTTTCGCCCAGCGCGTCCAGAACGGAGCCGCGGGCATACCGGAGCATTTTCTGGCGGCAGGCGTCGTTCACGCTGTTGTAGACGGCGACGATCACCTGAGCCAGAGACTCGCCGAAGATCCGGCGCTCGTCTCCGGGATATAAGGGCTCCCGGACGCCGTTTTCCAGCTCGCCCAGTATGGTGTCGTAAACCTTCCCGGCGTCTGTTTCTATGAATTTGAGATCGCTCACGTTTCCTCGTCCTCCTTTCTTCTGGTTATGTCCACAATAGTGTCGAAGTCGCCCGCTCGCGCGTCCGCGTCCGCAGCGAGGGCCTCGGCGTCCACTCGTGGCTCATAGGTTTGCAGCAGCCACTCGACGTCTGCCGCCGCCTCGTCTGCTGCGTTTGGTTGGTCTATCAGGGCACCGTCCCGTCCCCTGATCCGGTCGAACGATACCTCCCCGCGGGTGATTTTCAGCAGGTTGGCAGCGCATACCTCCGGGCGGCCGTTGCCTTTTGCTCTCATGGCCTCCCTCCTTTACACGAGCGTGACTTCGCTCAAATATACCCAGCTATTGATCCCGTCTGGGTGTCCGAGCAGCACCTTGTTTTGGCTTTCCTTGATTTGGCTCACCACATGGCTGCGTTCTTTCACCCAGCCGGGGATCTTTTGCCCGGTTGCATATTTCTGGCCGGTGGGCCTCACGCGGTCGCCCACCTTGATTGTTTTCTTTTCGGCCTTTGCCACCTGCTTGTTTTCAGTCTTTTTGGTGGATTTGGCCGAGGTGCTGGCCTTCACATTCAGCGCCGAGGTGCTCACCTTAACGCTGGTAGTGTCTGGATCGTACTCCTTAAACTCGAAGGAGAGCGTCGCCAGCCTCATGCGGCCCATATCGTCGATCTTGACGTTGCTCACGCTTACCTTGCGGAGCTGGAGCTTCGGGCCCAGCTTCTTGCCGCCCAGATAAAAATAATTCACCTTTGTGACAAGAGCCTTCCAGCTCTCGATCTCTTTCCTCACGTCCACACCTGCGCCGCTATGCAGCACGGTGGTGAAGCTGAGGGGGAAAAGGTCGGTGCCGCGCTCGTTGGTGGTTTTCTTTTCCTCGGTGCTGGTGTTGTTGTCGGCCACCTGCGAATAGGAAAAGGACAGCCCCTCCAGAGCGACGACTTTCTTTGTTGATACGGCCCATGTCTTTGAGCCCCATTTTGCCATTGTCGCCATGTGATCCCTCCTTTAGTGCGGCCCGCTGGTTTCTCCATGCACACCGGTGTGGGCGTGCTTTTTCAGGCTTATGCCTGCGGCCGTCACGTCACCGTCGGGCACGGCTGCCGTTATGGTTCCTGCTGTCAGGCGCGGCAGGTATTCGCCCCACTCGCCGTCAGCACGGCCCAGCAGCAGCCCGGTGGAGTCGTCAAACTCGACGTACACCACGGCCGTGCCTTTTGTGAGCTTTCCCGTGTCGCCTCTGAGGTGCCACGGGATCACGATTTTGGCCGTAGGCTTTGCGCCTGCGTCAGAAGGCACCACGCGGGCGGTGTTCCCTTCTATGCCCGCGATCGTGCCCTTGTTGATGTTTCCCATTAGTAGCCCTCCAGTAGATCCCTGAAATAAACGGTTGATTTGTTCCCCACGAAGTCATGCCGGACTTTATACACAAACACGGTGCCGTCCCACATGCTTGCCTTCGTGGTGCTGAGTGTCACCAGACTGGCCGCAGCGTAGCCCGTCATTAGGGCCTTGGAGAACTGCCCCGTCCGGCCGTATTTGTTGGCATTTCGGAGCAGGCCCTTGGCGAAGCGGGCCGCCTCTGCGTTGCTGGTGCATTGGAGCGCCTGCCGGTCTTTTGAGGCGGGGAGCCCCGTCACCGTCCGCGACGCTTCCATGATTGACTTCGGCCGCAGCACGACGCTGTTCGCGGCGTCGGCCACGAATTTGCCGGAGAAGCTGCCGCCCGCCACCTCGCAGGATCCGAACATGGCCTCGCGGTCGTCGGCATAGGTGAAAACGCCGTTTTCGTCTATCTCCAGACTGCCCGCCGGTTGCTGGCCCTCAATGTATTGCTCATTGTAGGCCAGCAGGGCCCCGTCAAATATGAGCATTTGGCAGCCCTCCAGCGTGCAGAGGCGGGAGAACAGGGCGAAGTCGCTCTCGTTTTCCTGCTTAATGTACGGGTACAGCTGATCCGCGCAGCCGTAGTTCTTGAAGTCGAGGCCGTGGCCTGCGGCGAACTCGTTCGCCAGTTGCAGGAAGCGCACGCCCTCCCAGCTTTTGGACTTTCGGATCTGGCCGGTCTTTGGCATTGACATGGCCCGGATTGTGAAAAGCCCGTTTTCGGGTTTCATGGAGTGAATGAACATTTTCCCGGTGTCGCTCGCGCCTTCCTTGAAGCGCACCGTGTCACCGGCTGCCGGTTGCCATTTGCTCCACACGCCCTTGGTGTCATTGAAACGGATCACGAGCGTGTCGGCTTGCTTTTCCGCGAACATTTCATGCACGCAGTAGTTCACCGACACGTCGTTGTAAATGTCCGTCCCGTTGTAGAAAAAATTCATGCCGAGTCCTCGCTGTCCTCAGCGCCCCGACGCCACGGCGGCAGAGTTTCCGGCGTTTCTGCGTCCTCGACGATTGGCAGCCGGAGGGCCACATTCGCGTCGAAGATCACCACGTCCGCATAGTCGGGGTTAAACTCTATGATGTAGTGGGCGAGTCTCTCGTCGTTGTATAGTTGGAGCGCCAGCGCGTCGAAGGTGTCGCCCTCGCGCGTGGTGTATTCCTTGTAGGCTGTCACTCTACGCATAAGCGGCCACCTCCCTTGCCTGAATAAATTCCTCCAGCCAGTCGAAGAACTCGGCCTCGTGTGCCCTGAGCTGGGCCATGAAGTCGTCTGTGTCGTCGCCGGTGCCTCCCGTCTGGATCTGTGGGCTCCATGTGAAGCCGGAAAAATCATAATAGATCACGGTGCTGGCGTCGTTCGCCAGACTTCCCAGAGAGAAGTCGTCCAGCGTGAGCAGTTTCCCGGCTGTACTCGTTAGCCCGTCGCCTTCCCCGGCAGAGTCGCCGAGGGTTCCGAGCATTTGACCGGCTTTTTCCCAGATTGCTATATTCTCCGAGCGGTATCTCTTGTCGAAGGAGATCACCGCCTCCATGCCTGCCTCGCCCGCGATTGATACGCCGTCGGTAAATCCACCGGCCGCGAGCATTGGTATGGTGGGGATATTGATCCCGAAGGTGTTACCGCCTACGACGGGCACCCAGTCGGGAATGGTTACGCTGATACCGTTCAGGGCTCCGATCGCCTTGTTTATCAGGCCGATCACGGCGTTGATCGGTGCCTTCACGATACCGACGAGGCTGTCCCAGAGCCCGCCGAATACTTGGACGACGCCGTTCCACGCTTGGCTCCAGTTCCCGGAAAATACGCCGGTTATGAAGTCGATCAGCCCTTGGAAAACAGAGGTTAGCCCCTGAATAATCGGCTGGATCGCCTGAATGGCCGAGCCCAGCACGGAGGTGATCACGTTCGCCACCGCCGACAAAATCGGCATGATTGGCTGGAGGATCGACGAGATCAGCGTCGTGAATATTTCAATCAGCGGAGCGATCGCCGTCATTATGAGGTTGAGGATCGGCGTCACCAGTGAAATAATAAGGTTCAAAATTGGCTGCAATAGCGAGATCACCATGTTGAGGATCGGCGTCAGTGCGTTCAAAATTTCCACCAGTACCGGCAGCACCGCGCTGATTATCTGCGTGATGATCGGCAGTATTGCGTTGATGAGCTGGATCAGCACCGGCAGCACGGCGTCCACGATCTGAGTGATGATCGGGAGTAGCGTCTGCACGAGCTGGAGCAGCACGGGCAGCACCGCCTCGATTATCTGCATAACGAGCGGCAGCAGTTGGTTGATTACGTCCACCAGAACAGAGAGGACGCTCTCAATTATCGTGGTGAGGACGGGCAGCAGCTTGTTGATCAGGTCGATAATAACCGGCAGGATCTCAGCTATGATCTGGATCAGCACGGGCAGCACCGCCGCGGCTATCTGGCCGAAGGCCGTCAAGACCGTGCTTGCTATCTGCGAGATCAGCGGCATGAGTTGGTTTAGCATTTCGCTGATCGTGCCGCCCAGTTCGGAAAAGCTGCCTTGCAGTTCTTCCCATACGGCTGTCACGTTGTTGCGGAAGTCCTCGTTTGTTTTCCATAGGTACATGAAGCCAGCAGCCAGCGCGGCCACTACGGCGATTATCGCCAGAGCTGGGCCCGGTATCTTTCCGAGCGCACTCATAAGACTGGAGAAGCCCCCGGAGAGCTTGCCGAGCTGCGCTGTTATGGATCCCCATTTCATAGCGGCGACTATGGAGCCGATCGTTCCCAGCACAATGCCCACTTCTGGCAGGTGGGAGAGCAGCCAGTCCACCGACGGGCCCACTCGGTCGTTGACGAAGTTCACGGCGTCCTTGATAGCGGGTGTCAGTTCCTCGGCGATTGGCTGCACCACTTCGGCCTTTACCGTCCGGCCCAGCTGGGAGAGGGAGCTCTCCAGCGTGTCATAGGCTGCGGCGTCCATTTGTGCCATAGCGTCCGAGGCACTGTTTATAGCCCCCTCAGTGTTGGAAAGAGCGAGCACGGCGTCTTGGCCCAGATCCTCGTACATAGTACCCAGCAGGCCCACGCCTATGTTGTAGCCTTCGGTGGTGTTTTCGAGCCCGTCGAGCTCGTTCACCAGCATGTTAAACACTTCTTTGGCGCTGTCGCCGCCTTTGCTCCAGTCCTCCGATACCTTATCCCACGAAAAGCCGAGAGCTTCGACGGCTTCCTTCGCGGATCCGTCGCTCATTCTGATGTTGAATTCCTTCACCGCGTCGCCGAGCTTATCGACGCTCCATGTGCCGGACTCGACGCCGTTCGCCAGCATGTTGAACATGTCGTCGGCGCTGTACCCGGCGTTCTTAAATTGGACGCTGTACTCGTTGATCGTGTCCAGAAGGTCGTCGTTTTGGTTGAGCCCGTTCTGTGCGCCCTGCACTACGAGATTAAAGGCTTGCTCGGAGGTTATGCCGAACTGATCCATGAGGCTGTTCACGGCCCGCATACTTTCCATGGTGTCGAAGCCGAACACGTCCTCCAGCGCGATCGCGTTCTTGGTGATTTTCGCCAGCGAAGCGTTGTCGAGGTCGTCCGTCATTTGGATCACGGTGCCGAGCTTTTCGGACACGTCGCCGAGGCTCTCGCCATAGTTGGCGTTGTAAACCTCGTACATAACGTCCTCGAAGCCCTCCATTTCGGAGGCCGTGGCCCCGGATCGGGCCTCCAGCATAGCCAGAGCGGTGTCGCCTTCGGTCGCCAGTTCCTTGAAGGCTTCCACCGCCTTGTCGATCGCCTCGGTTGCAAGGTTAGCAATAACATTTTTCAGAACGGTGTAGCCTTCGCTGGAGTCCTCGGCCTGCTGCCCGGCGTCCTCCATGGTGTCGCCGAGCCGGTCGGCGGCCTGCTCCGCGTCGTTGAGCCTCTGCCGGTTCTCGTTCAGTTCCCCGGACAGACGGCCGATCCGCCCCGCGAGCTGCTGAGCTTCGTCGGAGCTTTCGCCTTGTTCGAGCACGAGGTTGGCGTATTCCCGTTGCAGCGCTTCGAGGTCGCCCTGCTGCTTGCTTATGGTTTTTTGCAGGGCCTCGTAGGCGTCGCCGGTGTCGTCCTGCGCGTCGATCAAGTCTCTGGCGGCACGCTCGGCGGCTTCGAGGGTGTCCCGGTTCTCGTCCAGTTCGTCGGATAGGTCTTGGATCCGATCGGCGAGCTGCCGGGCCTCGTCGCTGCTTTCCTGCCCGCTCACGATAAAATCGGCGTAGCCTCTTTGCAGGTTTCTGAGGACGGACTCTTGCGTGCTGATTTCGTCGGCCAGCCGTGCGGCCGCCCCGGCGGTTTCCAGCGTTTCCTCGCTCATTTCCTCCAGCCGGTCAACGGCCTGCCGGATCGCCTGCTGTAAAGAAGGACTGAGGGTACCGGCGATTTCTATTGTGGATTGTAAAGCTCTGCCCGCCATGTCCTCACCTCCGTTTCACATGCTTGGGCCTCCGGCTTATTGGCGGCCGTTTCTTCTCTTGGCGCTTGCGTTCCTCCGCGAGATCCTCGGCCGCCTCCGCGTATTCCAGAATAAAGTCGGTTACTCTTTTTCTTTCGAGGTCGGACGTGCTTGTGTGGTAGACTCTGGCGTAGTCTCGGTAGGCTCGCCGGAGCCGCTTTCCGGTTGTTCCTGCTCCGACGTGAGAATAAAATTTCGGCCGATCGCCATTACCTCCACCACGTCGCGTCCCTTGATCCGCTCCACGTCGGCGAAGTCATAGGACGGGTTCACGGCCACGATCGCAGCGAAGCCGAGGTACAAGTGGAGGCCCACGTCAAACTCGGCCGCCGGGGTGATCGTCGTGTTCTTCATGCCTGCGGCTGCCTTTTTCTTGGCCTCAGCCGTGGCGAAAAGGATCCCGTCGATTTCGTTCGAGTTGTAGGTCACTTCCTTGACTTCCTTCCCGTCGATCATGATCGGGTTTTTGAGGGTGAGAGTGCCCTCGAATTTGTTCTTTTTTTCTTTCATGCCTTTGGGCTCCTTTCAGAAAAGTGAAGGCCCGCCAGTGCAAAGTCCGGCGGGCCCGTTGTTATTTGATTAAAGCAGATTGTTGATCTCGCTCATGTAGTCCTTGCCGTTAATGCGGAGGATCTGGCTGAGCCTATCCACGCACATGTACTCGGTGCCGTTCGTGTAAATCTGCTGGCGCGTCACGTTGTAGGTGTTCTCTGCCTCGGTGGCGGATCCTACTTCGACGCCCAGCTCCGGCAGCGCCCCCGGCAGGGTACGCACAAACGCCTTGCAGCCCTCATTCTTCTGGGAGCCGTCGGACTTGACGACGTTCTGCACCCAGCGGAACTCAAGGTTCTGTTTTTCGAGCTTGCTCAGGCGGCTGAGGCCCATGTCTACGCCGATCTTCGTGATCGTGAGCTCCATGTTCTCCAGAAGCCCGATCAGCGGCACGGTCAAGTTACCCATGGCCTGAACGTCAGCCGTTAAAAACTCAATGCCCGGCAGCGTGAAGGACACGTCCTTGGCTACCAGAACGCCGCCAGAGTAAACCGTGTCGGCCACTACCGGCCCTTTAATGTCTAACCATTTTCCCATTTTTCTGCACCTCCTTACTCATTACCGAAAAATGCGGTGAAGCCCTCGTCGGTGTAGCACACGCGGGCGGTGCCAGATTTGAACGGCGGCGTGTTGGTGACGGCGAAGTCCCACACGAAGTCCCCGTTCATCATGTCGCTGGTGGGGTTCTGGCTTTCCAAAAACTCCACCGTCGGGGTGCCGATCAGGGCCCCGATCCCGCAGAGGGTGTCAAGTTTCTGCTTCTCGAAGTTCAGGATCGTGTCTTTGTCCTGCGGCGTCATAGGGCTGTCGATCTCGGTGCCGTGATCCAGCTGGAAGCTGTTTGTGATATGCTCCAGCATACGAATATTCACGTCGAAGATCGCGCGGGCGTCCATGTCGCCGTTGTACTTGAAGGCCGCCGTGTGAGGCCCCCAGAGCACCCACTTCCCGCCCCAGAAGCAGGCCGTTGTGATCCCGCGCTCGTTCAGGGCGTTGGCCGCCTGCTGGTCGAAACCCTTACTCTTGGAGCCCTCGCCGAAGTATTGAGCGGTTGCCATGATCTCCTTGTTGGACGGGGACTCGAAGGGGATCCCGTCGTGGCTCAGGTCAACACGCAGCATAGTGGCAGCGCCGACGGTGGAGAGGTGGAAGGCGCGGCCGCTGCCGTCCTTTACCTGCGGCCAGTAAATCTTGCTGCGCTCGCTGTTGTAGCCGTGATCTTCGGCCCACTTGTCGGCCTTGGCTTTTGTGTCGATCTTGTTTCCCTTGTCGTCTACCAGAGGAATGTCGGCATGGGTGAAGCCGTCCCAGTGCCCGTTGAGCTTCTGGACGGTGCTCACCATAGCCCGATACACTTCGGGGTAGTGGCTCCAGCCCGGAGCCGCCAGAGAATTGAGCACGGCGTTGAAGTTGGTATAGAGCAGCGCCATGGAGCTGAGGCCGGTGTATTCCCCGTCCTCGGTCTGCTGGCCGATAATATCGGCAGGCAGCACGGCCGAAGCGTCCACGGTGTTGTAGGTGCAGGACACGTCAGACGCTGTGGGCGTTTTGAGAAGCTGCACGACGACGGCCCCCTTCGCGTAGTTATAGCTCAGCGTGTAGTCCACGCCCTCGGCCATGTCCGCGATCGCGAAGGTGTCCAGAATAATGTCGGAGCTTTCAAACTCTGCCCGGTTGTTCTTGAAGGTCAGCGTCTTGGTGGTCTTTTCGGTGTCTCTGTGAGTGTCAGGATCGAGCACGTTCACGACGTAGATCGGGCCCACGTTCTCCACGGTGTTGTCAAAATGTTCTGCGAAGGTTTCACAGAGGGTGAAGCTGTCCCAGTCGGTTGCGTAGCCGAGATTGGCCTGCACTTCGCCCATGTTCTGAATTTTGAGCGGCATGTTGACGAGCTCCTTCTCAGCATAGCCCCTGATCAAGTTCACCGGTGCCGTGCCGATATAGGCCAGCACGGCGTCGGTTTGTTTGGCCGAGGTCGTTTTGCTGGCGAGGATCTCGCCGTATGCGCCATGTAGGTATGCCATAGTTTTGCCTCCTTGTTATAAAAGATTTTCGTATTCTCGCGGCGTTGGAGCCGTGACGCCTGCCTCCAGCGTGAAGGTGATCCAGTTGTGCCAGTAGGGGTAGTAGTCCCAGATATTGCCGTCCTCGGTAAACAGTCCGAACTTGATCCCCTGCTCCTTTACAAGCCGGTGGCCTGCGATATATTCCGCGCCCTCGATTTCCCGCAGCACGAGGTCGGCAAAATTGAACGAGTCTCTCCAGCCTTCCATATTGCGGGTGTACGTTTTCGCGGCTTCTCCCGTCAGCCGGTAGTAGGAATACCCGCCGACGGCTTTCTCATTTTTGCGGGGGTGTAATACTTCCCCGCCGTGTTCTCCGGGGTTCCAGCAGGCGAGACAGAGCCGGATCTGGAGCCTGCGCTGCCGTTTGAGCAGATCGTCGCTGCCCTCAGTTAGTTGCACGCAGACAGAAGGGATCGGGGCCCGCACGTTCGGCGGGAGCCGGTCTTTCCCCGGTGTGTAAAGGGGGAAGGCGGCAGGCTGCACATACTCCACGCCGTACTCTTTGTCGTTCTTGAAGTCGTCCGGGAGTTTGAGCTGGATCTGGCTGCATACGTTATCGTTCAGCCATGCCACCACCTTGTCAATGCTTTCCACCAGTAACATGCTGCACCTCCTTATCCGGTTCTGTTTTGGCGTAGCGCCACCTCAATGAGCCCCATGTCGGTGCCGGAGGTCGCCACGAGCAGCTCCCTGCCGTCCACGTTCAGGAGTCGGCCCGGCTCCATGTCAGCCGGAAAGTCGGACTCCTTACCCATGAGCAGCAGGTCAGCCTCCACAAGTCCGAGGATCTGGCCTTGTTTGAGCTTTACCAGCTGATCGTTGTCCACCACGACGGGGATCTCTTTCCCCTCTATGCGGTGGAGCTCTGCGAACTCGTCCGTGTTGAGGAATACGGCGTCGAGATCCTGCTGGATCTGGTCTTTGAAGCTCACCGGGTTATTCCCCCGGCTTTTGGGCGGTTTCGGCCTTGGCCTTTGCCGCCTCGATCAGTTTAATTGCCTCACCTTTGCTCCGGCACTTGCTGGCGTCTACGCCATACGCTGCAGCAGTCTTGCGGAGCTCGGCCATTTTCATGTTGCTGAGGGCTTTTTCCTCTGCGGTTTCTTCCACATAGGCAGCGACGCCAGCTTTTACGAGCTCGGCCTCGCGCTCAGCAGAGAGGGAGAAGGGGGCCGAGCGCTTCGTCATGGCTTCCACGACTCCGTTCACTTTCAGCCCATAGGTGCCTTTTATCATTCTGATCATGGTCTTACCTCCTTACTCCGGATCGGCAGCGCCCAGCTCAGGCGGGTTGTCGTCCTCGTCGTCGGGCTCCACCTCGTTGCCGGGCGTTACCTCCACGGCCGTGATCGCCGCGATCAGGTCAGCCTTTTTCTTGCCCTTCGGTGTCACTCCCATGTCAGCCGCGAGCTTTTTCAGCTGGTTGTATTCCCAGCTCTCCAGCTCGGCCGCGTCGAGGTGGCCCGTAGTTTTGGCCGGTTCCTGCGGATCCTGATCTTCGTTTTCCTCCGGTTCCTGCTGCGCCTCCGGCGCTTTTGCTGTTACATAGGCAGCCACGCCCAGACGGACGAGCCGGTCGGCCTGAGCGTCGTCGCACTCGAAGGGGCCGTCCTCCGGCATTTTGAGCGCGTGGCGCTTTACTCCGTGCGCGTCCGTGTAGGCAATACCGCAGCCGCCGCGGGTTACTCTAATTTTCTTCATGGTTTTGCTCCTTTCTGCCGGGTGGCTTATTCGCTCACTACTGTGGCGGTGATAAACGGGTTCTCGTTGTTAGGCATACACAACGGCGCAGAGCTCAGAGTCAGCTCGCGGACGTTGTGCTTCGCGTCGCTGAGATACTTCGGCACGTCCACGCCGGTGTAGGTGTGGAACTCGCCGTCGGACTGCTCCACCTGAGTGATCGCGCCGTAAACGGTACGGCCAGCAGCAGGAGCGCCCACCGCGATCTTGCCCTTCGGGATAAAGGGCTTCACGGTGCCGTCCACTTCGGTGTAGGTGTCCTCGTAGCTCAAAACGTCCACCATGTGCCCCTTGACGTTCAGGCGGCAGATTTTGGTCGCGCCGGTCGGGAGTGTTTCAGGATCCACGCCGCCGATCTGATAGTTGCGGTTGTCGAGCAGTTTCAGGATCCACTCATTCGCCAGAATAATGTCGGCCACATCAGGAGCCACGAGCACGTCGCTGGCAGGCAGGCCGCGGGAGGTCAGCATGGAGATCATGGCGGCCATGTCGCTGATCATCTGCTTGCCGGACGCCTCGGTGGTCGTCCAGTCAGCGGCCGGAGTGTAGATCGCCGGGTTGGTGCTGCCGTCATAATAGCGCACCTCGCGTTCCTCGAAGGTGTGCAGGTCGTCCACATACTCGTCCATAATGCAGCCGTTGGTGAAAATTACCTCGGCGGCCATGGCCTCCTTGCGGCGCTTGTTCATGCCGCGCAGCTCGTCGAGGTCGCCCAGCATAATGACGCCCTGCCTCTGCTGAGGCGTCAGGGTGGTGTAAAGCGCCTCCCCGAAGCCGCGCTTTTTCAGCTCGTCAACGGTGAGGGGACGCTTCGGCGCGATATAGGAAGGCGTGAAGCGCTTCATGGTGTAGCCGTCGCGCAGGATAGTGATCCCGCCCTTGCGGGGAGCGACGAACGGGGCCGCCTTCTTGTGGCCCTTCTTGTATTCCACCAGCACGTCGTCGGTGGCGAAAATGTCGGTCGCTGCGTTCGTGGGGAAGTAGCGATCCAGCAGGAAGGTGTGAAGCGGTGCCAGCTGCTTGACAGAAGCAAGCAGCGTGTGGGTGTCGTAGTAATTAAAAGCCATTTGTCTGTCCTCCTTCTTAGATTTCCACGGCGTCAGAGGTCAGGATCCCCGCGACGCGGAGCGCCTCTCTGTCTGCTGCCGTGATTTCGTAGCCCTCGGCCACAATCAGCCGGTTGGTGTTAAAGTGTCCGGTGCGGTAGGCGATACCGGGTACTGCTTCGCCCTCAGCGTCGCCGGTGTCCACGGGATCCGAGAGCACGGCGTTGGCCTTGCCGGTTGTTGCGGTGCTGATCTTCTCCATGCTGCCGTCAGCTCCGGCAGCCAGAAGCGTGCCGCGCTGGAGCTCGCCCTGCCCGGCTTTCAGCTTTACGCTGAACACGTCCGTGGGCGGGTACATGTCGGCGATCAGGTTGTCAGGGCCTACATAGCCCAGAGTTTCGTCCAGTCTCTTGCTCATTATTTCGCGCCTCCTTTGGTCTGATTGTAGGCAGCGACTACTGCCTGAATGTCGGCTGCGTCCTGCTCGGCCTGAGTGGTCGGAGCGCCGCCGTTAGGTGCTGCGCCTACTTCGGCTGCCTTCGAGGCTTTGCCGTCGGCCGCGTAGTTCGTGAGGAACTGCTGGCCCGCCGCTGCGCTCTGCTGCATAACGCGGAAGCAAAGTTCCTGAGCGGTGCAGGGCTTTTCGCCGTACTTGGCGTCGTGTACCATTTGCTGATCGGGGATAGAGGCCGCGATCGAGTCAATGGCAGCGAGGCGCTGGCGCTCGGCCGTCACCGCGTCGGTGGTCTGAGCCTGTGCTGCGTTCACCGCGGCCTGCTCGATCTGGCTTACCAGATCAGGCTCCTGAGCTTTCAGTTCGTCGAGTGTCATGTGGTTTTTTCCTCCTTCTGGTTTCGCCGCCTTATTGGTCGGCCTTTTATTTGCTGCCGGTCTTGCTGCCGGTTTAGCACTTTTTTGGATCGGGATAGTTCCCGGTACATTGTGCAGCCCTTCGACATTGTGGCGCACGCCATTGACAAAAAGGACTTTCCGATCGGAGCTCATGCTCATGTCGGGATCGTCCTCGTCCTCCTTGATAGCGTCCGCGAAGCCCTTGTCCAGAGCCTCCCGGCCGGTCATCCACGTTTCTTTTGTCATCATGCCGCGCAGGGTGTCCACTCCGAGGCCGGTCTTGCCGTTGTAGATTTCAGCGACGGCCCGCTCGCTGGCGTCCATGCCCTTGATCAGCTGCTTCATGTCCTGAATGTTCAGGGAGTCCCAGAGCACGACGCTTACACCGTGGATCATAACGAGGGATCCGGGGTACACGGTCACGGTGTCACCGGCGCACATAATCACGCTGGCGGCGCTGGCCGCGATACCTTCCACGACGACGTTCACCTCTCCGCTGAGTGCTTTCAGCGCGTTGTGGATTGCGATCCCGGTGTAGAGGTCGCCGCCGCAGCTGTTCAGCTTCACGGTGATGTGCCCTTTGTCCTTGACGGCCGCGAGATCCTCCATGAAGCCCTCCGGGGTGATGTAGAGGCCCGGCTCCGGTTCTCCCGTCCACCAGTCAACGGGCTGCTGGCTCATTACGTCGCCGTAGAGGGTGATCTCGCCCTCGTCCTCGCCGACGCTTGCCACGTTCCAGAACTTTGTCGCGGGTGGTGCCTGCGGGGCCGCTGCTGGGCCCATGCGTAGGCGGTTATGTTTTGTTCTCATTGGCTTGCCCTCCTATGGCTTGTTTTATTTGCTCCCTTATTACGAGGTCGCGTAGGGCCTGAGCGCCCCGTCTGCGGGCCGTTTCAGGGTTGTGCGGGTTATTGTCCCCCTCGGCCGGTTCTTCGCCTTCCTGCGGCCCCTCCGGGCTTTCCTCGTCCTGCCCGCCGGTGCCGCCTCCAGATTGGTGAGGATCCGGCGCTTGCCCGCCGAGCTTTTCGTTCTCGCGCTGGAGCTGTTCGACGTTGGCGTCCCACTGGCCGCCATTGAGGCGGATCGTGCTCTGCTCGTGGGTGGAATAGCCCTCGCTGCACGCGAGGATCTCCGCGGTGATTTCCTTCACCGGATCGAGCTGTCCCTGAGACGGGCCCAGCCATTCGCTACCGAGGTATGCGGCGCGGATTGCGGGGTTCGTGAAAAAGCCGGGCGCATAGATACGCCCACGGGCCACGGCCTCGCTCATCCAGATTTCATAGCACGGGCGGCAGAAGTCGTCGGCCAGCCATTCCCGGCGCATTTTGAACGCCTTCCACGCCTCCAGCAGAGCCGCACGGCTGGCGCTGTACGAGCTGTTGAACTGTTTCAGCAGCAGGTCGGCCGGGACTTCCAGAGCCGCGCCCACCTGAGCGCACATAGCAGTCACGAACTTGTCGAAGCTGCCGTTCGGGTGCGTCGGGTTTGCAAACTCCACGTCCTCGCCGGGTGCCATGATGTTGACTTGGCCGGGGCCCATGCTGTACTCGTTCGGGCCTCTTGGCTCGCCCGGCATGTCGGGATCCGTCTGGTTGAACGGGTTCTCGTCCGTCGGTGCCTGCGTCTTGATGAAGGCAGTATAAAACGACTCCACCACCGCAGCCATGAGCTCGGACTCTGTGTAGCGCCTGAGCTGGAGCAGCGGCTCGATCACCTGCGCGAGATAGCTCACGCCTCTGTACTGATCCGGCCGTTCGGTGTCAATGACGTGCAGCACGTTGGGGAGTCCGGTGTGTTCCTGATACGCCAGCACGCGGGCCCACGTCGTCGTCGGTGCCCCGATCTCGAAGGGGTATGTGCTGCGGATATGATAGGCCACCACCATGCCGTTTTTGTCCACCTCCACGCCGTCGTATATGGTGTTCCCGGTGTCTGTGTTCTTTCCGGTGGTGAAGGTTATCGAGCCTCCGGCACCGTAGCCGCCCGGTGTTGCGATCCGGTCGGACTCTATCAGGTGTACCCGCAGGGAGTAGGGGAGCAGCGGCGTGGTGTCGTATTGCTTAATAATGCCGATACAGTCGCCGGAGAGCAGCCACGACACAAGCGCGAGCTGCTGGAGCCCGTAGAAGTTGTTCATGCCCGTGGCGTCGCAGGCCCTTTTATCACCGGCCCAGAGTGTAAACTCCCTTTCGGTGATTTTCTGCCACGCCTCTGCCTGTTCTGGTGTGAGGCCCAGCACTTCGCGATCGATCCTGCTTTTCAAGCGCAGGCCGACGCCTACCACGTTTGTGCGGTTGGTCTTGATCGCGGAGGTGGCGACGGGCGCGGCCATGTATAACATGCGGGCCCGCTGCCTCATGGTAAAATTGTTAAAGTCTATATCTTCATGCGCGGATCCGCTCGGCGCGTTGAAGCCTTTCACGGCCCGCTTGCTCCAGCTGGCCCCGGCCTCGCCGTAGCCCTTGTTTTGTGGGCGCACGCTGTCGGGCAGATACATTCCCATTTTCTTGTCGTACCTGATTTTTCTCACCTCCTTGGCATGTAATAAAAAACGGCAGCAGCCGAAGGGGGAAAGGAGCGAAAACTCCCTCCGGCCGTGCCGTAGTAAAGCCGGGGATCCCGGCGTTTACCCGTTACCAGTCGCGGGGGACGACGCCCACCGCTCGCCGCGGGCTGCTGCCCGCCAGCTCTGCCTCCAGCTCCCGGATCCGGGCGCGGAGCTTTTCGATCATGTCCTGCACGTCTTTGAGTGCGGTGTTGTAGTGTTGCAGATTTCTGGAGCCGATCCCGTAGCTCTGGACGCCGTTTTTGTCCAGCATGTCGTCCTCGCGGGCCAGATAGCGATCCAGCCGCTTGCGCGTCTGTTCGAGCTCGGCCTGAATAACTTCGCGTGTTCGCCTCATGGCGTTGCCTCCTTACCATTCGTCAAAATATTGCGCCGCCGTGTTCGTCCGGCGCTGTCTCGGTGCTGCAGCTTTCTTCGGTTGCTGCGGATCCGGCATGTTTTTGAGCCTGCGCTCCACGGCCTCCATGTCCGGGTTGATGATACGAAAACCGCCCAGCGCATAGTTGCGGCAGTCGAGCGCCTCGTTTCGTTCGTGGCCGGGGATCTTCACCCACGCCCAGCTATTGCCGCGCTTGGTTTGGGTGAGCTCCAGCTTTTCAGACAGCAGGCCGTTGAAGTAATACGAGTCGTAGCCGTAGGACTCCCCGCGGGGGAAGTGGCAATACCTCGCGCCGGGTTCCTGCACCCGCACGCTTGACATGATCGGGCCGCACCTGCTCTACCGCTCGGCGGCGGTCATCCTCATGCTCGCCATCGTGATCCCTCCGCTTGCGGATCTCGTACCCGCCATGACCCACGGCCCCATCCTCAACCGCCGCCACGCCGCCGGACTGCGCGAACTCCGCAAGGCCACCCCCGAAGACGCCATGATCTGGCATTGGTGGGACTGGGGATACGCGGCGCACCATTTTTCGCGGCGCGACACCATCGCCGACGGTGCGGAACACGGCGGGCCTTCGCTCTATCTTCCCGCAGCCGTCTATGCCACGGACGATCCGCGTTTCGCCCGCCAGATCATCAAATATACCGCTGCAAAAGGGAATGTTCCCGGCAACGTGTTCAAAGGTTTGACGGCGTCTCAGGCCGCGGACATGATCACATGGCTGAACAACCCAAACAACCCGCTCATTCAGGCCGACGGCAAGCAGTATCTTGTGCTCAGCTTCGACATGCTGGATCTCGGCTTCTGGATTTCCACCTTCGGAAGCTGGAACTTCCTGTCCAAGGAAGGCCGGGGCTACGCCATCAGCATCGTCCCGCAGGCGCTTTCCTACCGCCTCGATAAGGGGGAGGTGGTGATGAAGGGGAGCAACATCAATGTCCCCGCCGCCAGTATCGACGTCTTTTCCGACGGGCAGCTCGATCACCGTGACTACGTGACGCCGCCCGAGTACCTGCCCGACAACGCCGCCATCAAGGCATGGAAGGAAGACATGGAGCGCCGCCGCAACGTACACTTCATGTTCAACCGCGTGACCGGAGAAAAGCTCGTCATCGACGACCGCATGTACAACACCCTTATGGTGCAGCTCCTTATCTGCGATCCCGGCGATCCGCGCTTCGCTCCCTATTTCCGGCTCATCTTTGACAACGTCTTCTGCCGTG
>OLNX01000910.1_pt1 | contig 27539 bp, 18 predicted proteins | sample 1672611 | NCBI WGS metagenome assembly OLNX01 (sample SAMEA3136705, study PRJEB25190) | human gut metagenome | reverse complement strand
TCATATATATCATTTTTTAGAAGAGAAACATTTTTATAAGAAAAATTTAGTTGTTAAAGTTCTATTTCTCCATCATCAAATGGTAAGACATAATCTTCTTCCTGTTCTTCTTCTCTGTCAGCATCGTCCTCTTTTTCTCCCTTTTCATCTTCATGAGAATTATCTTCTGGGAAAGGAAGTTCTTCTTCTTGTTCGTCGATATCTTGTGATTCTTCGTCAACATTTTTATTCCTTTCTACATTTTTTTCATCGTATTCATTTACATAGTGAAAACTTTCTTTTTCTTGATTAAACGGGATGTCTACCGTTTTTTCAGCATTATTCATATCAGCACTCTGATAAAGTTCAGATAAATCGTGTGCAAATGAACGGAAATTATCAGGTGTGATACTATCTGGTGTCAATGACTCTATCATGACCGAAGGGTCCATCTGATAGCCCATCTCTACAAACGCAGGGGCATAAGCTACTTTCCCATTCTCTTCCATGTATGCTGTTTGAACCCTCTTATCCTCTTTTTCCACAAGCACAGGCAGTCTATCTGTATGTTCTGCCAGATATGGCTCTATCTCACACTTTTTTATAATCTCTGGCATTTTTTCAGGCTGATACAGGTAAAGTTCCCCCTCGCCGCCCGACATTACAAAAGATGGAACACCGTTTGATGATACAACGACAGTCTCATTTTCCTGTAAACTTTTGATCACTTTTGCGTCATCTTTCGATACAGAAAGGTCTTTTATAATTTTTTTAATCGAACGGTTCTGGGAAGATTCCTTGACTAAATCTCCCACATCTCTATCCATTTCAACAAGTGACGGTTTATAAAGTGTGACCTTATCTTGACTAACACCTATATGTACGGAAGTTTCTTGATAAGTTTTATCGTCAAAAATACTTTTCTGCTCATATTCTTTTGCAAAACTTTCTGGACTTAAAGTACAAGTAAGGGCAGCGGCAGCAACTTTTGGCGAAATACCCTCCAATGGATGTTTTGCAAAAATCTGTTCAAAAGCTTGCATATCCGCAGAGCCTTTATAGATTTCGCCCTGTTGATCTTTTATAGAGATTGTATTATTTTTTGAGATAGTTAATGTAAGGTCTTTACTGATTTGGTGAGAACGAGACAATTCCTCATTAATTTTAGAACCTATATAATCAACAATGGATTTTTTACCATCTACAGCTTGAAAAGCGTTGGGACTTTTTAAAATAGCTTCCGGTATTTTTTTGATCACATCATTGCCGTTTATGGATATTGAGATATTGTTCTTGTCAATTTTTCTAATTTCCATATCTACAATACCCCGTTTTGTCTGTATCTCATGAACAAGAGATTTACCTTCTTGTTCTCCCGGTAACGTAACAGCCGCACTGATCAGACTAGCTTTTATAGAGGTTTGCATATTATGTCCATATACTGCCGCAATCGCCTTTTCAAGTTCTCCGACATCTTTACAATCGTCAGGTGATATTGTACTGTTATCTTCTCCATTTTGTAAAAAGACAGAATCTCCAAATTTTCTTCCATTGATATCATATTGTTTCATAAGATTTTTGATATTGACCTGTGGAGTTTCTTTTTCAATCTTTGTTTCTTCTTTGGATGTTTTCTCTTTATCAACTACAGTACTTGTTTTTCTTGGTGATTCTCTGTTTAAGCGATTTGCGATAGCGTCCTGCATCTGCTGACTCCATAAGAGATTTCTGACGATTGTTCCTGCTAACTCTGATACAAAAGAAGCAGCTGCCATTATTGTACCTACTACCGCTCCAATAAGTCCCGTATGAGTCCCTTGCTTTTGTATATAATCTCTTACATCCTGTCCCTCTTCTCTTGGAGCTGATTTTACTTTTTGGGTAATATTTTCTATAACATCTGATGTATCATTTGTTTTTGTATCTGCTTCATCCGTATTTGTTCGATATGTTAAATCCGACTTAGGCATAATAATTTCCTCCTTTTTTAATACCACCGTAATACAGTCTGAGAAGCCGTATTACGTTTAAAAAATCCAACTCCATATTTCCTGCCTTTTGCCTCAAATGTGAGTCCATCTTTGATATAGACCATGACGTGTCCGGGATGCCACAAAATGTCACCTGGCTGCACCTGGCTATAAGGGATTACTTTAAAAGCAGACCTCATACCACTGCTTGTTTTGTAAGAAAAGTTAGGGATTGCCCCAGATTCCCGTAGACAATAACTGATCAATCCAGAACAATCAAATTCACCAGGACCTTTATGTCCCCAACGATATGGCTTTCCATTTTGTTCCGCTAGTTTCTTTAAAAACGCACTTACTTTCTCATTAGAAGATACCGGCATTCCGGCAGTATAAGAAGACATATCTTCCCCTAATCCGCTACTCACAGAATAAATAGCCGATACATTTGAAGCAAATTCTGGGTCAGCTTCATAATCTGAATCACCACATGTAGCATAATAAGCTTTTATGTCTGTTTTATGCTTTTTGTAATAGGATCGTGCTTTTTTTACGGTATAAGGCTTTGCAGCATTTGTATTACAATCAGTTGCGTAGAAATATCCAATGTCTGCAAAGTTTGTTGTACCGTAGTGCATTACAACGCCTTCTATAACAGCTTGTAAAGCTTCATCGTTATCAAAGATATATGGTTCTGAAATCGATGCATCTTTCTTACCGCTATTATCCTTTCTCATTTTCACCTTGTATGCTCTTGCACTTTGCGCGTAAGCATTAATGAGAGTTGTAATGGATTCTTTTTTTCCAACAGCACTTCCTGGTACAATAAACTGTCCCATGTTTTTAAGCCATTGTTTAAATTTTTTTCCTGAATTATTTTCTCCATCTCCTCCAATCACTCCACAGTTTTCAGCAAGTACTTGTATCATGGCTAAAACTAGCTCTGTATAATCTGTTTTGTAATACTCAAGCGATGCTTTTAGCTGTAGATTATCATCCTGCAGAATGGATTTTACAGAGCTTTCTAAATCACGAACTTCAGATGATACGTCTGCTTTTGCAGAAGAATTTTCCGTCTCCTTGTAAATCAATTTGTCTTGAAACTCGGACCAATCCGTTGTATCAAAAACAGTTAATGCGTCATCCTTTGTATCATCATCCCATTGAAAAGTATTTGTATCTGCCGGAGACTCCGTGGATGTTGTATTCCATATTGGAGAAGGTGCAGCAAAAGCCTGCAATGGCAGCATAGAAATACATAAACAACTTGATAAAACAGGGATTGCTATTCTTTTTCGTAACATTTCTTATCCTCCTTTTCTATTTAATATGAAAAAAAGAACAAAGACATTTATATTGCCTTTGTTCCTTTTTCATTATTTATTTTTTTGATAAAAAACAAGCGTCCAGACTCCACAGATAAACAAGATTATGACAGCCATAAGTAATTTTTTAAAAGAAAAGGGGAAAAACTGTGATTTTTTTCCTTTCTTCTTTTCTTTTACCACTTCCACTACATCTTCTTTGTCCGGGTCTTTCCGGGTGCTTTCTGTCGCATTTTCTTCACTTGTATCTTGAACAGTTTCGGTGGTATTTGTGGTATCCTGAGTTGTTACAGATGTTTGTTGCGTGGATTGCTCAGAAGTCGTTTTTACCTGTTTCCCATCTCTTACAATAAACAAACCGGACAGTGCCGTGGAATCACTTCCAATGTAAAAAGGTATCTCCGGTGTATCTGATATCTGAAGATTCATTTGTTTTGATAAACCAAATCCACCGCTTATGATATCTTGATTAATACCTTTATATTCGATGGATGTTACGGTATATCCACCTTCGTCAAGAGAGTTTTCAACTGCAGATGTACTGGATTCATATGCATTTAGTTCAATAGTATGTTCTTTCCCCGCTATATCAGTTAAAGTGATCTTAAAGATATCTGTGTCAGCCAGTGTGATATTTTCGTCATTATAGATAGCAAATGTAAAATAGGCTGTATTTTTCTCAGCTTCCGTTGATTTTTCGGTAGACTGAGATGATCTCTGCTGTTCTGTCGTTGTCTGTGTACTATCTTTTGTATCCTTTTTCTTATCCTGTCCTTTTGCGAAAACTGGAGCGGACACTATACTGAGAGCTAAAATGACTGTTAAAAAAAATATATGTCTTCTTTTTTTAATCATTATCATTACCCTCCTCATCATCTTCGAATCTTACCCCTGGGCGATGTAAAAGAGCATCTTCCGAAGAGTATTCATCTTCAAGAATATCCATTTCGCCCAATATATCCATTTCGTAGGACTTCTTTTCTAACTCTTCTTTTTCTTTGATGTATTTTTCCAGTTCTTCATCCAGCTCCTGCTGTTTCTTTTGGAATTCGTTATCAACCATCGCTTTGATACTGTCATAATCTATGTTATCTGAGCCAAATAATAAGGTCTCATTATTGTCAAAAGCAAGGATTAAGCGAAGCATACCATTTTTCTTCTCATAGAAATCACAATATACTAAATTTCGCAGTATCACAGTTATCTTGCCTTCTAACAGCATTGGGATTATCGTATAAATAAGGGTATCCTCCGATTTATCCAGCCAGTCCATACATATTTTTGTTGCACGGTAAAACTCAGGGCATTTTTTAAAATCAATAGATACAGTAATGCATCCACCAACTGTATGAATTTCTAATGGTTGATTAAAAGTGACATTTTGTTTGGTAATCGGTTGTTTAGCTCTTGTAAGACCAAAGACACTAATGGATGAACCCGCCATAGGCGTACCATCTTCTTGCTTTCCTGTACAAAAGTCCAGGATATCTTCTAACATTAATTCCATTTATGTCCTCCTTTCTTATGCTTCAATAAGTTCGTCCGGCTTCGTTGTCATAATCTTATACAGATGTGTATCCTTCGGGAAATCATCATTGATTGGAATAACATCTTCGCCGATTTTCAACAATCCCATACCAGGTTTCGATGTGGAAATATATTTTTGTTCTTCGATTGTCAGACCGAGCAGATTAGATAACTGTTTTTTATTTACAGGTGACTGCTGTAATAAAGTAACAAACTGACTGTTATTGATAACCGTTCGTGCCTGTTCTGATTTCAACATATCTTCTACGTTCTGTGTGATCGCTGTTGGTACACCATTCCATTTTCGGGCACGTTTCCAAATAGTGGAAATATACTCAGCAGAAGTCTCTTTAGACATAAGTAAGTAAAATTCGTCAATATAAATCCATGTTCTTTTTCCTTTTGCTCTATTTTCGATCATCTTATTCCAGATAGCGTCAAACGCAATCTGTAATCCCAGTTCTTTTAGTCCAGAACCAATGTCTTTAATGTCGTAAACGACAAAACGGTTTTTTACATCAATGTTGGAATGGTGTGAAAAGAGGTCATCTGAACCCGACACAAATCTTTCCAGTGCTAAAGCAATATTAGCCGCCTCCGGTTCTGGCTGTGTCATGAGCAGATTATAAAAATCAACCATTGTAGGGGCTGTTTTCGGATTCATGTCTTTTCCGGTAGCTTGTAATTCCCTTACATGATCAGTATATAACCGGGTAGCACAACGTCCGATCAAACTTTTTTCGATCTGAGATAATCCAAACCTGCCTCCGATAGCTGTCTCACACAGCGATTGGATAAAATCTGATTTTACCTTAATAGGGTCACCATCTTCTCCTGCGTTCTGTAAGTTAATGTCAAAAGGGTTAATATGTGCTTTAGAGCCATTACTGATCCTGATGATCGTTCCTCCAAATGCCTTTGCCATTGGAGCATACTCACGTTCTGGGTCAAGAACATAAATATCATCCTGCGTTCCAAGCCAGATGCTTTCCATTTCCCGCTTTGCTGAAAAAGACTTACCGGCTCCCGGCATACCTAAGATTACACCACAGGGATTTGTGTCTTGTGATCGATCGTAGAATGTCATTGTTTTATTTGATGCGTTTAGTCCATAATATAATCCGCTCTTTTGATAAATCTCTTTGACAGAGAAAGGAGTTAAGGAAGCAACTGTCTCTGTAGTCATCAAGCGGGTATAGGACATATAATTATTACCGATCGGGAGTGCGGAATCAAATGCCTGCTCCATTTCATTTAATAATGGGCGGATTGTCAAAAGATTTGTTTTCCCTTTCATGTATAATTCGTCTTCCAAGCGTTTTAATTCTGCTGCTGTTTTTGCAAAAATAACAAATAGTATATTTCCATAAAAAAGCCGGTTATCATCCTGTGCGATAGACTCCTGCAATTCATCCGCTTCCTGTTTAGCCTCCGATAGATCGGGAGCAATAATGGAAACATCTGTAGTAGTTGATGATTTTTGCTGCCTGTCGATGATACCTGAACGGATATTTCTGGTCTGTCTCTTTAACATATCGGCAGCTCCGCCCTGTGACTCTGATGTGAAATAAGCAGATATCAAGATATTACCAGACAACGTAGAAAAATCAGTAAGCGTACTTGCCCGCAACCAAGATGGATATCCGGACACATAATACGGTCTGGCCAGCATATTTCCTACTTTTATAACATTACCGATATTTTTTTCATACTGTCCAAAAGAAAGCTGTCCTGGTACGATATAACTCTGAGTGGTCCGTCCCTGCGCTTCACATTCTTTTAATGAGAAAGATTCCACCATATGTCCGTCAATCATACGTTTTTGATAGAGCGGAGTATTGTCATCCATATTGTACACATCATTTAATAATTCAAGCCTTTCAATGGCACTCAACACGGAACATTCTGTTTTAGTGATACGGCTCATTTCATCAGTGACAGAGACATCAATCCGGGCAAATTTTTTTATGGCTTCTTTGACATTTTCTGCCGGTACACTGACTGTTAAGATACGGTCTGTTGTTAAGTTGTTTCTGCCAGCAGACATTTTATCAAGAAGCATATTGTTGTACTCTTCTCTATACAAGTTCATATTATCATCCTGCATTTCAAGTAAAACACTGGCTTTAAACTTTTCAATGTCAATTGATCGGTTAAAAAGAGTGATTTCAATCGTTGCTTCTTTCTCAAATGAACCAAGAAAGTTAGCGTATGCTTGTCCGATATTCCATTGGTCGTTATCTGTAGCTGTTAAAAAGTTTACACTTCCGATATGATACGATTTTGAAAAATATCCTGGAAAAAGCTCCATGATTCCGTTTTCCCATATATGCTGGTAAGGGATGCTCCCTTCCTGTGTCTTTGGAACTGGACGTTTATCCTTTGATAAGAATTTTAAAAATCCGGTCTGTGTTTTTTGTTTCTTCTTTTTCAACGGTATCCCTCCTAAATAAAATTATTAACTCTAAAAAATTCCATTTATAATATGTAAAACCCCGCCTGGTCTTCATCCAAACGGGGTTAATAATGTCTCATTTATAAGCATGATATTCTGGGTGTTCCTTTAATTCCTTTTTTGACAATGGTTTTACTGGATATTTTTTTTCGACAGGCAAACTGACTCGCCTTTGCCTTGGAGCAAATACATTATATTTCAAGTATTCTAAAAAAAATGAATATGCTGGACGCTCATTTACTTCAGCGAGAAAAATTCCACCAATACAGAGGTCTATCCCCAAAATGATAGTACACAACATTTCGGCAGATAAATTAAATGGCTGGACAAAGGAATAAACAGCTAAATCCAAGATGATAAGACCTGTAACAGTGATCAACTGTTTTAACGTAAACGGTCCTGCTAATTTTGTTTTATACTTACGAATATCATTTGGCACTTTTGTTCTTAACATCTTTTATTTCCCCCCTATACACCCATAATGTCATTTGCAATCTGTGAGCCTTTTAGCATTGCTCCCACGGCTGCAAATTGCACAACGACAATACTGATAAGCACTTTCCAGTTACCGATAATTTCTTTGAAATTGTCATTATTGATATCCAACGTATTTCCTTTGTATAACCCCTGTAATAATTGCGGCAATAGAGCTCCTTGCAGTTTTGAAACAGCATATAAAATAATGATAATGACCATAAAAGTTAATGCTTGCGCCGCAAATTTTTTCAGATAGCGGATACCGGCACTCCTTTGCCCATCTTCAAAACATTGTGTTAGAGCGATCGGCATACAAAATCCATAAGCAACAAGCATGATAGCATTCGATATACTTATCAAATAAGATAAACCTACGGCTATATAAGAGATCATCCATGGGATCATTAAAAGCATTACAGAACCAACTGCATTAAGTGCTCCTTTTATACCAGAACCATACAATGAATTTGATTTTCCCTGGAAAACCTCTCTCATAGATTTGGCTTCTGTCGTAACAGTTGTCTTTTTATCTCCACCAGTAAACGTATTTTGTAGTTTATCTGTGATAGTTTCTTTTTTCGTTGTAATGCTAACATCAACCGCATCATCATATCCCGGTAAGCTGCTCATACCCCAAAACGTAATCTGTTTCGATAAAGACCCATTATCGGTCTTATTATCTTTTTTGTTATTATTTTTATCTGACGATGTATCAGACGTTGTTATTTCTTTATTGATTGTTTCTTCCGCAACCATATGGTACATATTACCGCATAGGTTAAAGACATTGACCGTAATTTCCTTTGCGTATAGCACAAGCATAAAACAGAGAATCAGTTTAATAAAGGAGACTGCCAGCTTTTCAAGAGATACGAGGTCTTTTGCTGCAAGCGAATACATATCCATAAAATAATAGATAATCAGAAGAGAACCCGCTAAACCACTAAATAGAGTGCAAGCGGTATTCATAATACCAGTACCATTAAGAGGGAATAAAGTATTTAATGCTCCTACAACCATGTTGATAAAATCAGATGTTTTTTCTATCAGCCCACTACCAAATATTGTAGCAAACTGGTTATATACAAATTCCTGCATTTATTTTCCTCCATTTGTTTAAGTCCATGGGAAAATCCCATGGACAATCATTACACGATATTTATTTAGTTAAATAACTTGTAAGGTCTAATGACTTGATAATTGTTGGAATAAAAATTAAAATAACCGCAACTACAGCAGTTGTCGCACCTCTTGACTGGGCATCTGGATTATTAGACTGAAAAGCCTGAATCAATGTTCCGATAGCATACACAGCCATAATAATCCCAACAACACGGAAAATATACCCAACAATATCAACAACACTTTTCGCTAATTTAGAAACATCACTTTTATATGCTGTATCCGCAAAAGCTGGACATACTGAGTTCATAAATACAAAAAATGCAAACATGAAAAACGGCAATGCTCTAAAGAAAACTTTTTTTGCATTTCCTTTTGTTAACAGGTTTCTTTTTGTTGATAAACTTCTCATTAGTTTTCACCTCCTTTTTTTGCCCAATTAATATGTATTTTTCATTCTGGCGAAGTTAGTTGATATATTTTTGCTTTATTTACATTTTTATCCTTTATTTTTGTAAAAAATAGCCCCCTTACGGGAGCTGTTTTTAATTTTGCTTTTTAAAATAATTGTTTTTTGATAGCATATAATTCATTAAAATATGAGTTGCATATAAAACATTAAAGGCGAGTACACATCCTCTTGGACCTGAAAGGAAAACCCATAACCATATTGCAAAATAAAGAACCATATGGAATACCAGCCACATAGCATCCTTTGTATGTATCCTATCTATTTCTTGATAAGATTGCTTTACCATAACGAGAAGCAATAACACAAAAGGAATAAAATAGATGAAATCTGTAGTCCATACCACTTTTTTATCAACGTATCCAAAGAGATACCTTGAATGCTCAAAAGCTGTATATAATTTCCTATAAAGTAATTCTGGCTGCACTTTGAACCAATCCTGTAGTTTTTCTGGAGATAAATTATATAGATAGTAAACGATATCCGACGTTTTTTTTACGGTGATACCAGCAGCTTTCTGGAAATTAGCACTATAAGCTGATGATGCCTTAATGATAGATGACACCGTTGATAAAGCCTGATGGATACGAGGATGTATCAATGGAAGCTGTCTTAGCATATAAAATACAGAGGTAAGATATAAGCCATCAAGCAATCCCAAGTACCGAACATTCTCTTTTCGATATAAATAAGTAATAAAAGAGAATCCGATTCCAAAAAAGATGGAAAATAATATGATGACAATACCTGCATTATCTGTAAGTGGTTTAACTGTTTTAAAGAAGATAGTCCATATAAGGTTATTAAACTTAAGCATCTCATTCCTCCTAGTTTTGGTATTTCTTTATTATTTTTTCACAAATACCAATGATTTTTTCTTTATCAGATGTATTTAATATGTCATTTTCCAATACATCTTCTGCAATATCACAAAAAGTAGAACAGCGAACACGATTGCTTTCCAGTAAAAGTTCATCCCCTCTTCCTGTCATCTTTTTGACTCTTTCTGTTTTCATATAAGTCGCGATATAACGGTTTGCGTCAACTGTTTTGTTGCATTTCTTGATCTGTGCCACAACTGATTTTTGCTTCTTTGCAGACAAACCAGTAATACGGGAAGCAAAAGCCACAGAAACTTTTCCCTTCTCAACCATTACACGCAGTTGGGGTATCCCTTTTTCTAAGATGTTAAGGTACATATGTATATATCTTTCGGAAGATTTAAAATACTGACATGCTTCATGTTCAATAGAAAAGACCTCTCCCTGCTTTTTCCGTTTCACTAAATCAGCTAATACAGAAAAACGATAAGTATCATCCTGTATTTTTCTTTCCATATAAGAGGAAAACTCATCATCTACAACCTTGATTTCTACAATAGCTGGTGCATTTTCTTCTCGTAACTTCATAGACATTTTCGTAATCGTTTTTTCTTTATTGTTTCCCATTTTTATCCTCCTTGCTTTTTGTTTTAGTTTCCAGACAGTTTTACTAAAGAATACCAATGAAAAACAAACAGGAATTCTCATAAGAAAAAAGAAGTCCTAAAAGGACTTCTTTTCTAACGCCAACGAATGATACTTTTAATCTTTAGGTTATTATACTGTCCAGCAGAAAATGGGCCGCAGCCAACTTTTCCGTAACCTGCACTACTTGCATTTCCACCAGCTTCATATACGAGGATTTTTCCATTTTCGTATCCGGCATAAACATAAGTATGGTTGAAAGAACTATTTGCAATAATATCTCCAGCTTGTAATAAACCTTTCTTCGCTGCTTTTGTTACATTCATGCCAATCGGGTCTCCGCTAGAAATAACCGTAGCTTTTTGCTTAATTTTTTCGTTTATTCCATGCCATTTACCATCAGTTGTACTGTAAAAGTTTGAACCTTGCGCTAATAATCCCATATCTTTTAAAGCCCACATTGTTGGTAATACACAGTTTACATTGACTTTATCTCTGTCTTTTACTTTACTTTTCGCGGCTGAAAATGTACCTGCATTTTTTGAGTTTGAACGACGGAAGAACTTATGATTCTGTTTAATATAGTTAGAATATGTATCAAGCAGGCTTAAAAACTGCGTTGCACTAACGGTGTTTCCTGTTGTAGTTGTTCCGCTAGAAACAAAGGACGGTCCAGCTTGATTTTTAAAATAAGAACCACCGTTAATCAGACGGGCAACTTTTCTTCCTTTTAACTCTTTTCCATAGCCGCTACCTGGATTTCCATATCTGTGAAAATAAGATTGGCTTACTTCCCATTCAACGACACTTAGTGAACCTCCATCCATATGTCCCCATCCATTTGGACATTCGCTGGCTCGTTTTGTATCAGCAACGATACAGTTTATATTTTGTCCATTATCAAGCTGGACAGTCATGTAATCTCCAACTTTTCCGAATTTTTCAAGTACAGCAATAAATCGGTATGTCTTTCCACCGATATTAATGCAAGCAAAACCATCATCCCATGCAGAACCAGTACTTTTCCACATTTTAAATAATTTTCCACAGTCTGAAACCCAGTTGAATTTATCATACTCAGTGACAGTCCACATTTGTTTGTAATTTTGAGGGATATCTACAGCTTGCCCAGCCATTGGTGACTCACTGCCATACATTCCGCTGCTACCTAAAACACAATCAAAAAGATCATCAAAATAATACGTTGTTACGGTAATCTCTGCATCTGTATAATCCAGTACCTTTTTACCATCTTTATCTCTTGTATAGTGATCCTTTTCCTTTATATCCATTGTGTGAGAGCCACTATATAACCCGGAAAGATATGCACCGATATCCTCTTCACTTGCATCATCGAGGTCAAAATCGAAATATACCTGAGCCATGGCCATCATTTCTGCTGTATTTGTTGTTTCGGTAAATCCAAGGTCATCGTTGTACATAGAATTACTTTTTTTATCAACTTTCTTTATTTTAACATGACGGTATGCACCATTTTCGTTGTATGATGCTAAAGATTTTTGCTGTTCTTTATAAAGTGTCTCTATCTTTTTTAAACAAAATTCATTTACTTTATCACTATTGCTTTCCACAGAATATTTTGCCCCAACACTTGTGAGGAAAAGAAGTATGATAAGTATAATAAAATACACAAGTACAACAAGTGATACTGCCATTATTATCATATTTTTTATTCTATTTGCGGCATTAAATGCTTTGCCTAAAAGCCGGAGAGGGTTGTATTTACCTCTCGTCAAAAAACTGATTACAGATGCCTTTGCGTGTTGTATCTTATTTTTTACAAACCTTGCCGGATGAGGGACTTTATCAATCACTTTGTCAATAAAGTCTTTATATTCTCTTCTTCTCTTTTTACGTCTGGCTTTTTTCTCTCTGCGTTCTCTTTTCTTCTTCTGTCTTTCCGCATGTTTCTTTTTCACACTGTCTGGAAGTTTTTCTTTTACTTTTTTTGCCAGTTTTGTCTTCGATAATTTTATAGACGCTTTTGCGGCAGCCAGACTAACTAACTTCGCCGCATTTTTAACAAGAAACTTTACATTTTGTGCAATCGTCAAGATATTTTGGATAACATTCTTTGTATGCCGCAGCAACGCTCCGGTCATAAACATCGCATTAAGCGTAGATTCTTGTCTGCCATATTTGTGAAGCTTTCTTCGTCCAAAGCGGAGTAAATGAAACAAATTTGATTTACCAGACAGTCCCCGAATCTCTCCAAGCCTTCGGTTGAGAACTTTAGCAGCCTGACCTTCTTCTATAGTAAGCCTTCCAGATTTAATAGCTCGATTGATTTCAAATTCTAAGACTTTTGGTTTACTGGAAAATATGCCGATATTCTTATCTTTTAGATATTTTTGCAGCCCTTTTTGCAATTTTTTGAAATCATCTGTGGTCATAGCTCTGGAAGTATCGACAGAAAAAAGTGTTTTTTCTTCTCCTAGCTGTGCTTTTAATATCTCACATGCTTTTTGGAAATCTTTGTCCATATGCATATTTCCAGCAATAGATGTTGCTAAAGTCCTTTTTGTAGTATCAACAGCCATTTGAATAAAAGACATGACGTTTTCTTCTGTCTCTTTAATTCCCCGACCAGTGCTTGTTTGCCCGCCGCTTGTACGCCAAAGAAAATCTTTACCATTTTGTATCACTCTTTTTTGAGAAGATAGGATTTTTGTGATACTATTTGTTTGATATCTCGCAAAATTAGCCATAGTGTATTGCATAGCATCATTTATTGCTTTTTCCTGTAACGCATCCCGTTTTTCTCCAAGTTCATCAATGTCAAATGAGGTTCCCTGTTCTTGTGCTTTTTCTCCATGGGCAGGACGCTCCCGCATTTTCTGTTCCCATTCTTTTTGTGCGTCCATTTCTTTACTATCTCTCAAGTGACTTTCATTAAAAGAAGATTGAGATGATTTTATATAAGAAGAATCGGATTCTTTTTTTAGAGCATTTTGTGTAAAAGTTCTATCGTCACTTTTTACGATAACTTCTGGTTTAGATACAATTTGCTTCGATTCTTGTTTATCCGGTGCAGCAATAAGGTCTGGAGATGATCCAATGGAATCCGATTCTTTTTGTGCGAAATCAAAATTATCAGCTGCATAGTCTTTTCGTTTCTGCATCTTTTCTTCCCACTCAGATTGAGCTTCGTCAAGCAAAGAATCTCTAAGATGTCCCTTGTATCTTTCTTCATCTTTTCTTTTTGTATCTGGAGAAGGAATTGTTTTATCTATGATCTCTGTCTCTACAATCTCTTTTGGACGGTCACGGGTCAGATTGACAAATACCTGCCGGTCCTTTAATTTTTGTTCTCTCTCTTCTTCCAGAAAGATTTCTTTTTCTTTTTCCATAATATCCTCCTTTCTGAAAAATCTCTTCTAATATGTTTTTTCAGAAAAAAGGAAAAGAGGAATGGGATATTTCCCATTCCTCTTAAAAACCTTGATATACGTCTTCGCCATATAAAAAAGCAACAAGATTATAATAATAAATAATCTCTTTTTTAATCTTTACGTAATCATCAAATGTCAATTTCGTTAAGGATTCATTTCCTTGCACTGACTTCCATGATTCTAATAGCTTTTTCCTTTCCGCCTCCCAGCTCCATTCCCCGAATTTTTCTTTATTCCAGTTTTCTTTTGGTGGTATTTTAGAGACAAGCTCCACAAGAAGAAACACTTCTCGGGGCGAAAGCTCCGTCTTAATACATAATTTGATATGAAAAGACAATCTCTTACGGAGAAGATTTACCAATCGAGCCTTTTCCGCAGTGATCATACCTGTGATTTTTTTATTTTCTTCAGCTACATCGTCAGGGATAGTTTTGGGAACTTCACCTACCTTTTTGCCTTTAGGGATAGATTTCCCCACATTCTCTGCTTGTTTATCTTCTGTCCCGATTCCAGTAAAAGGATTATAAAACTCGTTTGGTGTGTTCGGTGCAGTCACAGCTTTACTTTCAGTCTTATTTTCGCTTTTCTTTTCATTTTCTTTCACGTCTTGTTTTTTAGGTGCTTTATCGGCAGAAGATTTATTTCGAAAATTTTGATATGACTGCTTATTGATAAACTTGTCAACATCTTTTTTTAGATTTCCTTTTGGACAAAAGACTGTCTTATATTCAGACAAAGCTTCTTTATCCATTCGAGGAAGATTTTTTCCAAAAAAGACGAGTAAATTGTCTTTCATTTCATCTTCCTTTAAAATTTCTTTGAAAGCTGTTAATATCATCTGTCCATCATCCGGATTATCTACGATAAGTTCTCTGTAAGTTCCTTTTAGATCCGCATTTTGCCCAGAACCTCTTACTAGAAAAATATTATAATCCTTTAAAAACTTTGCATTGTTGCTACATAAAAGTTCATAATCCTTAATAGAAACAATAACAGCGTTTTTATTACTCATTCTTTTCCCCCTTATGTGACATGAACTTTGACATATCAACTTCTACGCTGTCTCTTTTCGGAACCGCTACAAAATTAGAACCAGCGATAAGGATATGATGCCGTATCTGGTCATCAGCTAAAGAAACCTGATTTGCATTAGCACCAAAAGTTACGTTTTCATATTCTGTCTTTGTAAGGCTGTTTGATAAAGCCACCGTTGCAAACATAGGACAATGATGAATCTGACAAAGTTCTAATAATTCTGTCATTTTCGTTGAAATCTCAGCTCTTTCTTCTTTTGATAAATTATATTCCCGCATTATATGTCACCTCTTTATCTTTCTTTTAAGAATCTATAAGTTGTGCAAACGCATTCGTGAAAGCGTCCATATCTTCATCTGAAGCAGCTAAATGCTCGTCCGCTACTACCACTGCGTCTGGAGCTTTCTCAAAATAAAATGTATTTTCTTTTTCTGGTTCTTCCTGTTGTTCTTTTTTGGGATACATGGAATATTCTGACTCAGGTATAGGAGGAGATATAGGCGCAGATTCTGGTAAACTCTGTTTCATGACTGCCTCTGGCATAAGATCAATCGGTTCCGCTTCTGTTTTTTCTATTTTCGGAGGGATATAAGATGTTTCAGGAGAGGGAATGGAGGTTGTACGCTTTTTGACCATCTTTTTCCTCCTTTTTGCAGGCTTCTTTCGTGTTATCAGCATCATTTTGCATTTATCCTTTGTAAAAGGATATAACTTTTCTGTAAAATACAGATAATCTTCTTTGTTATTAAGAAAATTTTCAGCAATAGGTCTCCATAAATAAAGACGTAACAGACTTTTGAAAAAATTATTCCATGCTCCAGGATTGATTTTATCGATCATCTCAATAATTTGCCTGTCAGTAGCATCCTCTTCATCTAAAAACAATCTATACTCCACCTTCGCGCCATGCGTACTTTGGGGTTGAAAATCATCTTCGGATGGATTTGGCAGGGAAAGGAGAAATTCCTCTCCCTTTATAAAAGCAACCAAAACTTGATGCATTACGTTCGCCACATCTACATTGCGGTAATATAAAGTCAAAAGATCGATATCATGCTTTGTATAAAATCGGATTGCAAACGACCTTGACATATATACACCTCCCCTTATTTAGCCATAGACATATATCTAAACTGATAATATCCTCTTGCAACAGAGTAAAGAAATGGGACATCTGTAGCATTTATATTGCTTGGTAAGATCTGTAATGTTTTCATGCCAGCTAAATACTGCTGGATATCCTCAAACCATGCTTCTCCAGTTCCTCCGGCAACGATCAGTGTTTCATAATCACGGAACGTATTCGTGATTGAACGTGAACGCATCATAGCCTCAAGGAATACTTCATGGCTTGCCTGTTTCACTAATTCCCCAATCGGTTTACTCTCCTGTTCCATTGTTTCTTCATTCAGGCAAATGATATACCCTGTCTCAAGATTATGCTGTAATGCCTGACTACGGATATCCTCGCCATATTCGTCCATGATAAGTTTGGAAACACGTTTTAAAATCTCACCACTTCCAATATTTAAAAGTGACTCACAACAAACGATCCTTCGGTTTTTAATACCATAAAAATCAGCTGTACCGCCCCCAAAATCAGCAACTAACGTTTTTCCGAAGAGAAGTTTTTTAGTATCTGCACTGTATTTTGCATCTTTTCCAATCAAAGCTGAATATAAAGCCCCTGCTGGCTGCGCCATGAGATGGATATTTTCAGAAGTAATCTGTAGATTAATATTTACCCATGGTTTATTTCCTTTTTTTAAAGAAAAGTTAAATGGTTTTGTCAATGATTCTTTCATTGCAGAGGAGTCTGCTTTAAGGTAAGAAGCCGGAAGTCCTGTTTCCAAGAAAATAGGACGTTTATCTTCTTTCTCTCTTGACATAATAGCGAGCCCAATCGCTGCCTTGCATAAGATCTGAAACTTTGGATTCCAATATCTTTTTCGATCATAAGTCTCAGAGTCTGTTTCGTTCGTATCTCCACTTTCAACCATTTCCTGTGCAGTGTAACCCAGCATATATGTTTTTCCAGTATCATTGTCCCGGTACAGGATATCCTTTTCATCAAACAGGTTCAGGCTTTCATCTGTCAGTTCTTTTACAAATGATGGAAAACAGAAATACCCTCTTTCATACCATACCTTCATCCCGGAATAGCCTGCATCCAGACCAACGATAAATTTAGGGGCTTTCGGAAGCTGCATTGGGATATTAAAAAATTCGTGACGAGTTCTATAAAGATTTGTAGGTACCATAATTGCTCCTTTCTTTTCTTGCAATAATTTCCTTTATTAATATGTAGAAGTTGTGTGTCTGAAAAACACACATATATCTGTGGACTTTCTTCATAGATATATAAGTGATATTTCTTCACATAACAAACCTAAGTTGTGTGAAAAATTATCACAGGTATATGTGTGTTCCAGATACACTCAAATCATAGCAAGTCATCTTGTGAGAAGAATTTTTGTAAGAAAAAAGAAAGCCTGAAAACAGACTTTCTTATAAGGCGATAAAAAGAATTCGATTCCAAAAGAGAGGTTGTGTGTTACCTCTATTTTGTTTTCCTCCTTACTGGCTAACATATTCGACTGGAATATTTAACGTCTGGCAGACTACCCTTAATGTATCAATATCGAGTTTTCCTTCTTCTTTTCTGTCGAGGATTCTTTTCAAGCGTGTCTGGGAAATTCCAATATTCCTAGCTGCCTGTTCCAGATTTTGTGTAGCAGCGATTTCTTTTGCACTCTCAGCCTTGATTCTGTCTTCCAAAACCAACAATAAATGTGCAAATATTTCATGGTTTTTTCTGCATATCAATAATGCTTTGTTATGAGTTTCACTGATACCAGAACGTCCATTTTTAAACGGCAAAGTTCGGTCATACTCGCATACAGCGCCAAATAGTACAGACATCAGATTGAACATCCCACTGATAACGCTTTGATAAAAGACCAGTTGTCCTTTTTTCATCTGATAGAAATCTTCTTCTTCTTTTGCGAAAACAGCAAGCTGTTCTTCAAGCCGCTTCATTTCATCTACAATATACTTTTCCATATTAGAGATGACACTCCTTCCTTATTTTAGTTCATTGGTTTTTTGTGATATCATTAATATGTATACTTTTTTAAAACAAGGAGGATTCAAAGATGATTTATTTGACAGAAAAATTTCCACCCATTGCTGACCTGCATTGGACTCCAGATGGTTCAAGTTATCAGTACACTTTTCACTATAGAAAATGGGAATTAGCACACTGTATATTTCAGTTATCGGCTGACGAAAAAATACTATATATTGAAAGTCTAGCAAGGGCTATAAGTTATCCGCCAGAATTCAAACAAGAGCATTTGTGTACAGAACTTTTAAATGCGATGCTATATGATATTTTATGCAAATGGGATATTATTCCAGAAAAAATAACGGGTACATTAGCCTATACAGACTCTTTTAATGGAAATTGGAAAAAATCAATTCCATTTTATCGTAACTTTCCAAAATACTTAGAAGCAAGGCTTCCATATACATTGACTTTTGGTATAACAGATAAAGATGGCTATGTTATTCCATCGGATAAATATGAAGATATAGATGAGTTTATGAAGGAATATACTGGAGAGGATTTGAAATTCTTTTATGTTGTTACGAAAAAATAGCCTCCTTCGTACCATATTTTTCAAAATAAAAACCCCGGTACAAGACCGGGGCTTTAAGAAAGGATTAAAAAAATGAGGGAACAAAAATATTTTTTGTTCCTTATTTAATATGTATTTTTTAATTTTTATAAGAAAGCTATCGTTCTGGATATTCTGGCTGTTGTTGCCTTACCTGCAATTCTTTGTATTCTTCAAGTTGTTTCATTAGTTTTTTATTCTTTTTTTCAAGAAAAGTGTGTTTTTCATTTATTTGTCCTGCTTTCCGCTTTTTTATCTTTAATATGAAAAAACACCTGCGGTTGCCCGCAGGTGCTAAAAATAAATCTAAATGTTAGATTCTTTTTCTCTTCTTAATGACATATACAACGCCGCTGACACAAAATACAACCGCTGCTCCAATCAATACCATAAAGATGATATCGCTTGTCTTAACAGTCTTTGATGTGCCATTGCTTCCACCATTGGAGGAAGTTCCGCTGCCACTGTTTCCACTGCTCTTTCCGGAAGATTTCTTTGGTGTGGATTTCTTCGGAGTAGCTTTTGTAACTTTGACAGTCTTCGTGGATTTTCCTGGCTTTGTATTATCGGAAGTTGCCGTTGCCACGTTCTTTACATTCTTTCCAGCAAGGGATGCATCTTTGAAAGTTACTTTATAAGTTACTTTCATGGATTTTTCACCCTCTAAGTTGGATTTTGTCTTAACGGTAAATCCGTTCTTTGTCATCTTGATCGTAGCTTTTTTGATTTCTTTTCCATCTGGACCAGTAACCTTAATGCTCTTTTCATCAATGACAGTTCCCGTTGTCTGTAAGGCATCTTTGATGACTACATTCTTTGCAACAGTACCTTTACGGTCGTTTGTTACAGTGATAGTGTACTGTCCCTGCCCGCCTACTTTGTAAGAATCTTTATCAGATGTCTTTTTCACTACTAAACGAGGGTCCGTACCCTTATCAACGTCAACTTCATGGTCAGTTGTTACTTCACCAGTATCAGCTTTACCAATTGCGATATTTTTCACTTTCTTGCCTACAAGGGACTTGGAAGTGAACTTAACGTCGTAATTAACAGTAAAGGATTCATCTTTTGCAAGATTCATACCAGTTTTAATAGTGTATGATGTTTTTGTAGTTGCAATCTGGACAGATTTTGTGATGTCTGTACCCTTTGTATCCAATACTTTGATCGTATCAGAAAGGATTTCAGCACCTTCTGTCTGTAAGGCATCTTCAATGATGACGTTCTTTGCTTCAGCATTTTCTTTTGTCTGGCTGAGTTTTACAGTATAGTGACCTGTTTCGCCAACACCATAAACGTTTTTATCAGATGTTTTTTCGATAGCCATTTCCGGACCATCTACTGTAACTTCTTTTTCTGTCTCTACCCAATCAGATGTTGGGTGTTTTACTTCGTTTGTTGGTACGAAGCTATCAGGTGTCCATGAAGAAGGATCTTTTGGATTCTCCTTATCTGCTTTCTTTACAAGTGCAACATTTGTGATTACATCATCATCTGTTACAGTATCAGCTACCTTTACTTTAAAGGAAACGCTCTCTGACGCTCCAGCTGCTACGCTTGGAACAGTGAAAGATACATAAGATTTTCCGCTGATCTCGACTAATTTACCGCCAGAACCTTCAACATAAGTTGTTTTGTCTGGTACAGCATCCAGAACGAGGACGTTTTTCTTTTCCTCATTAGAAGTATTTGTTACTTCAATATTGTATGTGATCTCGTCTCCGGCTTTAACCTGTGTACCGGAAGCTGGCTCGGCACTCTTTAATGCAGTGAGTCCGTCTTCTACAGTAACCGGTGTCACATCGTTGTCTGTTTTTGCAGATGCGTTGTCCGCTTTTGCTTTTGCGATGTTCTTTACAGCCTGTCCTGCTAAAGAGCCATCTTTGAACAATACATCATATGTCACAGTAAATGTCTCGCCAAAGGCAAGGTCTCTTCCTGTCTCGATTGTGTAACCAGATGTATCCTTTGTGATGTTATCTACTTTATTTGTGATGTCTTTTCCGTTTGTATCTACAATCTTGATTGTAGCTGTCTGGATCTCAGCACCTTTTACCTGTAAAGCATCTTTGATAACAACATTTTTTGCAACTGCATTTTCTGTATCCTGTCCTACTGTTACTGTATAATGTCCAACTTCGCCTACCTGATAAACATCTTTATCAGATGCTTTCTGGATAGTTAAGCTTGGAGCGATCACAGTAACTTCGTTATCATCCTCTACCCATGATGGCAGTGGATGGGTTACCTCATTTGTCTCCTGATAGGAGCTTAAATCAGTATCATCGTCTTTGTCAGTTACTTTTACTAACGCTTTGTTTGCAACCTGCTTGTCAGCACTTTCATTAACAGTTACCGTAAAGGATACGGTCTTTTCTTCTCCTGCTTTTAAAGTATCGATCGTAAATGCAACATAAGATACACCGTTGATATCTTTTACATCCCCGCCATCTTTGTATGTTGTGCCGGTTGGTACAGCGTCAAGGATATGGATGTTTGAGATGTCTTTTTCGGATGTGTTCTTTACTTTGATAGAGTATTTGATATCATCCCCCACATTGACAGTGCTGCCATTTGCTGGGTCAGAATCTTTTACAATCTCAAAGAGTGCATTTCCGTTTTCATCCTTATAAGTTCCCGGAGTTACATCCTTTGTTGTCGTTGTTGTTAAGTTTCCGGCAGTAGCTTTTGCTACATTTCGTACTTTCTCATTAGCAACAGACGCTTTTGTAAACTTCACATCATAAGTTACGGTAAATGCCTTACCATAGCTTAAATCTTTGCCAGTCTTAATAGTATAGCCGCTCTTTGTAGATTTGATTTCTACTTCTTTTGTGATATCTTTTCCATCAGGATCTGTGATCTTGATTGTATCTGTTAAGATATCTGCTGCATTATTTTCAATCGCATCTTTGATGATGACATCTTTTGCAGCCGCATCTTTTTCTGTCTCACTTACCTTTACAGTATAGTGTCCAGTATCGCCTACGCTGTATGTCTCTTTATCAGATGATTTTTCGATTGAAAGAGCAGGAACAACTTCTGTTACGATATATGGGATGGTGTGGATAACTTTATTGGTATCAACAAAATCATCATCTTCCCAATGCTTATCTGGCTCATCAGATGTTTTTACCTGTGCTACGTTTTTGATCGTTGCAAGTCCTGTTCCTGTTACTTTTACCTTAAAGGATTCTGTCTTAGACTCTCCTGCCTTTAAAGTATCAACTAAGAAAGTAACATAAGATTTGCCACTGATAGTCTTAAGAGTTCCACCAGATACATATTCCGTAAGTTCTGGAACCATATCACGGATCATTACATTCTTCTTATCTTCTTTCGAAGTATTTGTGACAGTGATGTTATAAGTGATTTCATTACCTGTATTTACAACAGATCCACTTTCTGGATTTGCCGTTTTGATAGCTGTAAGTCCGTCTTCAATATCAACTGGTGTAACGGTATTATCTGTTTCTGCTTTTGCATTGTCTGCAACAGCTTCAGCTACGTTAGGGATATCTTTATTTGCTAAAGATGCATCCTTAAATACCACATCATAAGTTACAGTGAAAGATTCACCATACGCTAAGTTTCTGCCAGTGTTGATAGAGTAGCTATCATCTTTTGTCTCAATCTTGACATCTTTTGTGATGTCTTTTCCAGTAGTATCAGCAATCTTAACAGAATCTTTTACAATGCTTACGCCCTTAACCTGCAGTGCATCATTGATCCTTACATTGATTGCTTCTGCATCTTTCTTATCCTGTGTTACCTTTACAGTATAATGTCCAGTCTCGGAAAGATTGTAAACCTTCTTATCAGAAGATTTTGTAATAGTAAGGTTTGGTGCATGAAGGGTTACTTCATTATCAGCCTTTACCTCATCTGCATTATCCGCTTTCGCATCAGCAATGTTCTTCACTTTCTTTCCATCTAAGGAATCAGATTCAAACAATGCATCGTATGTGATTGTGAATGTTTCATCTTTTGCAAGGTTTTCATTTGTATTAATAGAATAACTTCCATCTTTCACAGAAATCTCTGCTTTTTCAGTAATGTCTTTCTCACCTTTCATGATCTTAACATTGCTGATCTTTGTTCCGGCTACCTGCATGGCATCAGCAATAACAACATTTTCTGCTGTCGCATTCTTCTTTGTCTGTCTGACTACTACAGTGTAGTGTCCAGTCTCTCCAATAGAATAAACGCTTTTATCGGATTTCTTTGTGATAGAAAGTTCCGGTGTAACAGGTTCTGTCTTTACTCTGTTTGTAGCAAGTACCTGTGGTGCATTGCTTCCCCAGATAAGAACAGAGTTTGTTGTCTCTTTTCCAACGGATGCTGCCTGTGGGGTCGCACGATATGTTACTTTGATCGTATCTGCTTCTGTAAGGTCTTTTCCAGTTTCGATAGTAAATCCATCTTTTGCTTCATTTAATGTGATTTTAACATCTTTTGTGATGTCATTACCATTAAATGTTACATGGAAAGAACCTTCTTTAATAAGAAAGTTATCTTTCTGGTCGAACTGGTCTTTGATGATAACCTTTTCAGCAGTTACATTTTCACGGCTCTGTCTGGCTGTGATTGTATATTGTGATTCTTCGCCTAAGTAATACGTTGCTTTATCTGAGTCTTTATTCGGCGTGATAGATGGGCCGTTTGGTGTAACAGTTGCATCTGTCGTTACTTTTAAAGCTTCATCAGATACGGCATTGGCTACATTCTTGATCTCTTTACCAGCAAGCTTGTTATCTGTGATGACCATCTGGTATTCAATCTGCAGCTTTGTTTCTTTTGTCACTCCGACTGGGTTCCATGTCTTCTGTGTTTCCGGTTTCTTTCCAGCTTCAAGATCCCAGAGGCTATAATTTCCTTCTTTTACAAGGTGTCTCTTTGTCTTTAATGCAAAGGTGTTGTTCTTAACGGCTTCGTCATAAGATTCTTTCTTAATAACATTACCCTCTGCATCCATCAGCACAATGCTGGCTTTCTGCAGTTTGACACCTTCTGTCTGGATATCATCATCAATTACAAGGTTTCTTGCGACTGTACCGATCTGGGAGTTTGTAACATCGATTTTATAAGTAACTGTATCACCGATCGCATATTTTTCCTTATCCGCTTTCTTTGTGATAACAAGGCGAGGACTGTTGATATATACAAGAGCATCCGCTTTTACTGTTTTTGCTTTGCCATCTGTTTTTTCAAGATTGGAAGCGGTTGCCTTTGCTGTATTTCTTACTTCTGTACCATTAACAATCTCTGTTGCTTTACCAGTATAAGTGATCGTCAGTTTGCTGCCGGAGGCAAGATAAGTATCTTTCAACTTCCATCCGTTACCGCTCTTTTCCAGAGTAATCTCAGGAGTACGGTCTTCGGTTTCGTTATATTTATCTGGATTTAACTTATTTGTTTCATCCGCTGTTCCTGCAACATGATATTTGATGGTTGTTCCCTTGCCGCCTGCGGCTTTAAAGGTTACTGTTTTTCCATCTTTTGTGGTCTCTACAATCTGGATATCATCATAGTTTAAGATGAGTCCATCTGGTAAACTGATATCAGAGATGTCTACATCTTTTGCTACTGTGCCATCTGCACCGTTTGATGTTACATCTACCTGATATTTTACTAACTCATTTCCTGTCTCTTCTTCATAAACACGGAATTCGTTGTCTGCTCGGTTATCCTTTTTCTTCGCTTTATACTCATTGATGTATTTCTTTGCGATAGAAAGGTCTGCTGTATTGATGTAAAGTTCTGCATCATCTTTTACTTCATCGGCATTATTTGCTTTTGCAGAAGCAATATTGACGATTTCTTTACCATTTCCAGCTTTTGTTGTCTTAGCAGAAAATGTGATCGTTACTTCCGCATCTTTTGGCAGAGCGGAGATAGTTGCTTTGTATCCGTTTCCGTCTGCTGCAATATTGGACGTAACTTTTGATGTTGCTGTCTCATTACGAAGTTCTGGATTCAATTTATTGGTTGGGTCTGCTGTTCCGGCAACATGTTCTGTCACGGAATCAGGCACTCCACTCATCTTTAAAGAACCAGAAACAAGTTCTAATCCTTCAGGAAGTGTATCTGCGATTGTAACATTTTTGGCAATACCTTTATTGTTTTTTACCTTTACGGTAAAGTTTGCAGTGTCACCTACTTCGTACTCATACTTATCTACGACTTTATCAATCGATAATTCGCCGCCGTTTGTATAAGCTTCGGCATCATCCTGTGCAGCCCCCATAGCGTTTGTTGCTGTGGCTTTTGCAGTATTGTAATTTTCTTTTGCGTTTCCGCTCTCTAATGCAGTACAAGTGACGATTGTCTTAAATTCTTTTCCTGCTGGAAGGGAAGCGGCTGTTACCTTAACATTTTGTCCAGAAAAAGAACTGGTTGCTTCAATACCTTCTGTTTTTACGCTGGCGATCTTATACTCAGAAGGAATGGTGTCTGTTACATTTACATTTGCTGCATTTGTAGTTTTTCCTGTTTCCTTTGTTGTGATCGTAAAGACTACGTTATCGCCAACTTTATGTTCGTATTTGTCTACGACTTTATCCACAGCGAGTTTTGCCATCTTCATACGGACATTGACAGTATTAGATGTGTTAGTTTTTGTTCCGCTATCCTGTTTTGTTGTTAACGTACCCTTGTTAGGGATAACAACTTCTGTTTTATCAGCATTAAGATATTTAGAAAGGTTAGCTCCCGCTTTTACTTTTGCATGGAAATGAAGAGTAAATTTACCGCGCATTTCATCATCAGTAAGTTTATTAGCAGTAGCCGTTAATATCTGACCATTTGTCTTAATTGTAAAATTACTTGTTACGTTCTCGGTTTTCCCATCTCTTACTCTAGTTACAGTTGGATTTCCTGTAAATTCAAGGACACTTTCTAATGTATCTTTCCAAATAAAACTTTTTATTTGGCTTCCGACAGCATTACCACAAGTTGTAGATAATGTGTATTCAAATGAGTCAGATGAATTTGATAATGTAACATCTGTTTTTCCATTAACTGTTTTAGTTAACGGAAAATTAATAATCGTAGGACTATCGCCAGATCTATTACGAGCATCAATAGATAAAAAGACCCCATTTGGCTGTTTACCGTCTTTTCCACCAGTAAAATAACGTATTTTCATTTTGTTGTTAGCTGGTGTTAACTGAGCCTGTACATACAGGGCATATCTCTGAGCGTTTGAAGCAGTTCCTCCATCTGTCGCATCACTACTTGAATCGCAATAAACAGTATTATCTTTTACACTACCGCTCGGAAGTCGGTCTGCTGGCATGTTAAATCCAAGTGCTGTATCATCCTTTGCTGCACTAGCATTTTTTAATCCAGCCCATGTAACACGTCCCGGAGTACGGATCTCTAACCCCTGGTAGGAGTCAATATCCCAAAATGTCATATTGCCTTTCCATGTAGAACCTAAAGTAGATTTTCCGGCATCCGTTAATGTGTAGGTAACCACAATCCACTGATATCCACTATATCGGATACTCGCTGGCGTTTTTTTATGAAATGCAATATATGGACCATCCGCTCCGCTGATAGCACCATGAGCCTGTTCCACAGATACTTTTAAATCATATTTTTGCCCTTTTTCTGCTCCGTCAAGAGTTACACCGGAATATTTAATCCAATATCCATTATTAGAATCGTTGATTTTACTGGCATCTAACTTACCTGCAATCGGGGTACCAAGTTTAGGTTTTTCGCTGTCTTTCATCTCTTTCTTAGCCCATCTAGCTGCTGCATTATCAGTAGCAAGGCTAGAAGAATAAGTAACAGTTGCATTTTCTGTATTGATACTTAATTTGTTCATATCTGCCGCATTAATTGTATTCTGCTTCTTATCCGAATTCTTTACACGAGTCTTTATTGTCGTTGTTTCAGCATTAGCAACAATCGCTGTTCCTGGCACTGCTGTCGTCACAGCCATTGCCGTAGCCATTACGACAGAAGCGATTTTTTTCAGACTTCTAAACATAAATGACCTCCTGTTATGTTTTATAAAATTTTCAAGGTACGGTACCATAGTGCTATATAAAGCACCCAAGCTTGTTTGCTTTATAAGTCTATGGATTTGGTCTGTCTCGGCATTTCATAAGACATCCTCCTTTCTGACTGCTCCATCACAGTCCCACCTAATATGTAAAATTGATTTTTTGAAAGGAAGATGGAAAAAGAATCGAATTCCTTTTTGAGATAGAAATAAAAAAAGAAGTCATTATGACTTCTTTTTTAAAGACACGAACTGCTTTACTTATGTATGGAATCCTGTTATATTACTATTAATTTGATAAAATAAGAAAAGGTGAGGGCAACATGATAAAATATTTAGATTTGTTTGAAAAAGACATGAAAAAGCATAATGCAGATTATTTTGTAGAACAGATACAATTATACAAAAATATGTATACACACTATAAGAATACTTCTTGTCCAAGTCCAATTTATACAGGAATACTTAATCATGGAGATACACATTGTTTTTATTTTCCAACTAATGAAAATGTCAACCTTACTTGGGATGTTGACTTGATTTATAAAAAAATTTTGAAGTTTAACACAACAAGATATATAAGCCTAAAAGATTTTGAAAAAATCTTTTC
>OLNX01000889.1_pt1 | contig 27885 bp, 28 predicted proteins | sample 1672611 | NCBI WGS metagenome assembly OLNX01 (sample SAMEA3136705, study PRJEB25190) | human gut metagenome | reverse complement strand
CAGAACGATGTGGGCAACCGGCATAGCCCCACAGTGATCTGCGCAGCCATTACATCTAAAATGAACAAGGCAAAGCTGCCGACACATATTGAGATTGATGCATCTGCTTACGGAATTGAGAAGGATTCCGTGATCCTGCTGGAACAGCTGCGCACCATCGACAAGCTGCGCCTGCGCGGGAGGGCGGGGCACATCGGCGCCGAGCAGATGAGGCTTGTGGACGCTGCACTCGCCGTGAGCCTGGGGCTCAAAGGGCCGGGAGACGACTTCATGCTGCTCACGCTGTGCAGGAAGTGCCATCAGACGTTCTGCGACTCGGACGACTACCTGGTGTGGCGCGCGGACTTCGAGCAGGAGCAACGCGAGCCCTGCACCATCTGCAATACCCGCACGGGCTACGACTACAAGGTCGTGAGGAGATGACCGCGCGGCCTTTCGTCCCTTGTCAAGCATGCGATGCGGAAAATCGCATCGTTTCGCGCTCTGCCGAAATGGCTCATTATGAGCGTCGCGCGGAGGCGGCGTTTGACGACGAGGCGCTTTGCGGGGCCGACCCTGGCGGGCTGTTCCTGCCCGCGCTCGAACCGTACCCCTACATGATGACCCCCTGCCAGATAGCCGAGTTCACGGGCCTCACGTCGCAGGGCGTGAGGAAGCTGTTGGCGGCGGGCGAGATGCGCGGGGTCAAGTTCGGGTCGAAGTGGCTGGTTCCCAAGCTCTGCCTCCTACGCTATCTGAACAGGCGCGAAGATGGAGGAGAGAATGACGAAGACGCTCAAATGCGACAAGCCCGTGGATCTCGATGAGGCGAGGAAGGCTTCCCCGCAGGAAGCGCGACGACCCGAAAGCGACCGCCTACGAACTGCGCATCAGGGTGCCCGCCGAGTTCCAGGGGGTCATGGGGCGCAAGAAGCTGTCGCGGACGGTGTTCGCCCGCAACAAGCGCGAAGAACTCAGGGCGCGCATCGCCGAGTTCGAGGAAGATGCCAACAGAATGCTTGAAGATAGGACGACGGGGGTGGGCATTGGGGCGCAAGACGTTTCACCGCTGAGTCCCGCAACGCCTTTCGGAGAGTACGTTGAGCGTTACATTGCGCTCCGCAGCAATGGGGCCATAGGAAGGCAAACCCTAGCCAACGAGCGGCGATACGCCGAGTACCTGCGTGAGGTAATAGGGCTTATCCCCCTTCGCGATTTGACGGCGATGGACGTGGAGCGATGCCTGCTTCAGGTGCCCGAGATTTCGCGGCGGTGGGCAAACGAGCGCGTGGAGGAATGGAAAAGGAAACGCGAGCAGGCGGTGCGCGAGGGGAATCGACGGAAGAAGAAGCCGCTCGGCTCCCCGCGCGTTGCCGGGCCCGATATGCAGCACAAAATCCTCAAATTCTGCCGCGAGATCCTCAACGACGCGCTGGATAGGGAGCTCGTGCAGAAGAACGTGGCGAAGGCGCGCTTCCTCTCCAAGAACTTCAAGAAGAGCCGCCCGCTCATCGACCCTCTCATGGAGGAGGATGCGGCGCGGTTCCTCCACGAAGTGAAGGCGCTTCCCCTGTCGCCTTTCAAGGTGGCGTGCCTCGCCCTTTTCTCCAGCGGGATGCGCCCCGAGGAAGCACTCGCTTTGAAGATGGGCGGCGTCAACGTCGGCGGCGTCCCTTCGGCGAGAATCACCGGGTCGCTCGAACACGGGACGGCGGAAATCGTTGAGTATACGAAGTCCGATTCGTCGTACCGCACGGTTCCTATCGACGATTACACCTCCCGCGAGATAGGCAGATGGATAGAGGAGAAGAGCAGACGCCTGCGCGCCATGGGCATCAGGCCCGGCCCAAGCACGCCTCTCGTGGGAGAACTTGACAAGCCCCTCACCTACAACGTGCTCAAGAAGCAGTGGCAAAGGTTCGTGGAGAAGGTGGGGTTCGAGGGCGTGCGCCCCTACGCGCTGCGGCATACGTTCGCCACCATCAACCTCGCTCGCGGCGAGAACATCAAGACCATCTCCGTCATCCTCGGACACGCGTCGCCGTCCTATACGCTCGACCTCTATGTGGGCTACATCCCCTCGACAAGCAGGGAGCTATCCAACAGGTACGTCTCACGGCTCGAATCGCTGCCGCAGGCCGCATAGTTTTGGAACTTTTGTATTCCGCTGCGTTTTGCTTGGGATGCGTTATAATTCAAGCGCTGCGTTTAGTCAGCGAATGAATTGCGGGCGTCGCCAAGTGGTAAGGCCCAGGCTTCCCAAGCCTGTACCGCGGGTTCGAGTCCCGTCGCCCGCTCCAGCAATCAACGAAGGGCATCGGCGTTTGTCGGTGCCCTTCGATTTTTCTCTTGCAGATGTCCAGTTTTGAAAACAGTTGAAATTTGACGAACTTTTTGACGAACTTCTCGCCATGCGCTAAACTCTAAAAGCGATTTTGCAGGTGACGAGCGGTTTTCTCGGAAATGGAGCTCGGGATGGAAATAGCTTCCCAAGCTTGTATTCGCGGGTTCGAGTCCCGTCGCCCGCTCCATGAACTTCCCGACCCTGCCTTCCGGCGGGGTCGTTTTCGTTTGAGTACGCCAGAGGGACCCCGATTCTCCCGTTTGATGAATCTGAGCTTGAGCGAAGAAGCCGTACCCCTAAACCTAGTGCTAGTCCTTCAGGAATGAGCGCTGTAGGGAAAAATCCTACAAGAATCAGAGTTATGTTGATAGGCAGGAACGTCGTCTCCTTCCTATATTTTTACTGTCCAGGAATTGGGCGGTTGCGCTTTCCTGCACGGGAGAAACCGCCGATTCCACTGCGAAAAAGAGGAGGAGAGACAATGCGGCTAACAATGGATCGTCGGCGTTTTGCGGCGCTTGCTGGAACTGCGGCGGCATCAGGCGCCATTCTGGGACTTGCGGCTTGCAGCAATCCCGATGCCCAATCGGACAAGACGGCCTTTTCCGACACGGGGGATGGGGCGATTCCCGAGGTCGAGAAAAACGGAAAGTGGGTGAACTCGTCTTGCCAGGGCTGTACTTCATGGTGCTCTGTTCGCGTTTACGTGGAAGACGGCCGGGCGGTGAAGGTTTCCGGCAATCCAAATTCTCTCTCAAATAGAGGGTTCATCTGCCCACGTCCGCATCTTGCCCTGCAGCAGGTGTACGACCCCGACAGGATTAAGGTTCCCCTCAAGCGAACCAACCCCAAGAAGGGCCGTGGTGAGGATCCGGGTTTCGTTGCCATCAGCTGGGATGAGGCGTTCAACACCATCGCCGATAAGCTGATGGAGCTGCGCGCCGCGAATGAGACCCATAAGTTCATGTTTACGAAGGGCCGTTCGACCGGGTTGACAGATCTTTTCTATAAAGTGTTTCCCGAAGTGTTCGGAACGCCTAACCACTTCGCTCATTCCACCATCTGCGCTGAAGCCGAGAAGCTGGCTGCAGGTGTGACGGAAGGCTATTGGGATTATCGCGATTACGACGTGGAGAACACCAAGTACTTTCTCATGTGGGGCACCGATCCCATTGCCTCCAACCGCCAAATCGCTAACATCTCGAATCACTTCGGCTCCATGGCCGACAATGCCACGATTGCCGTGATCGACCCTCGCCTGTCTGCCACGGCTGCCAAGGCGGACGAGTGGCTCCCCGTTATTCCGGGCACTGACGGCGCTCTAGCTTCGGCCATAGCCCACGTCATCCTTACTGAAGGGCTGTGGAACAAAGATTTTGTGGGTGATTTCACTGACGGAGCCAATCTGTTTGCGGAAGGCCAGCCCGTCGATGAGGCTGCTTTTGCGGAGAAGTACACGAACGGCCTGGTCAAATGGTGGAATATCGAACTACTCGATAAGACGCCCCAGTGGGCCGAGCCGATCACCGGCGTGCCGGCCGATCAAATTTATCGCGTCGCCCGCGAGTTTGCCGCCGCAGGGTCGAACGCCCTTTCCTGGTGGTCTCCCGGCATCGCCATGCAAATTCGCGGAGTTTACCAGTCGATGGCCGCAAACGCCCTCAACGCTCTTGTCGGCTCCGTCGAGAACGAGGGTGGCGCGAACAGGGCCCCCAAGGTTCCCACGGCAAGCACTCCGGATCACAAGCCCTACCAGGATGAGATCGCCCAGGCGGGCGTTGCTCAACCGAAGCTCGATCAGCGAGGATCGTGGGAGTGGCCCGCTGTCGCGAAGGGGAAGCTGGGCGACCAGGTGATCACCAACCATCTCGCGGATTGTCTCAACAGCGACGAGCCCTATGACATCAAAGTGGCGATGGGCTATTGGAACAATTGGGTGTTCTCGTGCACCGGCGCGCAGCGCTGGGAGCAGGCTCTGGAAAAGATTCCCTTCTTTGTCCACATTACGCTCAACCCTGCCGAGATGTCGCAATATGCCGACATCGTGCTTCCTGCTCGCCATCAAATGTTCGAACGCTGGGGTTTCGTCTCGAACAAGCAGGATATGCACTCTTATGCCTCCATCGAGCAGCCGGTTATCGATCCTGTATGGGATACGCTCACCGATGAGACGGAAATCGTATGGGGCATAGCCGAAAAGCTCGCCGAGCGCGGCTTCACCCGCGTCTTGGACTACTACAAGGAGAACTTCGCCGATCCTGACACGGGCGCTCAGCCCACCACTGGCGAGGAGCTGTCCTTGTTTGCCACGAAATGCTATACGCAGCCGCTGTGGACTCCTTCCGAAGAGGTCGGCGGCGACGAGATAAACGGTTGGGACGAATTCCTCGAGAAGGGAATTTGGAACAGCGACCGCATGGAGTACAGAAAGCATTGGGACGACTTCGGCACCGCTACGGGAAAATTCGAGTTCTACAGTGAGACCCTGAAGGGGATTCTCGAAGAGCATGCCGCCACGTACGGGCGCACGGTTGATGAGCTTATGGCCGCTATCAACTATGCCGCGCGAGGAGAGCTCGCCTTCGTGCCCCATTACGAGGAGCCCGTCCGGCACGGCGATCCCGCGGAGTTTCCCTACATATTCAGCGAGCATCGTTCTCGCTTGAACCGGGAAGGGCGTTCTGCGAACACGTCATGGTACCAGGAATTCAAGGATGCTGATCCCGGGGATGAGCCCTGGGATGACGTTCTGAAGGTCAATCCCTCCGACTGCGATCAGCTGGGATTGAAGGAGGGCGATCGGGTGCGATTGACCTCGGTTCAGGGCTCAGTGGAGGTGAACGTTAAGCCTTGGGAGGGCACGCGGCCCGGGGTGGTCGTGAAGTGCTATGGACAGGGGCACTGGGCCTATGGCTCCACGGCTTCTGACGACTATGCGTCGGCTCGCCCGCGCGGAGGGAACAACAACGAGGTAATCCCGGCCGATTACGAGCGAATCAGCTGCTCCACGTCGCGCCATGGCGGTTTGGCCCGCGTTAAGATTGAGAAGGTTGAGGAGGCATAAAATGACTCGCTATGGAATGGTCATCGATTTGCACAAATGCGTGGGCTGCGGAGCGTGCCAGATCGGTTGCAAAAATGAGAACAACGTTGCCGAGGGGATGTTCTGGTCCCACCACATCATAGAGACATCCGGTGCATTTCCCTCTGTTCGATACGAATATACTCCCACGCTCTGCAACCACTGCACTGACGCGGCCTGTGTAGCGGTTTGCCCCCAGGGCGCAATGACGAAAGACGAGAACGGTATTACGGTGCACGACTCCGAGAAGTGCATCGGTTGTCAGACCTGCCTCAAGGCATGTCCCTACGGCGTTATCAACTACAATGAAGAGGCTGCCGATTCCGAGCAGAAGCACGAGCCCCTCATTGAGGGAGCGACGGGCTCCGCAAAGGAGCTGGAGGAAAAGAGCGGCTGTGTGTTCCCCTACATCAACAAGGACAGAGGGGCGACCTATCCTGTCGTGCGCCCAAGCTCGACGGTGGAGAAGTGCACATTCTGCGATCACCGGGTAAAGAACGGTCTGCTGCCCTACTGTGTCGAGGTGTGCCCTGCGCAGTCCCGTATCTTCGGTGACCTCGAAGATACGAATAGCGACGTGAGCCGTGCGTTGCAGGAGCACGAGGGCCGCGTTCTGAAGCCCGAGGAGGGAACCGATCCGGCTGTCTTCTATATTCGCGAATTCTAGACAGAAGGTGAGCTGGATGCAGGTGATGGAACGGGATCGGATAAACGTGGCTCTGCAGGCAGAGGCGCTTCGACTGCTTGCGAGTCTCTTCCGACGCCCGGATGGGTCGCTAACGGGAAGCATCGACGCTCTCTTGTCGGTCTATGCCGACGAGCCGGCGGCGGTTGCCTCCTTGGAGACCATGAGAAACTCTCTAGAGGCCGGGGATCTCACCCCTCTTCTCGTGGACTATACGCAACTCTTCATCGGTTCCTTCGAGATGACCGCGCCTCCCTATGCGTCCTATTATCTGAGCCCCTCTCCCGCAGTGGGAGGGGCTGTCACCCAGGAGATAGCAAGCTTCTATGCGAAGCGGAACCTGACCCTGGATGCGCAAGAGAAGATGCCGGCAGACTTCATTGGGTTTATGTTCGAGTTTGTCTATCGTCAGGTGTTCGCATACTTGCAAACGGGAGACGAAGGCCATCTGAACGCGGTGGATTTGTTCTGCGAAAAATATCTTTTGGGGTGGGTCCCGACATTTTTCCTTCGCATGAGGGATAGCGCCCGGACAGACTATTACCGCGAGCTGTCTCATATTGGGTTGAATTATCTTCCGATCGGTTTTGGCGTGAGATAATATCGAGTCATGGGGAGTCTTCCTTTTGGGGAAGACTCCCATTTTGGGGCAGCTGATTAAGTGGGGGCTGGGTATGATGGGAAACACAGATAGGAGATCGGCCGTTGCGGTTGGGCTATTGCTGGGTTGGGGCTTGGTTTCGTCGGGCTGTACGTTTCCTGGCGCGAACGCGAGGCAAATCGAAATCTTCGCGGAACCTCTCAAGCAAGAGGGCTCTCCAGAGGAAGATAATTCCATCACCATAGTCTTCGCTTCGCTGGTATCTCCAGAAGAATCATTCTACAAATATAAGCAACTGGTAAATTATGTTGGTCGGCAACTGGGAGCGCCGGTAAAAGTCGCCCATCGCCAGACGTACAAAGAGGCGAACGAACTTTTGCGTACAGGGGAAGCGGATTTCGGATTCATCTGCTCCCTTTCCTATGTTCTGGGGCGGCAAGAGGGCATCGTGTACGGTGTGGCTGCGCCTGTGGTCAATGAAAGCAATTTATACCGGTGCTATATCATCACCCGATTGGATACCGGCATAACCTCACTCGAGGATCTTGTGGGCAGAAGCTTCGCGTTTACCGATCCCCTCTCCTACACTGGAAGGATTGCCGCCCTTTACGCGTTGCAGGAAAAGACCGGGTGCGATGAGTCGTGTTTTGCCGAAATAATTTATACGTACAGCCACGATTCTTCCGTAAGAGCGGTGTGTCGCGGACTGGTCGATGCGGCTGCGGTTGATAGCATCGTGTTCGAAGAACTCTGCCGATCGAGACCTGAGTTGCTGGCAGACCTGATTGTCATCTACGAGGGGCCCCTTGCCGGCATGCCTCCTATTGTCGCGTCAACGCTCGCCGATACCGAAATGGTTGACCGATTCACCCAGGCGCTGCTTGAGATCAACGCGAACAACGAAGGAGACGCCATCATGCGTGATTTGGGCTATGACAGGTTTGATGTTCCCCAAGAGCAAGATTACGAGGTTGTGCTCGAAGCTGCAGAGGCCATAGGGGGTCTCTCGCTCGACCTTGTCTCGGTTGAGCAGTAGGTTTACGGGGCGCGACTTATGAAGGCTCAAGAATGCAGTGCTCGGTCATGGGGGCTCTCCCTGCAGGCGAAGATGTTTCTCGTTGTGGCGTCAACGATTCTTTCCGCGATCATTTGCTGCGGTGTTTGGATGCATGTCCTTTTGTCTGATGTTCTGGCGTCTCAGACAGATGCTCGAGCAAAGGCGCTTTCCTCCTATATCGCGACGCGAAGTGTGGACCTGTACTTAACCAACGACCTTCTTGCATTGAGCGATTTGCTCGAAGATGCTGTGTCTGACAACGAGGACGTTGTGTACGCCTTCATTGAAAACGATGGCGGACGTGTTGTTGTTGAATCGGGTTTGGGCAAAACGATCAGTCGCGAACTGATTGATCAGAATTCCCCGCAGTTTACCGAGGACGGTTATGTTGAGAATTCCATCATCTTGAACACCGATCACGGAGTGGTTGTCGATTGCGCCATCCCCATGTTCAACGATTCGCCCGTCGCGGTCAGGCTCGGCATGGGCTATGGCTCGGCCGATGCGGCGCTACGATCGACTATGCTGCAATTTGGCATTTTTACGTGCGCTATTATGGGGCTGGCGGCTGCCGTGGCCTTTGTTCTTGTGAGAAGCACCCTGAAAAACGTCAAAAGTCTCGTTGCCCTTACGGAAAAGGTGTCGGCGGGCGGCCTGGATTTGCGAGCGCGCCTTAAGAGCCGCGATGAAATCGGCAAGCTTGCCGCGTCCTTTAATGCGATGCTCGATGACCTGCAGGAAGCCGAAGCGAACCGCGACCAATATATCGAGACTCTGGCATCGAAGGAGGAGGCGCTCGCAATGCTGTTGCAGCGTGCTATTGACTCCCAGGAGGAAGAGCGCAAGCGAATCGCTCGCGAGCTTCACGACGAGACAAGCCATTCGCTTTCCGCCATGCTAATAGAGCTCCAGAATTTGCGCGGCGACGGCAATTTGAGCCCATCGCAAGTCGATCGCGTGCGGGCCATTCGCGGCCTTATCGAGCAGTCTCTTGACGACGTCAACCGCTTGGCTTGGAATCTCAGACCGAGTGTGCTTGACAAGTTCGGGCTAACGACGTCTCTTGAAAGGTACTTGGAGGAGATAGAGGAAAGGCACGGGATTTCTGCTTCTCTGACGATTCAGGGCGACGCGTCTTCGCTTCCGCCGAATATAGAGATAACGGTTTACCGCATCGCCCAAGAGGCTGTAACGAATGCGCTGAAATATGCCGATGCGGACGAACTGGATGTTTCGCTGGTCATCAATTCGAGCATCACGCTTTTGGTTGAGGATAACGGGAAGGGGTTTGATGTGGACGAGGTATCCAAGCTGGAGCCCGGAAAACATCTGGGGCTTCTCGGCATGGATGAGCGCGTTTCGATGTTCGGAGGGAAGCTGAGTATTGAGGCGGCGGTGGGTGCGGGCACGACGATCATCGCTCGTATTCCCCTAAGAGATACAGGATCGAAATAATGAGCGCGAAAATAATGCTGGTTGACGATCACACGCTGTTCCGATCGGGGCTGAAAAAGATTCTCATGGAAGTGGAGGGGCTCGAGGTGCTGGCTGAAGCATCTACCTCGGCAGACGCCATCCAGAGCGCCCGTAGGCTTCTCGGCAGTTTGGACCTCATAATTCTTGACATCAGTTTGCCTGATCAAGATGGCATTTCCGCTGCTGAGGAGATTCGGAGATTCGACCCTCGCACTCCCATCCTGTTTGTGACTATGCACAAAGACAAGGCCTACTTGCGCGAGGCGATGAGCGTCGGTGCCGATGGTTTTATCTCGAAACAGGCGGTCGATGAAGAGCTTCTTGCTGCTGTCAGGGCAATCTTGAACGGGCAGAAGTACGTGCATCCGGTGCTTGCCGCGGCGCTCTTCGACGCTTCGAGCGCATCGGATGCGAAAGGGCCTGCAACGAAAATTGAGCTTAGCAAGCGGGAAGAGGAAGTCCTAAGGTATTTGGCTCTGGGATATACCCAAAGAGAAATAGGCGAATTGCTCTATATAAGCGAGAAGACTGTTGAGACCTACAAGGGACGGCTCATGCAAAAGTTGGATGCGCGGAAAAGGTCTGACCTAGTTAAATACGCTTTCGAGCACGGTATCGCCGAGGTGTAGCCCCCGACTTCGGTTTCGCAGCCAGGGGACTTAACATATTGACACATTTCGATGTTTGAATATACTGCTAATCAAAATATAGAAATGTATCAATATGTCGAACGGAGAATTATGGATGCAGTAGGCTCGTTCCTCATGGACCAGGTGCTCAAGATGCAGTGGCTCTCGGATCTGGTGGCCATGCTCGTAGGTGCATTCGGACTGAATGTCACCTCCCAGTGGGGAGGCACCATCCATTTTTTCATCTACGACACCATCAAGATTGTCATTCTGCTATGCGTGATGATCTTCATCATCAGCTATATACAGAGTTACTTCCCTCCCGAGCGCAGCAAGCGCATCCTCGGGCGCTTCAAGGGAATCAGCGGCAACATAATCGGCGCACTCCTAGGCACCGTGACACCGTTTTGCGCCTGCTCGTCCATCCCGCTGTTCATCGCGTTCACGCGAGCGGGACTGCCTCTCGGTGTCACGTTCTCGTTCCTCATCTCATCTCCCATGGTAGACATTGCCTCCATCATCCTCATCATGAGTATCTTCGGCCCGCACGTGGCGCTCATCTACACGGTGGTGGGCCTCGTCATCGCCGTTGCGGGCGGCTCCATCATCCAGCATCTGGGGATGAACGACCAGGTGGCTGACTTCGTGCGCGGAGAAGCTGTCGATGCTGAGCAGGCCGAGGCTATGACCAAAAGAGAACGTGTCTCTTACGCTCTCGAACAGACTGGGCAGACTTTTCGTAAGGTCTTCCCGTTCATCCTTATCGGCGTGGCCGTGGGCGCACTCATCCACAACTGGATCCCACAGGACATCATTGAGGCCGTCCTCGGCGACGGCAACCCGCTCGCGGTCGTGCTCGCGACGCTCATCGGTGCTCCCATCTACGCCGACATCTTCGGCACCATTCCCATCGCCGAGGCGCTGTTCCAGAAAGGAGTCGGACTCGGCACCATCCTTGCGTTCATGATGAGCGTTACCGTGCTCTCGATCCCCTCGCTCACCATGCTCTCGCGTGTTGTGAAGCCGAAGCTGCTCGCCGCGTTCGTCGGCATCTGCCTCGTGGGGATGATCATAAGTGGCTACGTGTTCAACTGGCTGCAGCCCCTATTCGTATGAGGGATAGCGCATGTGCAGATGCAAGCGAAGGTACCGGTGCAGGTCGGTGTGAATCGATCGCGCCTCGTACGATAGCCATGTAACCGATTCACGAGGCCCGGCTGACGGGGCTTTCCGAGCCCAACACTCTCCCGTCAGCCTTGTGGCCCCCTAGGAGACCAAGATGTTCGACAACTTATTCACCATAGAGAACCTACTCAACGTGCTGGGCACGTTCGTCTACCTGTTCGGAGAGCTCTTCCTGCTCTTCATCGCCATCAGCTTCTTCGTGGCTCTGCTGCAGGTATGGGTGTCGAAGGAGCGTATCAAGCGCATCCTGTCGCGCCCGCACAAGCTGACCAACGCGGTTCTGGGCGCGGCGCTCGGTGCGGTCACGCCGTTTTGCTCGTGCTCCACCATCCCCGTCTTGGTGGGGCTCTTCAAGAGCGGCGCACCCTTCTCGGGAGCCATATCGTTCCTGATGACGTCGCCCATCCTCAACCCGGCCATCATCGCGCTCCTGCTCGTGTTCTTCGGCCCCGTTCCCACGGCGGTCTACGCCGTCATCACCTTCGTGTTCGCGGTGTGCGTGGGGCTCCTGCTCGACGCGCTTGGGTTCTCCCGCTACATCAAGAACGTCGCCGTCAAGGGCGGCTGCTGTGGCGGCGAGGAGGCCACTTGGGAGAACCTGAAGGGGACGTTCTGGCAGAAGCAGGCGCAGGCATGCAAGTATGCCCTCAAGGACGCCATCGGGCTGTTCAAGGGAGTCATCGGCTGGCTGCTCCTCGGCGCAGGCATCGGTGCCTTCATCTACGGGTTCGTGCCAACCGAGCTTCTGGAGGGTTTCGCGGGAGCAGACAACCTCTGGGCCATCCCGCTTGCTGCTGTGATAGGCATACCCATGTACATCCGCGTGGAGACGATGATTCCGATCGCTGGCATCCTCATGGAGAAGGGAGTCTCCTCCGGCATCGTGATCGCGCTCATCTTGGGCGGCGCGGGCTGCTCCATTCCCGAGGTGTCGCTCCTGAACAGCATATTCAAGAAGCCGATGGTGGTGACGTTCGTACTGTGCATCCTGCTCGTGGCCATCGGCACCGGCTTCGCATTCACGCTCATCATGCCGTAACGTCATGCGGGCAAAACAAGGACAGAAGGCCCTTAAGAGAAAGGATATAGAAATGGGACTTTTCGGAAAGATATTCGGCAAGGAAGAAAAGAAGGAGAGCTGCTGCTGCGAGATGGAGATCGTGGAGTTGTCCGAGGGCGATACCGCCGCGCCGTGCGACTGCGGGGACGCCTGCGCTGCGCCTGGGACGGAATCAACCACGCTCACGGTGCTGGGCCCGGGATGCAAGCGCTGCCACCAGCTCCACGAGAACGCCCAGGCCGCCGCTTCGAAGGCAGACGGCTCGGTGGACGTCGAGTACGTTACCGACCCGGTCGCGATAGCCGAGGCGGGAATCATGTCCACGCCCGCGCTGCTCGTGAACGGGAAGGTCGTCTCGCAGGGAAAGGTGCTCGCGTCGGAAGAGATTGCGGAGCTGCTATAGCTGTTCGACGGCGTAGAGAAAAGGAGTGCGAGTGAGCAAGAAGCAGAAGAGCGGCAAGCGCAGGGAGACGCCTCCTGCTAAGCCGGTAAGAGGAGGCGCTTCCCAAAGGAAGGCTCGCCCGATCCTCGTAGCCGCCGTTGCAATCCTGGTTGTAATAGCAGGGCTTTGGGGAGTGAAAGGGCTGGCCGAGCCAGGTGCAGACGCCGAACCTGCGAGCGAGGACGCAGCGATAGCCGGATCCTCTTCAGAGCTCTGGGATCTTAGCGCCAAATCGGTGGACATGGACGCCATAGCCGAGGCGAATGTTCCGGCCATCGTCGATTTCGGGTCTGACAGCTGCATCCCCTGCAAGCAGATGGCCCCTGTGCTCAAGAAGTCCAACGAGGAGATGCGGGGTCGCGCTATCGTCAAGTTTGTGGATGTGTGGAAATACACCGATGCGGCTGACGGATTTCCTGTGCAAGTGATCCCGACACAGGTGCTCATGATGCCCGGTGGAGATCCCTACGAGCCCTCTGAGGAGCTCACCGCCAAATACGGTTTGCAGTTCTCGCAGTATACGGACAACTCGGGCAACCTCGCCTTCACTACCCATCAGGGCGCCCTCACCCAGGAGCAGATGGATGCGATCCTTGCGGACATGGGGGTATAGCCGATGGATGCGGCCATAAGCTGGATAGCGGCCTTCATCGCCGAAGGCGCCTGGTTTGCGCCTCTGGCGGCTTTCGCGGGGGGCGTGCTCACCTCCTTCACGCCCTGCTCGCTGTCCGGTGCGTCACTCGCCATCGCCTACGTGGGAGGGGTCGAGCAGAAGGGCACATCGCAGTCGCTCAAGCTCTCGCTCGTCTTTGCCTTGGGCACGGCAGTGGCGTTCTGCGCACTAGGCATCGTTGCGACGGCGGCGGGCAGCTTGCTCGGAAGCGGCGGAGGCTGGCTCTACATCATCTTGGGCGTCCTCATGCTCGCCATGGCACTCCAAGTGTGCGGCGTCGTCGAAATAATCCCCTCGACATACCTTACCTCCAAGAACACGGAGCGAGGGTACGCGGGGGCACTCGTCACTGGCGTGCTCGCTGGCATCTTCGCCTCTCCGTGCTCCACGCCCGTGCTTATAGCTCTGCTCGCAGTGGTGGCCTCAAGCGGGAGTATTGCTTGGAGCGCGGTCATGCTCGTCGCGTACTCTGTCGGCCATAGCATCCTCGCGGTGATCGCCGGGACCTCCACAGGTTTCGTGAAGTCGCTCTCGGAAAGCAAGCGTTACGGTCGGCTCTCCAATGTCTTGAAATACGTGATGGGAGCCGTAATAGCGCTCATCGGAATCTACCTCATCTACACAGCCCTTTAGAAGGAGACGGTATGGCATCCAAGGGAAAAGGCACGATGGCGAGGCTCGGAGCGTTCGACCGCCTGCTTACGCTTTGGATATTCCTGGCAATGGCGGCAGGCGTCGGCATCGGGGCCGCCTTCCCGGGCGTCTCCGACGCGCTCGGCTCCATGAGCGTCGGGGCAACGAACATCCCCATCGCCGCCGGGCTCATCCTCATGATGTACTCGCCCTTGGCGAAGGTCCAGTACTCGAAGATGCCGGAGGTCTTTAGGGACAAGAGGCTCCTTGCCCTCTCCCTTCTGCTCAACTGGGTGGTTTGCCCCATCCTCATGTTCGCCCTCGCGCTCATCTTCCTGAACGATGCCCCCGCCTACATGAGCGGCATCATCATGATCGGGCTCGCCCGAGGCATCGCGATGGTGCTCGTTTGGAACGAGCTCGCGGGAGGCGACAACAACTACGCGGCCGGGCTCGTGGCGGTGAACGCCGTATTCCAGGGCCTCGTGTGCGGTCCCATGGCTTGGTTCTTTCTGGCCGTGGCAGCGCCCGCGTTCGGGGTTCAGGCGGCCATGGTCGATGTGTCCATGTGGGAGATCGCCCAGAGCGTGCTCGTCTACCTCGGCATCCCGCTTGTGGCGGGAGCTATCACGCGCGGCCTTTTCGTGCGCACTAGAGGGGAGGATTACTTTGAAAAGAGGGTAGTTCCGAAAATATCGAAGATCACGCCCGTCGCCCTGCTATTCACCATCGTCGTCATGTTCTCGCTGAAGGGCGATATGATTGCGCAGTTGCCGCTTGACGTGCTGCGCATTGCGATACCTCTCGTCGTCTACTTCGCCGTCACGTTCTTCGCGAGTGCTTGGCTGGCGTACCGGCTGGGTGCGGACTACCCGCGCATGGCATCCATCGCCTTCACTGCCACGGGCAACAATTTCGAGCTGACCATCGCTGTCGCCGCAGCGACGTTCGGGCTGGCATCGGGAGAGGCGTTCGCCGCCGTGGTCGGCCCCCTCATCGAGGTTCCTGCGCTCATACTCCTCGTGAACGCGTCCCTCGGGCTTGGAAAGAGATGGTACGAGGGTACCGGGCGCTGCCGGGGACAGGATTCCGATTCTCAGTGCCTTGACCAAAAGCGACGGATGAAGGAACATATTTAAATCTATCAATAGATGTGAACCATGGGGGTTGATGATGAACACAGAGGAAGCGGCGCGCGCGTTCAAGGCCCTTGGCGACGAGAACCGCTTGCGAATCGCAAGGATCGTCGCCGAGAGGGGCGATGTGTGTGCCTGCCGTCTTCTCGACGAGCTCGACATGACGCAGCCCACTCTCTCCCACCACATGAAGCTGCTCCGGGACTGCGGCGTGGTGAAGGCGAGGAAGGAGGGGCGCTGGATGCACTACTCGCTGAACCGGGAAGTCGCTGGCGCGCTTGCCACGCTGCTGGAAGAACTGGGGTAGCGCCAGCAAGCATTCCATCGATGATGAAGCCGCCTCGGCCCTGTTAGCCATAGCCTTCGAGCTGAGCAAAGACGTGTTGACCGACAAGGACACAGAGATTTCACCACGGGGCGGAATAGTTGGATCATGCGGGAGAAATAGCTGCGCGGATGGACACCGTGCGCGAAAGGCGCGGCATCAGCGTCGCGGAGCTTGCGCGCCGGGCCGGAATCGACGGCAAGAGGCTCTGGTACGTCCTGAGAGGGGACAGAACAATGAGGGCCGATGAGTTCGTCCGCCTATGCGCGGTGCTTGATTTGGAAATATATCATTTCCTTACAAGAGCCCAGGCAAAGGAGCTGAGGGCCAACAAGATACGGTCAGGCGGAGAATGGCAGCGTGCCAGTGAGGTCAGGAATACGCTAAAGGGCGATTCGTGCGAACGCTGATTGGCTCGTCCATGAAAAAGCCCTCCGACCCGAAGGCCGGAGGGCTCGCCCCTCGTGATGGAGGCCAGGAGGTCTAAGCGGCCTCCGGGAGGGTCTGCAGGTCGGCCCCGGTCGGAATGTTCGCTGCGGATCGCGGCTGAAGCTGCTCGAAGGATTCCCCGAGAGCGTTCAGGTGGTGGCGAATCATCGCTCGGCTGTCGCCCATGACGAGCATCGCGATGTTGTCGAAGCGTACCGCCATGTCCACAGCGTCCTCGTGCTCGGCGAACCATGCGAGGGCGACCATCTCGCGGCGCTCACGGACGCCTGCGCTGCATCGCTCGGTCGGGAACCCCTTATCGGTGTCGCGGCGTGCGCTCACGTCCACGAACACGATGGCGTCCCCGTCCTCGGCGATCACGTCGCACGTCCCGGCTGGGCACTTCCAGGCGGTTTCAAGCACGGTGTAACCGCGGTACTCCAGGTAGCGGCTCGCCGTCTTCGTCGCCTTGTCGTTCAGATTGCTCATGGTAGACCTCCTAAGTCTATTCGGCTGGGCCCTTTGCCCCGCCTCGTGACCCGTCTGCCGTCCGAGGTTCGGGCACCCGCGCAAGGGAGGAAGCGAAACCCGGAAGGGCTTGAGTTTTCCGGAGGTCTTGGAAGGAAGCGCCCCCGGCGGAAAAGTTTTCGCGGCCCTTGCGCAGGCGCGCGGTTCTCGGCGAGCATGCGGGATCAGAGGCGGGAGGGATTGGCCGGATGCGGAGGTCGGCCATGCGGGATGAAGGGCAACTCAGGAGAGCGGCTTCTCGCAGGCTAGGGCGAGAGAGGCAAAGAGAAAGCCCGCCGACCGGATGGCCGACGGACGGACATCATTCCTGGCGAAATGGATATGGTGAGCGCAGTTGCTCGACAGTCGCCCTGTCGATGAAGCGGCCGAGACCGAGATCGAAGAAGGCGCATAGCTTCACTAACTCGTCAACGCGCATCTCGCGCTGCCCGTGCAGGACGTACCAAAGCCTCTTCCCGTCAACACCGATGCGCCGCGCGAGTTCGGTAACGCTGATGCCCCTTCCCCTTCGCTTTGACTCAATAAGGGCGGCAACCTCCCGACTTCCTGCTATAGGCATAGGTCGAAACTCTCAGGGTTTGGGGGAATCGCTACTCGGGCAAGTTTCTCTTCGACCATAACCGGAGATACGCGAAGCCGATGATGGCGGGCAGAACCGGCGCCGCTGCCTGCGCCGCATAGATTCCGATGAATCCGCAGCCTAGGGGAACGGACAGGAGCCACGCAAGCCCCGCCCTCATGACCAAGGCGTCAATGAGGGAGTTAGCGAGAGCCAGCTTCGGTGCGCCCGAGGCCAGGGCGAATGAATCGAGGGCGTACATCGACGCGTAGAAGATCCCGTTTACGCTGCAGGTGATGCGAAGGTAGAGGACCGCCGCCTCAGTGAGGTCCTTGCCCGATTCCCCGAAAAGGGAGACGAGCCATTCCGCGCCGAACTGCACGGCGATCTGGATGCCCGCGGTGACAACGATGGACACAAGAAGGCCCGACCTGGCGAACGCAACCGCCCGCTTCGGCATCTCGGCTCCGATGCTCTGGGATACCGATGCGGAGATGGCCTGCCCGATTCCCCAGCAGGGAAGCCCGGCGATGGTGCTTATCTTGAGGCCTACGCCAGAGGCGGCTGCGATGGTCGGGCCGTAGGAGTTGAGCCATGCGGTCACGAAGACATAGGAGAGGTTGATGACGGCCTGCTGCACGGCCATAGGGATGCCCACGCGGAGAACAGTTCGAGCGCTTGCGAATGCCTCCTTGCGCTCATGGGCGCTTCGCAGAGAAGAGAACATGCCTCGGGCAGAAGCGAATCTGCGTCGAGCGAGCCACAGGGCGAAGACCGCTCCCACGCCTTGGGCGGACACGGTCGCGATGGCGGCGCCGACTACGCCGAGACCGAAACCGACTATGAGGATGAAGTCGAGGATCACGTTCGCTGCAGCGGAGAAGGCCATGATGGCGAGAGGGCCGACTGAGTCTCCCTGCGCCCGCAGGAACGCGCACGCGGCGTTGAGGAGGAAGAGCCCGATCGAGCCCAGGGAGACGACCTCAAGGTATGCGGCCGCCTGGGCGAGCGAGGTGCCCGGAACGCCCATGAGCGAGAAGATGGGATGCGCGAGCGCCGTCCCTGCCAAGGTTATGGCTGCCGCCCCCAGAAGGGCGACTCCGAGGGACGCGGCGAAGGCGAAGCGCTGCCCCTGCTCGTCGCGAGCGCCCACGCGGTTGCCGACCGCGACGGTGCAGCCCGACATGAGCCCTATGGCTATCGAGCTGATGATGAAGACGATGGTGGAGGCGTTGCTAACCGCGACAAGGCCCGCCTCGCCGACGACGTTGCCCACGACGCCCATATCGACGAACTGGTAGACGTACTGGAGGAGGTTCGCCGCAACGAGCGGCGCGGAGAATGCGGCCAAGCGCTTCGGGGCGCTCCCTTCCAGAAGGAATGGCGCGTGATCTGTGGATTCTGACATGGAAAGCCTTTCGATGGGGGTGAAAACAAAAAGAGAACGGACGCCTGCCCGTTCTCGTGCCCATCGGTCGTCTGCGCAAGCCGAAACAACCCGTGGCGGGTTTTCACGGCCGACGATTTATCAGGCTTTGCTCCGGTCAGCGTCTCGTCTGTGTGCTCCCGAAGCCGTCCCAATGCAGAGTTTCATGGTTGTTCCTGTCGATGTTTGCAGACACGAGGATTATCCCATCGGGCGAACATGCTGGCAAGCGATCGTTGTGCTGTAGTCGCTTTCATGCGCTCAGGAATAACAACGAATGTCGACTGTTGCCTCAGAGCGCTATTCAGCCTTGAATAGTGCAGAATATGGTTGTATAATCCAGCAAAATCAGAAGAAATCTCTGATTTATATAGTAAATAATGCATATTTGGGCAAAAGGAGTGACCTCATGCTCTGCCAGTTCACATTCGACAACTTCCGCTCGTATCGCGATGAGACGACGTTCGACATGCAGGCATCTTCCATGAAGGAGTTTCGGGAGTCCTTGATCGTGGACGATAAGGACGGGCAGGCCTTTCTCCCTGTGTCCGTTATATTCGGACCGAACGCGGGGGGTAAATCCAATATGTTCCTGGCAATGAACAGGATGTTCTATGCCGTCTCGTATCCTATCTATCTTCTCTCCCGAAAAGACGAGGCAACCAAAGATGTTCCGCGTCCTAAAGTTAAGGGGACCGATGCGTTCCAATTCGATGATGTGCACCCGAGTAAGCCTTCAGACTTCGAGATCTACTTCAGGACGAAGGGTCAGGAGTTTCGCTACACGCTCTCCTTCGACGCCGAGGGGATAACATCTGAGAGCTTGACCAGAAAGAACGTCGGCGGAACAAGAACCGCTATGCTATTTGAGCGCACAGGGGATGAGGTGGAGCTGGGATCCGTGCTCAAGCGCGCTAGGGCGAACACTTCTTTCAACACCGACATACCCTACCTGTCATTCCTTGCGTTGAACTACGACCTCGAGTTCATCAACATGGCTACAGAGTGGATCACCTCTGCTCAGTTCATCGAATTCGACTTTCGCTTCGAGGAGCTCATTCTCGAAAAGATGCTCGAGCAAGAGGACGAGAGCACCGTCGTAGGCATCCTCAAAGCGGCAGGAATCAACATCGATGGGTTTAGGGTCGAGGGCGACGAAGACGACTTCGAAAACAGACGCGTCTGGGTTCGTCATGTCGTGAATGGCAAACCCTACGAGCTGCGCCTCGGCAAAGAATCCGCGGGGACGCGCAAGATGATGAGCATGGCGGTGGCGCTCGACGATGCGCTAAAAAGGGGGAGCTTGCTCGTCATCGACGAGCTGGATTCCAAGTTGCACCCGAAGCTGCTCAGGTTCATCATCATGCTCTTCCAGAACCCCGACATCAACAAGAACGGCGCACAGCTCATATTCACCTCCCAGGACGTTAGCATCATGAAAAACGACGTGTTCCGCCGGGACGAGATATGGTTTGCTGCCCGCGACGAGGATGAAGCGAGCACTCTTTGGTCGCTGTCCGACATCCACGAGCCCAATGGCAACCTTGTAAACAAGAACGCAGCCTTCGACAGGCAGTACCTCTCGGGTAGATACGGAGCCGACCCCATACTCGATCGGCTCCTCTACTGGGAGGAGGCTTAGGCATGACGCAAAGTCGGACGAAAAGAGAATGGCGGACGCCGGGACGGCGTCAAGGCTATCGAGTCTTGGCGCCCGAACGGCATCTCATTGTATGCGAGGGAGAGAAGACGGAGCCGTTTTACTTCAAGGGCATGCGTGACGCATTGAAACCGGAATTCAGGAATCGCATTCACATTGTAGTGAAGGGGACTGGCCTTCATACCGTTGACTTGTTCGACTACGCGCTCAGAGAGAGCAGGTTGTCGGGCGGCTACGATCATGTCTGGCTGGCTTACGATCGGGATGATTTCGATCTTCGCGAGTTCGACTCCGTGGTGGGCAAATGCGCTCAAAGCTCCGATGAAACGACGGCATTCCACGCTTTGTGGTCGAACCCATGCTTCGAAGTCTGGATGCTTCTACATTTCGGGTACACGACTGCCGAGATGACATCAGCCGAGGCGCTTGCTAAAACAGATGCAGCGTTTCGACGCGAGCTAAATCGCCCGTATTCGAAAACCGCAGGGGGTTTGTTTGGTGAGATACAAAGCCGCCTTCATATGGCTGAAGAGAATGTCGATCGGTTAAGAACATGGCATGAAAGCCAAGGCGCTTATTCTCCCTCGGCGATGAATCCCGGCACGACTATTCCAGAAATCACAAGAAAGCTCTCCGAGTATATAGGAGACATAAAAAGGAGGGTTTAAGAATCCCTTTATAAGCATTTCTTTTTTGGTGAAGAGTGTTAAAACTGCATCATCAGATCCCGCAACAAAAATTATCAGGTTTGAAGATTAGGAGAAATATGGAATCCAAACTGACTATGAGCGACATTATGCGATATAAGTCAGAGCAGCTTTGTGCTGCTCTTGGAATCCCTAATTGCCATCCGGTTACAAAGGGCGATCTTACGGAAAACCAGTGGATTCAGTTTTTGAAGGGATTTCTTCCCAATCGCTATGATGTTTCCAAGGGCTTTGTTTTTGACTCCGAAGGGGAGATAAGCGAACAGATCGACGTCATTATCTTCGATCCTTTTCACTCCCCTTTAATCTACGATGCCTCCAACGGCGAAAAGTATGTCACAGCAGAAAGTGTTTACGCCGTGTTCGAGGTCAAACAGACAGCCAATAAGAGCTACCTCGAATATGCGCAGGAGAAGATCGATTCCGTGAAAAAGCTACGCAGATCTTCTAGAGATATGATTTCTTCTGGCAGACGAACGGGTGCGCGTACTCCTCCGAAGATCATTGGCGGACTCCTTGCAACAGGCTCGATAAACTCACAAACACTGAAGTCTTATATGCTTAACTACAGCAACATTGATATTGTGTGCGCTGCAGAAAGTGCAACACTCCATAAACGCAAGAGCGGCGTCATCTGCTCCAATAAGGATGAAGCGGTCTTCTCCTTTTTCTATCTGCTTTTGGACGAGCTGTTCAAGCTGGGTACCGTTGGAGCAATTGACATTAGAGATTATGCAGATAGCGCGCTCGAATCATTCAGTCTAGAGAGGGGAGAAGTTTAATGAGCTTGCAGAAAGACTTCGAATCATTCTTAAGCGATATTGAGCCCAGTTCATCAATCGTTCAGTTGACCAGTGCTGCACAGAATAATCTGCGAACCTACCTTGATGGTCACAAAGAGTACGCTGATGTTTGCGAGAACACATTTCTTTCAGGCTCTTATGCAAAGCATACCGCCATAAGACCAGCTAAAGATGATGACAACCGCGACGTGGATATTGTCGTAGAAACAAGCCATGACACCTCAAGTAATTCAGCCGACGTTATCATCGAACTTCGAGACGCATTGCTTGACTCAAGCAGATATTCGAGTGCGCATTTACAGACCCATTCAGTTGGCATCAATCTGTCTAAGCTTGATATAGACGTTGTGCCTCTTGCATTAGACGGAACCAACTGGTTCATTGGCAATGTCGATGACGGAAGTTGGAGTAAAACCGACCCAAAGGGCCATTTAGAATGGTCTACTCAAACTAACGAGGAGCACAATGGAGCATATAAGCCAACCGTGAAGATCCTTAAATGGTGGAGACGAGGAAACTGCCCAATCGGAGAACGCTGGCCCAAGGGTATAACGCTTGAAAAAATCATCGCTGACTGCTTTCCTGAGGATGTGTCCCGGTACGAAGATATCCTTATCGGGGTATTTCAAAATATCGTCGAAGAATACGAGACCGATGTGGCGATGGGATTGGTGCCCCAAATCGAAGACCCGAAGATTCCGGAAAATGATCTAGCTTCAAGCTATTCATTGTCAGACTTTCAAGGATTTATCGAAGGAATTGAATCTGCTCTAGAAATTCTCAATGAGGAAGGCTCAACGAACGCGACTTGGCGAAAGATTCTCGGAGATAGGTTTCCTAAAGGTGCAGGCCCTGCTTCTGCCTCTTTGTCGAAAGCTTGTCTCTTGCCGCTTGACGAGGCTCTTCATGTCGCGCATCGACAAACTCCACCGTGGCCAATTTCTGCTCGTAAACCGAGCCTTATCATTGTTGCTGATGTTGCATTCCCCGATGGCCATATCGAACGCATTACCGATAATGATTCGGTGATACCGAAAGAATGCTCAATAGATTACAGAGTATGTCGCTCGCGAGCACTATCGGGGCTGCCAGTAAGATGGGAAGTTGTGAATACCGGGGAAGAAGCATATAAGGCCAAATGCCCCAGAGGCGAATTCGAAACATCAAATATTCCTCAAGGAGGACGCCACGAGGAGACCGCCTATGCAGGAAGGCACTATGTCAAAGCCTATGTCATCAAAAAAGGTCGGTGTATTGCATTTAGTAAGGAGTTCTTTATCAATGTCGAATAGCGTATAGGTGCTAGCCAACTACCAATCATAAGATAATATAATCTAAATGAAAGCCGAGAGGTTTGTAAGGGCTGTCCCATCGGGATTGGCCTAGTTTTTCTCGGGCCTCTTCCAATATTCCACTGAGGTTCGCCGCGCAAGCTTCCACGATGCAGCACGCGGCTGCCAGTTTGTCCGGGATCTTGATATGGGGGGGGGCACTTCTCTAGGCAGGCGCCGCACCTGATGCAATCGCTGGGCGAAATGAGTATCGCTCATCATCGCTCCCGATGCTGAGAGGTGCTGATGCATTCCCTGATACCAACCGTGCGTGAAGGATGCGGGTGGACAAGGAGACGTTTCTCTTGTGCTATGCTGAGCGTGGCAACTTCGCTGAAAGGATTTCCATGGCCGCTCTGCAACCCGATTCCTGTGCGCTCCTTTCCTTTTCTGTCGGACAGCTCACCCCGATGCAGGCGATCGAGGCGCGCCATGCTGTGCGGAGCTATACCGACGAGCCCCTCGCGCCCGAGGCGGTGGAGGTGCTGCAGAAGGCCATCGCCCGGGTGAACGAGGAAGCGAACCTGAATATTCAGCTCGTACTTGACGAGCCGCGGGCTTTCACTGGCTTTAAGGCGCGGCTTGTGAACTTCACAAACGTGCGCAACTACCTGGCGCTTGTGGGGCCTGAATGCAAGGGACTCGACGGTATCGTCGGCTACTATGGCGAGCAGCTGGTGCTGCTGGCCCAGTCGCTCGGGCTGAACAGCTGCTGGGTCGGGGGCACCTACAAGGTGGTGAACCGCGCTTACAATGTGGATCTGGGCCAGAAGCTGGCCGCCGTGGTAGCGCTCGGATATGGGGCCACGCAGGGGGTGCCGCATCGGTCGAAGGCGCCCCAGGAGGTGGCCCCGGGCTACGACGGGGCGCCGGAATGGTTCAAACGCGGGGTGGACGCGGCCCTGCTCGCTCCCACGGCCTTAAACCAGCAGAAGTTCTCCTTCTCGCTTGACGGCGAAGAGAACGACGTGCCGGTGGTGCGCGCATCCACCAAGCGCGGCGCGTTCACCCAGATGGACCTCGGCATCGCCCAGTGCCACTTCGAGATAGGCGCCGGGAACGCCCTCTATCGCTGGGCCGAGTAGTAGGCGTTAGGAGTCAGGAGAACCGGCCTCCTTGGCTCCGCTTCCCAGGGCCTACTTCCCCGGCATGACTAGTTTCAGCAGACGCATCTTGGTCTCATTGAAGGGTGGGTTGCGAATGCCGGTCTCGATGAGGGTCGATTTCTTCATGGTTGACTTGTAGTGGGTGAACGCGTCGAAGCCCACCTTGCCGTGGTAGGCGCCGATACCGGAATTCTGCACGCCGCCGAAGCCCATGGAGTTGCTACTCGCGTGAATGACCACGTCGTTGATGGTGGCCCCGCCGCAACGCACGGCATCTAGGATGCGCCGCTGGAACGCGCGGCTCTCTGAGAAGATGTAGCAGGCCAGCGGGTGCTTGATCGACCGCACAAAGTCCAGCGCCTCGTCCACATCGCGCCAGGTGATGACGGGCAGCGCCGGGCCGAAGATCTCCTGGCTCATGAGCGGGTCGTCGATGCGCACGCCCGTCACTACGGTTGGTTCAATCTGCAGTGTCGTGGGGTTGCGCCGGCCGCCGAAGGCGATACGGGTGCCCTGGGGGCGATCGTCGATGAGCTGGCACACCATGTCGAAGTGCTTCTGGTTGATCATGTGCGGGTAGTCGGGGCTGGCCAGCACGTCCTCGCCGTAGTACTCGTGAATCCACCGCTGCAATTCTTCCACGAACTCGTCGGCCACATCCTCGTGCACAAGCGCGTAGTCGGGCCCCACGCAGGTCTGGCCCGAGTTCAGGCACTTGCCCCAGGCGATGCGCTGGGCGGCGCGACGGATGTCGGCATCGGCGGCGATGAACACAGGGCTCTTGCCGCCAAGCTCCAGGGTGACGCTTGTCAGGTTCTGGGCTGCCGCTGTCATGATTTCCTTGCCGACGCGCGGGCTGCCGGTGAACATGATCTTGTCGAATTCCACCTGCAACAGCCAGTCGTTCATGTCGTTTGATCCGTGCCAGCAGTACACGTAGCGCGGGTCGAACAGCTCGCGGCACATATCGCGCAGAAACTGCGACGTGTGCGGCGAGGTCTTCGACGGCTTCATGGCCACGCAGTTGCCCGCGCCGATGGCGTCCACTAGCGGAATGAGCGTCAGCTGCAGCGGGTAGTTCCACGGCGAGAGCACGGCGGCCACACCGAAGGGGTAGGGGTACACCGTGGACGAAGAAGGGAAGTGCGCAAGTGGCGTAGGCACGTGCCGCGGCCGCGCCCATTGACGCAGCTTCCGCAGGTAAAGGCGAATCTCGTCGTAAACGAGCCCCAACTCGGTGGCGTACGACTCGAAGGCGGATTTTCCCAGGTCGGCGTGGAGGGCATCCAAGGCTTCCTGCTCGTGGGCAAGCAAGTAGGCTTGCAGCCGGCGCAGCTGGCGTAGGCGGAAGTCCACGGGTAAGGTGGCGCCGGTCTCGAAGAAGGCTTCCATCTCGTTGATCTGGTTCTGCACGTCAGCCATGGAGGTGGCAACGCCGTAGTTGTTGGGGATGGGGGTCGTGGAAGGCGTGGAAGAGGTATCGTTCATGAGGGGGTTCCTTTCGAGGGAAAGTTACAACCGACGCAGCACGTCCCAGCCGGCCATGGTGATGCAAGAGGGAACGACCTTGCCGATGAGGCGCAGCGCCGCCGACTGAGGGCTCGCGCAGGCCACAGCGAAATGGGCCTTGTTCGCGCAAAGCGCTCGGTGCACCACGTCCTGCGGCGTTTGCTCGCCGAGGAGGTGCCCCACGTCGTGGCCGCCGCCGGAGGTGCGCGCCACCTTCTCGAAGCCGGTCTTCACCCAGGTCGGGCAGAGCGCCGTGGCGGTGATGCCAGTTCCGTGCAGCTCCCAGCGCAGGGCGCGCGTGTAGTGCAGCACGAACGACTTGGTGGCGGCGTACACATTCATATGGGGCAAGGGCGTGAAAGCAGCGGCGGAGGCCACCTGGATGATGCGGCTGCCCCGTTCCATATAGGGCAGCGTCGCACGAGTCATATCCACCAGCCCGCGGCAGTTCAGGTCGATCATGGAATCCACCGCGGCATCGGAGATGGTCTGCCAATCGCCGAACTTGCCGAAGCCGGCCGCGTTCACCAAGAACGTGACGCGGGGGTCTTCCGCGGAAAGCGTTGCGCGAATGTTCGCGATGTCGGCCTCGCTGGTGAGGTCGGCGGCTACCGCGCGGGAGGGCGTGTCCAGCTCGCCGGCCACGTCTGTCAGGGCCTTCTCGTTGCGCGCAACAAGCCACAGCTCGTCGGCCACCTGCCGCGCATCTAGCTGCCGCGCGAACTCGCGCCCCAGCCCGGAGGACGCGCCCGTGATGATGGCTACTCGTTTCGAAGGATTCATGGAAAGCCTCTTTTCTGAACAACCGTGGGTTTAACCTAACAGTCAGAAGGCTGTTTCCGCATTGGAAGCGGGCAACCGTTACAATGATGTGGCTCTATAAAAGCTCGAAAGGACCAAAGCCTCATGGCTGCTGAAAAACCAACGCCGCCCTTCGACACGTTCGTGTTCGACGTGGACGGCACGCTGCTCGATACGCTTGACGACCTCGTCGTGCTCACTAACGATGCGCTCGCTGAATTCAATCTGCCCCCGCGCACCCGCGAGGAGATCAACTCCTATGTGGGCAACGGCGTGAAGGCGCTCATGTACCAGGCGGTTCCTGAAGGGACGCCCCAGGACGTGGCCGACGCCTGCCTCGCCCGCTGGAAGGAGAACTACGGCACCTATCCCAACAACCTGACGAAGCCCTACCCGGGCATCCCCGCCCTGCTTGCCGAGCTGCGTCGGCGCGGTTGCAAGCTGGGCGTGCTGTCGAACAAGTTCGACGGCGGCGTGCAGTTCATCATGAACAAGTGCCTCCCCGATGCTGTGGATGTGCAGCACGGGGAAGGCGGCCCGCAGAACTTCCCGCGCAAGCCCGACCCGGTGGGGCTGCTCACCACCATTGAAGAGCTGGGAAGCACGCCGGCGCGCACGGTGTACATCGGCGACTCACCGGGCGACATCCACGTGGCTCGCAACGCCGGCTGCTATGCGGTCGGCGTGGATTGGGGCTATCACGACCCGGCCGATTTCGCCGCCGAAGGCTGGGAACCCGACCTGCTCGTAAGCGATCCGGAGCAGATTCTCGCTCTCGCTCCGGAAGCCTAGCGCCTGTGTCGCAGCGAGGCCGCCTCATACTCTCATGGGTTATCGTTGCCCTGTGGGCGGCCGTGATCTTTTTCATGTCCGCCCATACCGGCAGCGATTTCGACGGCACCGGCCCCTTGGCCGCGATCAAACGCTGGCTCGTGGGTCTGGCGGCCCCCGTTTTCGGCCCCGACACCGACATCGTGAACGTGGCGGCCCACTTTACCGAGTACCTGGTGTTTGGTGGGCTGCTCGTTTTGGCCGCGCGGCGCACATGGCCTGCGCTGGGTTGGGGAAAGCTCGCCCTCGTCGCCATCGCCCTCGCCAGTCTTTACGCCGTGACCGACGAGTTCCACCAATCCTTCGTCCCCGGCCGCGTGTGCGACCCCGCCGACTGGCTCACCGACACCCTGGGAGCCGCATTAGGAGCTAGCGCTGCTGTTCTTGCGCTTGAAAAGATGTTGGCAAAGAGGCAAATGGGTTGATCGGGCGAGGCAAGCGGCGGGATCAGAGAGCGAAAGTCTCCGGCAGATCTGGAGGGCGATTTCGGGCGGAAATTTCGACTTGTTAGGCATGTGCATAGGTTCAAGTACGCACCGAATTGCTATGTATAATGTAATTCATGTATTAATATGCGAATCGAATACGATCATCTAATTCGCACTATTATTGAGCGCCTGGCAAACTCTAACAAGTCGAAATTATTGTCCTCGCAAAGCGCTAGTTCTGCGAGAAATGGGCACGAGAAGCTCCTGCGCCTATTCCGCGTCCCCGTAGCCGTCGGGGTTCTGGGACTGCCAGCGCCAGCCGTCTTCGCACATGCGGGCCATGTCGTATTCGGCCGTCCAGCCCAGCTCGTCGCGGGCCTTCGTGGCGTCGGCGTAGCACTCCGCGATGTCGCCGGGGCGCCGGGCCATGCGACTCGCGAGCCGATGAAGTGCTTGCGAA
>OLNX01000882.1_pt1 | contig 27979 bp, 21 predicted proteins | sample 1672611 | NCBI WGS metagenome assembly OLNX01 (sample SAMEA3136705, study PRJEB25190) | human gut metagenome | reverse complement strand
GCCCAGAGCCGGAATCGAACCAGCGACACGAGGATTTTCAGTCCTCTGCTCTACCGACTGAGCTATCTGGGCAGTTAAATTGTTGTCTCATTTCTGCGACTTCTATACTTTATCATATTCCTCGACTCTTGGCAAGCTTTTTTTTCAAAAAATTTTATTTATCAGCCAGATTCCTGTTTTTGTCTTAAAAATCTTGCCTTTTACGGACTCAATTGTCTCTCTAGAACTTTGTTCTTCTGCAAGATTTACTAAAAAATCTGCTTCTACAAGAATCTGATAGTCGATTCCATCGATTTGATCATATGTGTGATGATGTCCGATCAGATAGCAGATACGGTCGATCAGATAATTTTCAATTCCCACATCGGAAAGCATTCTCTGTGCCACAATCGGTCCTTCCTGCTCCTGCAGCTTTCCGTCACACCGTCCATACTTTTCTTCTGCCGGACGGATTCCAATGTCATGGGTATAAGCGGCTGCTTCCAATATAAAAAGGGATGTCTCGTCAAGCCCTTCTTTTGTTCCGATGATTCTTGCGAAACTATGCACTTTCATGAAATGCTGAATCCGTTTCGGATCTCCGGAAAAAAAGGCGATCATCTGTAAAAACAGCTCATCCAGCTGTTGCCTGCTGTAATAACTACTGTCACTACTGTCCATTCTGTGTTTCTCCTTTATCTAACATCTGCAGTGCAAACGTCGCTGCAATGTAAACAACTGCACATAAAATAATCAATACTGTTTTTCCCCCGGCAACACCGGCACAAAGTTCTGCCAGAATAAGAAGTCCATGCACCCAGAGTTCCGCATGATGCAGCATCACTGCAATAACTGCCTCAATGATAACAAGCAGACACATAGGAACTACCGGAACGTTAAGGACTCTCACCCCTACAATCACCATAATTGCAACAATTGCTGCAAAGGCCAGTAATGTCGGTACCTGAAACGTCTTTTTGTTCTTGTCCATTTTTTACCTCAACCTTTATTCTTATTTTCTTTGTCTGCGCCCATTATACCAATTTCATGCCTAAGAAACAAGCACTTTTTAAAGTAAAAAAGACACGTCTTCCATCGGATACCCGATACAAAACGTGTCTGAAACGAAGCCAATAAGGGGACTCGAACCCCTGACCCACGCATTACGAATGCGTTGCTCTACCAACTGAGCCATATTGGCAAAACGTACTTGTATATAATACCAAAACCGATTCAGAAAATCAACTGTTTTTTCATAAAATTTATATTAAAAAAAGATTGACTTTTCACATGGATTCTGTAGAATAGAAATTGTTGAGTTTATAATCAGTAAACAAAAAATCAACTAACAATCATGTTTCATAAATTTACGGGAGGCATGCCATGGACATTGGACACCGCATGAAAGAACTGCGCATCCAGTACGGACTGACGCAACAGGAGCTGGCGGACCGTGCCGAGCTGACCAAGGGCTTTATCTCACAGTTGGAACGAAACCAGAACTCTCCGTCCATCGGAACTCTTCTGGATATCATCCAGTGCCTTGGTACGACACCAGCAGAATTTTTTACAGATGAAGAGCCGGAACAGATTGTTTTCAAACAGGAAGATTATTTTGAAAAAACCGACGAAGAAAAACACTGCTGTATTGAATGGGTCGTTCCCAATGCACAGAAAAACCAGATGGAACCGGTTCGTCTGACTTTACACGCCGGTGGACGGTCAGAAGTTTATCAGCCCCATGAGGGGGAGGATTTCGGTTATGTCATCAAGGGAAACGTCCGTATCCACTATGCCGGACAAAACCAGACGGTACATGCCGGGGAATCTTTCTATTTTAAAGCAGGAAAAAAGCATTATCTGGAAAACACCGGTTCGACAGATGCCGTCATCATCTGGGTGACTACCCCACCAAATTTTTAAGAGGACAAACGTATGAGTAAACATTTAATTGATTTTATTGGAATTTCCAAATCCTACGATTCCAATCTTGTGTTGGATGATTTAAATCTGTATATCCGGGAGAATGAATTTCTGACCCTTTTAGGTCCGTCCGGATGCGGAAAAACTACAACCCTGCGTCTGCTGGGAGGCTTTGAAAGCCCGGACAAGGGACAGATTCTGTTTGACGGACAGGATATCACAGCTCTTGCAGCCAATGAACGGAAACTGAATACCGTTTTTCAGAAGTATTCTCTTTTCCCGCATATGTCCATCGCCGAAAACATTGCATTCGGCCTTAAAATAAGTAAGAAAAGCAAAGCATATATTCAGGATAAAATCAAATATGCCTTAAAACTGGTCAATCTGGAAGGCTTTGAAAACCGTTCGGTCGATTCTCTCTCCGGTGGTCAGCAGCAGCGTATCGCCATCGCCCGTGCGATTGTAAACGAGCCAAAAGTCCTTCTTTTAGATGAACCGCTTGGTGCACTTGATTTAAAACTGCGCCAGAGCATGCAGTATGAGCTCATCCGTCTGAAAGAAGAACTTGGAATTACTTTTGTATATGTCACCCATGACCAGGAAGAAGCACTGACCATGTCCGATACCATTGTTGTCATGAATCAGGGATATATCCAGCAGATCGGTACTCCGGAAAACATTTACAACGAACCGGAAAACGCATTTGTTGCCGATTTTATCGGACACAGCAATATCATTGACGGAATCATGATAAAAGACGAACTTGTAGAGATTCTCGGTGCCCGTTGGGCATGTGTCGACAAAGGATTCGGCAATAACAAGCCGGTCGACGTTGTCATCCGTCCGGAAGATGTAGAACTTGTCGATCCTTCGGAGGGAACACTGCGGGGTGAAGTAACCTCCCTGATTTTTAAAGGTGTTCATTACGAGCTTGATGTCATGGCCGGTGGCTATGAATGGCTGGTACACACCACCAGCTATATTCCGGTCGGCACCAAAGTCGGCATCAAAGTGATCCCATTTAATATCCAGATCATGCATAAGCCGGAATCTTCCGATGAAAAGGCGGTGGAGATCGATGCGTAAATTTAAACAGCAGTTTCTTGCCGGTCCATACCTTATATGGATCATCGGTTTTATTCTCCTGCCGCTTATCATGATTCTTTACTATGGATTTACAAACGGCGATGGCAGTTTTACATTATCCTATATCACAGCGATAGCAGATGAAACCAACCGCAAAGCCATGGGACTTTCCCTGAAGCTTGGAATTATATGCACCATCGTGTGTCTGGTTCTCTCCTATCCGCTGGCAATGATTTTAAATAATAGGAAGATCAAAAATCAGGGATTGGTTGTTTTTATCTTTATGCTTCCGATGTGGATGAACTTTATGCTCCGTATCCTGGCATGGAAACTTCTGCTTTCCAAAAATGGTGTAATCAACTCCATTCTCACAGGTTTCGGGCTTTCCCGCATCAATATCATAAATACACCAACGGCAGTTGTTCTTGGCATGGTATACGACTTCCTGCCATTTATGCTGCTGCCAATCTACAACTCCATGACACGAATCCGTAAAGACTGGATTGAGGCGGCCCGTGATCTGGGTGCCGGAAATGTAACCATCTTTTTAAAGATTATCCTTCCGCTTACCGTATCCGGAATCATCAGCGGAATCGTCATGGTATTTGTCCCGTCACTTACCTCGTTTGCAATCTCGCAGGTATTAGGCGGTGGTCATGTTCTTTTAATCGGAAATGTGATCGAACAGGATTTTATGCAGGGTATGCAATGGAATGCCGGAAGCGGTCTTTCCTTTGTTCTTATGATTTTTGTGATTGCAAGTATGACTATTGTAAATATATTTGATAAAGAAGGGGAGGGAACATCCATATGTTAAAAAAATGTGCATCCCGGATCTATATGGTCCTGATTTTTGCCTTCCTTTACCTTCCGATTATTGTGTTGATTGCTTTGTCTTTCAACGATTCCCGTTCCAAGGTAAAATGGGGTGGCTTCACGCTCCAGTGGTATACCGGCTGTTTTCAGGACGAAAAGATTATGACTGCATTTGTCACAACTTTGCAGGTCACTTTCCTGTCCGCAATTATTTCCACACTGATCGGAACACTTGCCGCGCTCGGCATAGCCGCCATGAAAAAACGGCACCAGACCATTTATCTCGGCGCGACCAATATTCCGCTTCTGAATGCGGATATCGTAACCGGTATCTCCATGATGCTTTTGTTTGTGAAATTTATCGACCTCGGATTTGTGACGGTTCTTCTGGCGCACATTACTTTTAGTATTCCTTATGTTATTTTAAATGTGCTTCCGAAAATGAAACAGACAAACCGCAGCACCTATGAGGCGGCACTTGATCTCGGAGCAACGCCGCTGTATGCATTTTACAAAGTCACCTGGCCGGAAATCCGTCCCGGTGTGTTCTCCGGATTTATGATGGCAGTCACCATGTCACTGGATGATTTTTCCATCACCTATTTTACCAAAGGAGCCGGGGTCAATACCCTCTCCACCATGCTCTACACAGAACTTCGCAAAGGAATCAAACCGGAATTGTATGCACTTTCCACGATTCTTTTCTTTGCCGTTCTGCTCATTCTTCTTGCCGGAAATGTTTATCCGGGGAAGAAGCGTGTTGCAGCCAAATAAATTTTCCATTGGAATTTTATTCCAGCCGAAAGGAGTCCTATTATGAAAAAAAGAATTTTCTCTGCCCTCTTAATTTCTGCTCTGGCAGTCAGCGCACTCACTGCCTGTGGGGGATCTTCCTCTGCGAAAAAAAGCGGACAGACCTTAACCGTTTTAAATTACGGAAAATATATCGATGAGTCCGTAGTCAAACAGTTTGAAAAAGAAACCGGTATCACCGTCAAATACGAAGAATATGAAAGTCCGGAAGAAATGTATACCAAATACAAAGCCGGTTCCATCAACTATGATGTAATCTGCTCTTCCGAATATATGGTTGAGCGTCTGATCAACGAGGGCGAAGTTCTCGAAGAAGATTACGATGCCATGGACAACTACAAAAATCTGGATCCAACGATCCTTGATATGTCTGCTTCCTATGACAAGAATCACACTTATTCCGTTCCATATTTTTACGGGACTCTTGGCCTTCTCTACAACAAAACAACCATTGATGCCAAAACCGTATCAAGCTGGGACTGCCTGTGGGATCCTACCTATGAGGATGAAATCATCATGGAAAATTCCGTCCGTGATACGTTTGCCCCTGCACTGATCTCCAAAGGGTATTCCTTAAACGATACCGATGAAAATCATCTGCGGGAAGCCCTCGACATATTAAAAAAGCAAAAAGATGATAAAATCGTATATGCCTACTATGTAGACGAGACAGCCGATGCCATGATCGGAGAAGAAGCCTCCATCGCACTGTGCTACTCCGGCGAGGCTGCACTGGCCATGGCAGAGAACGACAATCTGGATTATTCGGTTCCAAAAGAGGGATCAAACCTCTGGATCGATTCCTGGTTCATTCCAAAGTCCTGCACTAACCAGACCAACGCTTTAAAATTCTTAAATTTCCTGTGCAAGGATGATATCGCAGAAAAAAATTTCGAATATGTGCAGTATGCCTCTCCGATTACATCTGTGGTAGAAAATCAGGACGCTGACGTAAAAAATAACGAAGCTATCAATCCTTCCAGTGACACGATAAAAAGATGTGAAATCTATAAAGCATTAAGTGATGATGATTCCGCCAAGTACACAAAGCTGTGGCAGGAACTTCTCTCTTATTAAAAAACCGAGAAAAATGATTGCAATTTCAGTCAAAACATGCTAAAGTAAATCCACGGTGTCTGGTTAACACCGTGGATTTTTCATCTTCGGAAACGGTCATTCCGAAATTTCCCATATATACATTTGTTTTCAATTACATATGAACTATCAGGAATTTTTAACAACGATCCGTACACAGCTTTCTCTGCGTATCGAGACAGGTGTCACTTTAGACATTCGTTCCTTTACCAAAAATAACGGAACACATTACGATGGTCTGGTACTTCTCCATCCGAAGAAAAACGTGTCACCTGCGATCTATCTGATGCCATACTATCATCGCTATCTGGAAGGGGTATGCCTTGAAGAAATCTGTGAAGATATTCTTCATACCTATCAGGCGCATGCCCCGGAAGAAAATTTTGACACGTCCTACTTTACCGATTTTTCCCGTGCCAGCGAGCACATCGTCATGCGTCTTGTAAGCTTTGAAAAAAATCAGGAACTGTTAAAAGAGGTTCCGTTTTTCCGCTACCAGGATCTGGCCGTAATCTTTTACTGTCTGCTCCATGCAAGTGCCGAAAACCAGGCAAATATTCTGATCCACAATCATCACTTAAACCTTTGGAAAACCGACAAAGAAACGCTCTACCGGCTTGCGAAGAAAAACACGCCACAGCTTCTTCCCCCACAGCTTACCCCGATGAGCAGTCTTCTCAAAGAAATACAGCTCGTCGCGGAAACTCCACTCCCGGAAGCAGCCCCGCCACTGTATGTTCTGACCAATACGTACCGGACCAACGGTGCAACCGTTCTCCTCTACGATGACATCTTAAAAGAACTGTCCGATTTGTTTGAAAAGGATCTGATCATTCTGCCAAGCAGTATTCACGAAGTACTGATTCTTGCCGCCGATGAAAACGACAGGCAGAATCTCGACCATTACACCGCAATGGTAAAAGAAGTGAATGCCTCACAGCTTCAGGATGAAGAAATTCTGTCCGACCATGCCTACTATTACTGCCGGCACAGCCATCTGCTGACCATGCCGCAGCCGGTCAGCACTTCATAGATTATATTTCCAGACACAAAATCCCCGCAGAAAAAATTCTGCGGGGAACATCTATTACATTTCTACCAGTTTATCATATAGCTTCTCATATGCATGTGCCGAAGCATTCCAGGAAAAATTGCGATCCATCGCACGATAGATCAGTTCTTTCCATGCGGCCTTTTGTTCATGCTCCACACGATACGCATACCGGACAATATCTGCCATTTCCTGTGCATTAAAATTCGCAAATGAAAAACCACATCCTGTATTTTCATATTCATTGTATGGTTCTACCGTATCCCGGAGTCCTCCGGTTTCACGTACGATCGGAAGTGTTCCGTAACGCATGGCAATCATCTGTGCCAGCCCGCATGGTTCAAACATGGAAGGCATCAGCAGCACATCACTTGCCGCGTATATATGGTGCGAACGCTCCTCGGTAAATCCGATATGTACGCTTACCTTGTCCGGATACTTACTCTGATAATGGTGGAACATATTTTCATACTGGCTCTCTCCGGAACCAAGAACCACCAGCTGTATATCCATTTCGGTTAAAAGTTCATCCAATACGCAGCCAATCAGGTCAAATCCTTTCTGGCTGGTCATACGCGATACGATTCCGATCAGGAAAGCATCCTCCCTGACTGGAAGCCCAAGTTCTTTCTGTAATGCAGCTTTGTTTTCTTTTTTCCCACTCACTGCATCTTTTTTCGAATAATTTACCGGAATATAAGGATCTGTCTGTGGATTATATTCTTCATAATCAATTCCGTTTAAAATACCATAAAGGCGGTCCTTTCGGGCAGTCATCAGGCCACTTAAGCCCTCTCCACCTTCTACGGTCGTAATCTCATTTGCATACGTCGGGCTGACGGTAGTAATATAATCTGCATATACCACGCCACCCTTTAAGTAATTTGCCTCCCCATAAGATTCCAGTTCATATGCATTGAAAATGTGTGCCGGAAGTCCTGTAATATCCATTATCTCCTGAATTCGCCAGCGCCCCTGAAACTGCAGGTTATGAATCGTAAACACGGTTTTGATTCCCGCATAAAAATTATCATCTCCAAATACCGTATGCAGAAACACCGGAATAAGTCCTGTCTGCCAGTCATTGCAATGGATAATGTCTGGAGCAAAATCAATATACGGCAGACTAGCAAGTACTGCCTTGGAAAAATATGCAAACTTTTCCACATCTTCATAGATATTGTTGTATGGAGATTCTCCTGCGAAATAAAATTCATTGTCCACAAAATAAAAGTGAACACCATGATATTCTGACTCGAAAATTCCAACATACTGCCTGCGCCAGTTCAGATTTACATAAAAATGGCACAAAAATTTTAAATTTGAAAGAAATGAGCGATCCATGCAGGCGTATTTCGGAATAACTACCCGCACATCATACTCTTTTTTGTCAAAATATTTCGGAAGTGATCCGACAACATCGGCAAGACCTCCGGTTTTCACATATGGCACTGCCTCTGATGAAACAAACAGAATCTTCTTCATACACAACACTCCTTTACTTACCCTTCATCTGTAATCGTATTTTGTCCGTAATAAGAGCGATAAATTCCGAGTTGGTCGGTTTTCCTTTTCCATTGCTGATCGTATATCCGAACAGATCATCCAACGTATCCATCTTGCCACGGCTCCATGCTACTTCAATTGCATGACGGATGGCACGCTCGACACGGCTTGGTGTCGTATCAAATTTCTTTGCGATCCCCGGATATAAAATTTTCGTAATAGAATTTAACATGTCCATATTCGTCACAGACATGATGATTGCCTCCCGCAAATACTGGTATCCCTTGATATGTGCCGGAACCCCAACCTCATGAATTATCTCTGTGACATCCTCTTCCAGTGTCTGTAACGAGTACTTTTCCATCTCAACCGGTCTGCCAATTTCTTTTCGTACTTTGTTTTTTCGACGGTTGAGTGTCTTGATCCGGTCCAAAACAATATTCCGGTCAAACGGCTTCATAATATAATAATCTGCTCCCCGCTCAAACGCATCTTCGGTAATTTTTTCATTGCTGATTCCGCTGATCATCAGAAATGTCGGCCGGTTTTTTAGCGTGTGATCTGCCCTGATCCTGTCAAGGACTGCCAGACCGTCCAATTTCGGCATAATAATATCCAATAATACAACATCCGGTTCTTTTTCCCTGATCAGATGACAGGCTTCTTCTCCATCCTTCGCCATCCCGATCAGGTGCAGTTCATCATCACTGGTTACCATTTCTTCCAATAAGTCACGCATAACCTCGTTATCATCTGCAATTGCGACATTTAGTTTTCCCATGTAGGCCTCCTAGAATGTCAAATTCAGTCAAAAATAAGCATACCAGAAAGCACTGTCCGATTTTGTCAAAATTTGTCGATAAATACAGTTAAACTATAGCACAACTGCCAATTTATTTCAATGTCTTATGCATTCTCTTCGAACTGGGAATTATACAGATCTGCATAAAATCCCTTTTGTGCCAGAAGCTGTTCGTGTGTCCCCTGCTCTATGATATCGCCATCTTTCATCACCAGAATCAGATCCGCATTTCTTATCGTAGAGAGTCGATGCGCAATGATAAAGCTGGTCCGTCCACGCATCAGATTATCCAATGCCTTCTGAATCCGCACTTCGGTACGGGTATCTACCGAAGAGGTTGCCTCATCCAGAATCAGAATCGGGTTATCCGCAAGGATAGCACGTGCAATTGTAAGAAGCTGTTTCTGTCCCTGGGAAACATTACTTGCATCCTCGTTTAACTCCATCTGGTAGCCACCCGGAAGTGTCTGGATAAAATGGTGGGCATGTGCGGCTTTTGCCGCCTCAATCACTTCCTCATCCGTGGCATCTAAACGGCCATACCGGATGTTTTCCATGATAGATCCCTTAAACAGCCAGGTATCCTGCAATACCATACCAAATGCATCCCGAAGCTCCTGACGGTTAAAGTCGCGGATATCATGCCCATCCACCTGAATGGCTCCGCCTGTCACATCATAGAAACGCATAAGCAGTTTGACCATTGTGGTTTTTCCTGCTCCCGTTGGTCCGACAATTGCAATTTTCTGTCCAGGTGTTACATGAGCGGAAAAATCCCTGATAATGATCTGATCCGGATTGTATCCGAAACTTACATGGGAAAAATCCACGTAACCATCCACATGGTCGAGATGCACAGCATGTTCAACCGTCAGTTCTTCTTCCTCTTCGTCCAGAAATTCAAATACGCGCTCGGAGGCTGCAGACATCGACTGCAGCATATTTGCCACCTGCGCAATCTGCTGGATCGGCTGAGTAAAATTCCGGACATACTGAATAAATGCCTGAATTTCACCAACCCCGATGGTTCCGCGGATTGCCAGAAGTCCTCCGGAAATTGCCACTCCGACATAACCGAGGTTTCCGACAAACTGCATGATCGGCTGCATCAGTCCGGATAAAAACTGGGACTTCCATGCCGATTGAAACAGAATCTGATTGGTATCTTCAAATTTTTTGATGGTGCTCTCCTGCTTATTATATGCCTGCACCACCAGATGTCCGCCATAGACCTCTTCCACCTGTCCGTTGATATGTCCCAGATATTCCTGCTGCTGGCGGAAATATTTCTGCGAATGTTTGATAATAAACGAAATCAGGATGGCAGATACCGGAAGAATCACAAGTGAAATCAATGTCATAATTCCGGAAATTGAAATCATCATCACAAGTGTTCCGACCAGTGTTGCCACACTCGTAATGATCTGCGTCACACTCTGATTTAAACTCTGTCCAAGTGTATCCACATCATTGGTGATGCGGGATAGCACCTCTCCGTACGTGCGGCTCTCGAAATATTTCATTGGCATGCGGTTGATTTTCTCTGAAATTTCCTTACGCATGCGGTAACAGGTTTTCTGCGTGATTCCTGTCATGATCATTCCCTGTATAAAACTGAATACTGCAGAACAGATATACAGGCCAAGTGTAAACAATAACACTTTGGCAATATAGGTAAAATCAATAGATCCGGTTCCCGCGATCTTTTTCCCGAGACCTTCCACCAATGCATTCGTTGCACGTGCCATGACCTTTGGTCCGGCAACGGAAAAGACGGTAGACACCGCTGCAAAAATCATAACGGCAACAATCGCATACCAGTATCTTCCGAGATAACGAACCAGTTTTCCGATAGAGTTTTTGAAATCTTTCGGCTTTTCTCCCGGCATCATTCCTCTGCCCGGACCACCCATCGGACCGCGAGGTCTTCTTGTACGTTGTTCTGCCATCTTATTTCACCTCCTCGGAAAGTCCCAGTTCTTTGGCAGACAGCTGACTTCTGGCAATCTGCCCGTAAACTTCGCAATTGTGCAGTAATTCCTCATGCGTGCCTTTTCCGACAATCTTTCCATCGTCGAGTACCAGTATCTGGTCCGCATGCAGAATCGTACTGATTCGCTGTGCGACAATGATCACGGTCGTATGTTCCGTCTTTGTCTCAAGCGCTCTGCGGAGTGCCGCATCGGTCTTCATATCCAGAGCGGAAAAACTGTCATCAAACACATAAATCTTTGGATTCTTTGCGATCGCTCTGGCAATGGCAAGCCGCTGCTTCTGTCCGCCGGAAACATTGCTTCCGCCCTGTGCAATCGCACTCTCATACCCATCCTGTTTGCTGTCAATAAACTCTGTTGCCTGCGCAATCTCCGCTGCTTCCTGGATCTGCTCATCTGACGCATCCTCTGCCCCGAAGCGCAGATTGCTTGCAATTGTACCAGAGAAAAGAATTCCCTTCTGTGGTACAAATCCGATATGTTCCCGCAGATCCTGCAATGTATACTTGCGGATATCCGTTCCGTCAAGCGTGATCTCTCCGCCTGTCACATCATAAAAACGCGGAAGCAGGTTGACCAGCGTAGATTTACCACATCCGGTACTTCCGATAATTGCAGTAGTCTTTCCCGGCTCTGCAACAAAATCAATATCCGAAAGCACATCTTCCGTGGCTCCCGGATACCGGAAATTTACATGATGAAAGGCAATCACACCCTCACACTGTTCCATGGCAGCCGGCTCTTTCGGATCTGTAATCGTACTTTTTGTGCGTACAACCTCATCTATACGCTCTGCAGCTACACCGGCTCTCGGCATCATGATAGACATCATAGTCAGCATCAGAAATGCCATAACGATCATCATTGTGTAAGTAATAAATGCCGTCATGGAACCAACCTGCATATATCCGCCATCGATCCTCTTTGCGGCAACCCACACAATCAGAAGCGTAATGCAGTACATGATCATCATCATTCCCGGCATCATAAATGTCATAACACGGTTGGTAAACAACTGCGTCTTTGTCAGATTGCGGTTGGCCTCATCAAACCGCTCCTCTTCCCGTTTTTCCCGTCCAAATGCACGAATGACATTTAATCCTGTCAGAATCTCTCTCGAAACTAAGTTCAGCCGGTCCACGAGATTCTGCATAATCTTAAACTTCGGCATGGCAAGGGAGGTAAGAAGCATTACAAATCCAAGAATAACAAGCACCGCAAGCGCGATCACCCATTCCATTCCTGCATGGGTCTGTGCAACCTTAATCACACCACCGATTCCAATGATCGGAGCATAAAGAATCATTCGCAGAAATACTGCAGTCACCATCTGAATCTGCTGTACATCATTGGTACTTCTCGTAATCAGGGATGCCGTTGAAAAATGATCCATCTCTGCATTGGAGTACTGTACAACATTGCGGAATGTCTTATCACGCAGATCCCGTCCGATGGATGCTCCCACACGGGAAGCACAATATCCGACAACCACTGCCGCCATAACCATCAGCAGCGCAAAACCAAGCATCTTGGCTCCGGTGGTCCATAAGTAATGTTTCTGAATGGCATCTACATCCACACCTGCATTTTTATCACAGGAGATCGCATAGGTCACACCCATGGATTTCAATGTAGAAGATCCGATCGCATCAATCTGTCCGGACACCTGCTTTCGCATCTCAAGAATCTGCTGATCCGGTACCTGGCCGGCTGCCAGTGCCTGCATCAGCTGCTTCATATCTACCTGCGTCCCATCCGTTCCCATTTTCCCCGCGAGAGCCTTCTCGTCAATATCGGACTCCTTCATCTGGGACATCTGATATACCATGACGATCGGCTCCAACAGAGACTCATCCATATCGTCAAGCGTATCCTCTTCACAATTTCTCACATAGTTTCCATCTTTTTTCGGCTCCTTATAACAGGCAGCAAATGTTTTCTTTTCCCTGCTGGTCATAAAAAGCTGTGCTGACACAAAATCTTCCTGTGTCATTTCTTCTGGAAGAATATGCTCCACTCCGCTGCTCATGATTCCGACATCGATAATATCCGATGTATACTGTGGCAGGGACAGATCACAAAATGCCTGCATCACAAGAAAAGCCACAATAACCAGAATCCATTTCCAGTATGGGAGCATGTTTTTAAATATTTTTCCCATGATTTAACTCCTTTTCATATGCATAGCTTTTATACTATCACGAACTGATTTCCAGAACAATTCCTATTATATAAAACTTTTCTTAAATTAAAATGAAATGTGTGGTGCAACCATGGGCACCACACATTTTATGTTCTGATTTTATACTGCAGGAATTACATAACCGGCCTTCTTCATTTCTTTTGTAAAATCATCGACAGACATTCCTGCTTTTTCTGCACCTGTTTCCACGGGGATGATCCCATCCTGCACCAGGGATGCATATGCACGAATCTGTCCTTCGCGCTGACCTTCGCGCTGGCCTTCAATTCTGCCCTCTCGCTGACCTTCCATACGTTCCTCATTCAATTCATCTGCCATCAAAACACGTAATGCCTCACACATGATCCTTTCACTTCCTTTCCATTCCCGTACTTTCTCCATGTTACTGTTTACAATGACCTGCAGCACGATATCTGCAAGATTCTTCTCCCTTCCCTCAAAGGTACTCACCTGCAATAAATACTGACGCATCAACGATTCTTCCAGATGATTCGTCAATGCTTTTAGCTGTACATGCATATCCGTGTCCAGTTCCGATGATGCAATGATCTGCACCGGAAACATCACATCATAGACATAGTAAATCCCGGCTGTTTCTTTTTTGCATTCATACCCGGATTTTTCCAGTTCCTGCATCAGCTTCACCGGCTTGCGGTCTCGAATCAGTGTAATGGTAATCTCCTCTGCCGGAATCTCATCCACATGATTTGGTAATACTTTATACAGGCATGCATACGCAACCGCCTTGTAAAAAGTATCAATGTTCAGCTCATCCTTCGGGGATTTATATTCAAAAATATTGTGTTTCCGGAAGATCTTCCCGATTTCATTTTTTATTTTGCAGTCCCTCTTTACTTTTACAACCGTACAGTCAATCTGCAAAGGTTTTTCCGTAAGCTGGAACTCATCGGTAAATTCCAGATTTTCTGCATCCTCCAGCAGTTCCAGGCGCAAGGCCGAACAGAATGCCGGATGCCACTGCAGCTTTTGGGACTTTTTCTGATTCTCCTGTTGATTTTTCGTTTGTTCTTTTTCCAAATGTTCTCCTTATATTATATGTGGTTTTTGCTTTTATTTCAACGCACAAAAATTGCAGACTGTTAAACCCCGACCGTCAAACTCAGACCGTCAAAACCTGACCGTCAAAGGCACATCAAAGTTCACATCTTTCACTTATACAACAAAACAAATGGGATTCCTGGCAGAAACTGCCACTGAAAAAAGATATGTTTACCATAGCATATCCCCACCTTCCTAGCAAGGAAAACTTTACGTATACTGCATATATGTAATTGCAAAACGTATTCTACCTGTGACCATCATAAAAAAGACACACAATGCGATACTCTCTCACATTGTGTGTCTTTTCTTAAATCCCCATACTAATCAAGCAAAAACAAATTCTGGGATTCCATTTTCACAGTAGTTTTTCCCACTCTTGGTGTTCCATCCGGATTTTTGGACTTATTGTTATAAATTTCAAAAACAATATCCCCTTCCTTCTTTTTGTTTTCCCCTGTCGTATCATAAATAAAGTAATACTCACCCATGTTTTTCAGATTTTCAAACACATATTTTTTAGGATTCTCCTTCGTTGCTTTTCCCTCAATCACCGTTCCGTCTTTTTTGTAAATTTTATCTACGTAAGTTCCATCTTTGTATTGGATCGAACAGGTCAGCTTCGTTCTGACGGTATTCAGTTCGACCGGGCTGAAGCGAATTTTTTCCTTAGTGCCGTCAAGGTTATTTCCATATTCTTTCATCCAGTTCATCTTATACACCAGATTCGGATCACTTCCATTTCCGGACTCCTCTTTTAAAAGCTCCGCCTCTTCATTCAGGATCTCGACCATTGGTGGCTCATATGTGGTACGGTATGCGGCAATCATCGTATTAATGAAAAGTTTTGCCTCCATATCTCCATCTACCGTAGAATGACCTACTCCGGAATAAAAAACATTTCCCTTACTGTAAATATAGTAATTATTGGCGGCATCATTCGGGGAAGCCCCATAGGTGGCACCGGTTCCATCTCCGTTTGAAGCCGTACCCGCCCATGCACACGGATCTCCGTTCTCATTATCCGAAAGACAGTACCAGACCGTAACTTCCGGATCTTCCATGTCCAGCTGATACCACTGCCCATGCGTTGATGCAATTTTAAGTGTTTCGTCAATTTTAAACGGATATTCCGTAATCTGTCCCGTATTCGTCTTCGTTGCACGCGTTGTCAGGTCATTATTATTGTTAAATCCTGTCAATTTCACGTTATTGTTATTCACGCCACAGATATATTCATCATTTTTATAACTTCTGATCATATACCGGTATGGGATTATCTGATCCGTATTTTTCTTTTCCCATCCCAGACGTTTCATGGCATAGTAAGTAAATCCCTGGGTATTACCAAGTGCCGTTGTAGAAAGTGTACCGTTGCTGCCAACTGTTGTCTGGGTCATTGTATCATACTTATGTTTCGCCTGATAAGCCAGCAGTTCCTTTCGTTCGCTCTCGGTCAGCTTCCCACTCACAGCTTTATACCGGTTCATTCCCATGACATCACGCAGATATGTATTGGCAGAATATCCAAAATCCCCACTGTTCACATTATGCATAGAAGTAAAATCATGCGTAAACAAAACACTTTTTCCAGAGGCGATAAAATATTTCAGGAAATCAATCGCACCGTTTTTATTCGACATATTTACCTTATGGAACGTATCACCAAATCCCAGAATAAACATATTATATGTATGATACAGTTCCTTTTGTTTTGTCGACATTTTAACTGGATTTTCGTTTCCCTTTTGGGCTGAAATATCCCTGGAATAATCATACACAAATTTCTCCCCGAAATAATTCTTCTGAAAATCAGAAACCGTAGTCGTTACCACGGAAATTTTATAATCATTCAATGCATTATAATATTTCGTAAACAGCGTATTTTCTTCCAGATTCAGATACCCCTTATTTTCAGTATGCGTATCCGGCATAATCTGAAGCACCTTAATCTCCCGTTTCTGTCCGGTCTGGTTTTTTGCAACCGAGCAGCCGGTACGTGTAAAATGAATGTCCGGATTATCCTTGCGGTATACAACAATCTTCCACTGGATCAGCCCAAAGTACAGTTTGGAAAGTTTTACCGGTGTAATGTTCTGTTCCCCGTCTCCTGCCGTAAAAACATCTCCCTCATAATAAACTTCCCCTGTATCATCCGAATCATCCGCATCCCCGGAGCCATCCACATCTGCCAGCCCCTCTTCAAATTTACCATCCTGATTCTGGTCAATATAAACTTTACACTGATACTGTGCGGATGGCACATCCGTCACCTGAAAACCAAAATCAAGTTTTGATCTGCCAAAACCGTCCACATCCAGATAATTTGCCTGACTGTCATCTACGGAAACAGACGTATCATTTTTCCCCACAGACGAAGTCGTTCCCTGATATTCATTTGGCAGTTTTGTAAACGTAATTTTCGGACAGACCTCTTTTACCTTTGCAATCAGCCCATTGGTATCTGACGTCTGGTAAATGGTTTTCTTTTCCTTCTTACTCTCCCTTACCAGATCCGCAAGGTTTGAACCTGCATCTATTTTATCGGACAGGCAATAGAGGTCATCAACCGCAACAACCGGATAACCGGCATGTAAAAAGTTCTCCAGTTCCGCTTTCTTAATCTTTGTAATGTCATTTCCCGGGAAACGGAGTGTCGTATCCTCTATAACATTATTTCCGCTTCCAGCCCACAGGAACTTGACCGAACGGCTTATGCCGTCTGACCTGCTATACTCTGCACTGGTCATTTTATCTCCGGTATGGAAATATATTTTTCCATTCATGGAAGTATCATTCCACACCGTCTGATTCTCTTTGATCCATTTCTCATTGCCATCTGCATCTTTATAGGTTACATCCTTTTCTACCAGATTGTAAGCACCCTGATCCAGCCCAAGATAAATCATGTTGTACTTGCTGTTTAGATCCTCCGTGGAACCAATAAACTCTGCCGTAGTCATATGGGTAATCTTAATATCCCCGATAAAATTCGGAATCATAAGCTGGATATAACTCTTTTTCAGCGAGTACCCGTTCTTTCGGTCATAGCATGGCTCAATATCCAATATCCGCAGTTCTCCATCCACATGATCCTTTGATGTTTTATATCCGAGGATATAACGGACTGCATCTGCCGGTGTCGCTTTGGGATCATTTCCCGTAAATTCCTTAAAATCCGTAAACTTAGAATTCGGATCCGATGCCGGAACCGTCCCCGTGCCAAATGCCTGTGTGGAAGTTGTATCCCCTTTAAACACAAACAGTCTGCCATTTAAATATCCCTGATTTTCATTGGTAGAAATATTTCCGGCAGTCATATACTTCTCCCATTTATCCTGCTTCGTCCAGTAATGGTACCAGTTCTCGCCGATCACACGTCCATCCACATCGGACGGAAGAAATGTAAACATAGACCAGTATGTCTGCGCATCGCCCGTCTGTGCAGTAAACACACCAGTCTCAACTCCATTAATTTCTTTCTTTTGAATCAAGGCATCTTCTCCATCCAGATACAACCGCTGAAACAGTTCAGAATCCATGGAAAACAGCATGACTGCCAGTTTATACATATTATTGTTATAGCCCGTATCGGTATAAGTATAAATGGTTGGATTCATATTCCAGTCCAGAATATGAAACGTAACCGATTTTCCCCCACTTAAAGATCCCTCTGTATTTATATACACCCCGGAATCCATAAAAATCGGGGCATAGTTTTCCTCCTGATTGATCTTCTTATACATTTTCGTAACAACATCCCAGCTGATATCTTTCGATCCATTAAATCCATTCGTATACGAAGAAACAGACGAATGCTTTCCGTACCTGTTGTGTTTTTTCCAGATCTCTCTGATATTATCACCCCCGGAATGTACCTTTGGGGAAACCACATACAGATCCGCATAATCTGCCCATTTCGGCTGTGCATTCAGCTCTTCCGGTGTAATCGTTTTAATAATCACCGAATAATTGTCTGCTTCCTCCTGTGTTTTACAGCCGATACTGTCCTTTAAAAAATAATCATTGTTTTTATATAGATAGTAATTCTCTGTTACATTGATATTATCCTTTGATTTATCACCGGTACTTTTTCTTTTTGTATAAATCCGGTCGCCCTCATTGGTAAGTTCACGATCCGTCTTTTCATCAAATGTCTGATCTTTATAATCCGATTTTTCGAAATCATTTACTGTATGCCAGATAATATTTCCATGATCCTGTCTGACAAACGATAAGCTTTCATTTCCGTCTTCCCCTTTTACAATTTTTTGGACAAACGTTCCTTCCCCATCTTTGACGCGCTCATAGTATCCGGTATATTCTGCATCTTTCATGCCATCATCACAGACACGCATATTTCCAGAATATTTTGAAATGTCCCCTTCCGGCTCATCCGGGAAAAAATAAGCCTTTTTCTGTTCGTATTTTGCACCGGTTATGGATGTAACCGTTGTAAGATCCCCATCCCCATAACGCATCTCTTCCACATTTACCGGTTCACATCCACTGATCTGGTATCCAAACTCTGCGTATTCCTCATAAGGCACAATTTCAAGAATCAGAAACGGGTTTTCCTTTGTTCCAAGCTTTGCCGCTGCGGCATTCGCATCGTAAATGTTGCGCTTCGACTCCGGAATCTGCTCTATCTGGTCAACGACCCCTCTTGTCATCACCGGAAGTTTCTCATCCGCCTTTAATTTATTCCGGTACCCGACAACCCCAAGACAGACAACAAGCACCCCCAGCATACAGACTGCGGATGCAATTCTCTTTTTCCTGTTTCCGTTATTTTTTTTCTGCCGATGCCATCTTACCATCTTCAATACGAACGCCCCTTCCTTACCTGAGTACATTTCTCAGCTTGAATTCATTTTGTATCGTATACTTCTGTTCCAGATATTGCATATCAAAAGAAACCGCAACGGATGCCTTTTCCGTGGAAGCATTTACTGTGCCGGTAAATGCCGTAACATATTCGCCGATCAGATTTTCCTGCACCTCATCCGTAGCTGCAGAAATCACCGTTGTATCGGTTTTTGGATCTGCCACAGCCATTTTCTTTGTATATAATTTCTTTCCACCTGCAGAGATCCAGATCACCCGCTTGCTTGCAGCCTCCGGGGCTGCGGCACCTGCCGGATTGGTTACCGATGGGGTGTTCGGAATCGTGTAAATGGCGATCCCACGGACACCGGACACGGATGGGTCAAGTTCCTCCACCCGGTTTCCTTCCATCACCCACATGCCGATCTGCTCCATCAGAATCTGTGACTCCGACTGCAGATCAATCTGCGCAGACGCGTGGTTATAATTTTTGTGCGCCATTCCAAGGAAAAGCGTTGCAGCGCCTAAAATAACCGTTGAAATTGCAATCGCGATAATCAGTTCCACAAGCGTAATTCCCCTATGATCGTTCGGCACACTGCCACCCCCTTTAAAAAGTTACTGCTCCGTAAAATGCCTGCCGGTATCTTTCACCAGCCGGATTGTGTATGCCGGGACACCATCAATATAAATGGCATTCACATTTGTACAATCGTCATAAAATGCCGTTTTCTTATAGGCAATCTTAATAAATGTCCCACCGGCACCCGGTTCTGTCAGTTCCTCCCCGGTGCTGCTGTCCTTACGGATTTTAATTGTATTATTACACAGCTTCGTCCCGTCAGATGTCAGCTTTGTATCGTCAAAACTGCCCAGATTATCGGACAGGACACGCGTATAATATCCATTGTCCAGCTTGTAAATATACAGATAAGAACTGCCGGCTTTGCTCATCGTCCTGACCTGAAGCGCATCCAGCGAAGAATCCAGCGTCCTTACCACCTTCTGCGTATTGGCATAGTGCAGATGCCCGATCATCATGACAGACGTGCTTGCAAGAATGCCAATAATCGCAATAACGATAATGATTTCAACGAGCGTAATTCCATTCTGCCCCAAAAGTTTTCGTTTCTTCATTGGCACACCCCTTACCCGTTCTTCTTCCAATTATCATAGTTCAAATAAGAATCCAGATCAAGGTTTCCGGAAATATTTGATGCCGCAAGGGAAGAACAGCCTTTGAAAAACTGGGAAAACAGCGGAGTATCCCGTTTCTGGTCCTCGGTAAACAGCTGGGAAACCAAAAGCTTGTTTCCCCGTACCGAAGCATTGGAATCAAAAGAGATCACCCCACCGGAAATAATCATCCCCTCAAACCGGCCGGACACCTTGACATCCCCGGTTGCAATGACAATTCCCTTTGTAACCGTAGCTGGAAGTGCATAAGTTCCGGCATTTTCAATCAGGTATACATCTGCGGCCGGGGAATACACCGTTTCCGAAGCCGTCGGGGATGCCTTGTGTTTCTCCACCTCTGTGGTAAATGCACTCCGGTCAATCAGATAGTCAAACAGCGGATTTACCGTTTTGTCAATCACTTCATGCCCACTGGCATCCGTAGATGTCAGACGGACATTGTCTTCGGTCACTCCCTGCCCCTGATCCGTCAGTCCCAGTTCCAGCGACTTATAGCGCACGGCAAGCTTCGAACAGTACTTCCAGTATAACCCGCTGCTGTCTTTCCAGTTGTCCGGCGCAATCGTATACGTTCCAACCTCCAGCATATCTGCAGAAGCCGCCCGTTTTAAAATGTCCCCGGAAAACGTCATAATCGTATTGGAATCCACAATCAATGCATCCTCATCCAGATAGATATTGGCATACTGTGCCGTTTTCCCCTGATTGTTCACATAATAATCGGAAAAAAAGTCATTCGCAGACTTCTCCGAATTAAAATTCAGGTAATAATAGACCCCACCCGGAAAATAATAGGGAACCACCTGCCGGCTGCTGTTTAAATATCCTTTCAGCGTACTTTCACTGATTCCGGTATATGCCGCATACTTCTTTTGATCCAGACTTTTTCCATCTCCTGACACATATTCCAGTGGAACATAATATGCCAGCTGGTTCGTCCGCGCGGAGATGGACTCGCCCATCAGAATATCCTCGTTACTGGCATCAAGCTTTCGCGAAATAAACGTCCGCCCTGCCAAAAGCAGGTAATTCAGCCCTTTGATATCCAGATGGCTGCTTTTTCCATTGACCATCATGGCACTGCTAAACTCCGCCTTTTTCGCGGAATCCGGATCCTGTGCACCATAATTTTTCTGGAAATTATAGCCGTAATAATTGCCCTGCAAAGTCACGGAACTCCCCCTGCCAGCCAGTTCCAGATCATCCGCCACATACATATTTCCGTTCATATGGATAGAGGAAGCACCGTTTGTCCCGGCAGACGATGTCTTTATATTTTCTGCCCAGATCGAGGAACCACCGTCCCCGACCGTCAGGTCTGATCCGCTCTCCGTCACGATATCCCCGCGTGTAAGAACCGTCTTCCCCTTGATCGTACCGTTTCCGCCCGTGGACGCATAAATTCCGTCTGCCCCGGCATACACACTGCCATCCACTGTCACATTCTGTGCCCCGATGTTGATCTGTCTGTCGGCTATCAGCGCATAACGCATAAACTCCTGCACCTGCCCCCTGCCGGAGAAATTCATCTTCGGAGTGGAAAACACCAGGTCGGTTTTGATCGTTGTCTCATAATCCTGTGCATCCCTATACCGGATCTGTACACCCTTTAACGTAAACGTCCCTGCGCCGTAATCCACCTCATATTTTGGATCTGCGGCAGGGATATAGCATCCCTGGTCTGCGGCTTCTTTGATGCAGCTTTTTACCGTATCCGTATCATAGCCGGAAACCCGGTATGCCACATTGCCGGAAGCGTCCATGGTATCCGATGCACCAACTGCCGGATCTGTGTGGTTTTCTGCAAACTGCTTCTGCAGCCCGTCCATATATCTGGTGGCAAATACTTTCTGCACATCCCCGCCGGAAGCAGAATACGTCAGGTAATTTTCAAGGACATCCGCATACGCTTTCTCCAGTGACTGCTCTGCAAGTTCCCTTGCACCGGCACGCAGATTATCCATCAGTTCATCCGCACTGTAGAAATTTTTTTTCGTGCCGCGTTCCACTTCCTTCATCTCAATATTGACAATCGTAATCTTGGTGATCACCACGGCAATCAGGCTTACCACAACCATCAGAACCAGTACGGCAAGCAGGGAGGCACCACGGTTATCCTGTTTGAACCGGTTTCCTTTCATCGCTACTCTCCTTTCGACGTGCTGACCGTAATATAACGGTACTTTTCCTTATCCGGATTGTTTCCGCCCTTGCCTTTCTTATATACACAGACCGTCAGATCGACCTTTCGCACTCCCCCGCTGCTTGCCACCAGAGGGGCAACCGACCCAGCCGGCAGCTTAAAGCTGTCCTGATAAATTGCTCCCTTGTTGGTCACCGCAGCCGGATCATCCGGATACGACTTGTTGCCAAGGTTTGATGCCACAGACGGCATCGGGCATCCCTGCGGCAACACCGTCATCTTATAATCCGGTCTGATGCTGTTGACATCCGCAATATTCTGGCATACAAACACCAGCTTGGGATTCACACCGGCAGCGTATGTAACCTCCATCGTATCGCTGTCCTGTGCCACATGGTACATAAGGTAAATATGCTCCACATCACGGATGTCTTCCTCTGCAAACTCATTACATTCGTATACTTCCGAAGGATCTATGCCCAATACCTCATCGCCTGTTTCCCCACATGTATAGCTGCATGCCACCCGGACATGCATACTGTCTGCCGTAACCGAAAATTTCCGCTTCATCTTCGCCTGCAGTTCGCTATCCCCAAGCGGAAGCGTCCCCGGATGTGCAGCGGCATATGTCATATTTTTTTCCGAAAAATACGTCATTGCTTCCTGCAGCTGGTTATGTTCCAGTGCCACGACATCCTTTGTGTCATCAATCCCTTCGATCTGTGGGATATTGGTGTCATTTTCAGCTGCAGCCGTACTGACAGAAACCTCGACATCATACGTGCTGCCAGAAGTGCCTGCCGCCGCGTAGTACACATTCTCCGCCTGAAATGCCGGTGCCGGGGCAGCCGCCGGAGTCTCACGGAGCAGGGTATAGCCCTTTCCTTCCAGATAGGGAACACGAAATCCTGCCCCTGTCGTCACCACAGCCAGCTCTTTTTGGTTTTTTAAATCCTCGAGCACTCCCTGCGCCAGATTGGTTGCATGCTGTTTGTCCGCCATCATCGCATTGTACTTCATGGACTGCGTAAAATAAGACAGCAGCGGAATGGAAATAATAGCAAGAATTGCCATGGCAAGGATAACTTCCAGCAGGGAAAATCCACCATTGTTATTCGGTTGTCTCTTCATCTGCGGACCTCCTCCCCATCCGTTTTACGGTGCAGTTTCAAGCGATGTGCTTCTGCCAAAAATACTCATCACACCTTTTGACATATTCGGGAATACCGGTGGAACGTACTCTTTTCCGGTGTTCTCCAGATAGTACATATTCAGGGTCATCTCCCCGTTTAATTTTCCGGTGGAATCATCATAATTTGCCGTAAACTGTGAAATCGTTGTACGATCCTTAAAATTGTTGACATAAGCGATCATTTCCTTTAATCCGGCATAGCCTGCCTCATAGCGGATACCGATAGAGGCATAATATCCCCGGACCTCTTTTTGCTCTGGTCCTGCCGTTTCCTGTTCTGCTGCATCTGCCCCCTGTGTGCTCTCCTCACTCTGGCTTTCGGATGTAGAAGATGCCTCTGCATCCGGTGCGGTAGTGGAAGAAGCATCCGTTCCTGCAGCCGTGTCCGTGCCATCGGTCTGCACATCCACAGCAAGCGGCTGGTTCATGGTAAACGTAATGTCCGTAATATGGAAATCGCTGCTGTTATCCTCATACGCCTGTAACGACTCAATAGCCTTCTCGGTTGTCATTGCAGAAGGATACGTACTGATAATCGTCTTCTGCTTTTTTACCATCAGCTGGATATTTTCTTTTACCTTCGGAAGTCCTGCCTCCATCTGTTCCATCTGCTGCACTTTTGCCTGATCGGCCGTATTCTGTTCTTCAATCTTCGCTGCCTTGCTCATTCCCTTACTGAAAATAAAGAAATACGAACATGCCACTATGACAATCGCACAGAAAATGAGCAGCAGCCGCTTGTCGGAATCTGAAATTTTAATTCTATTCATTGGTCTGCTCCTCTCCTTCCACGCTGTCTGTATCGGTATCGGTATCGGCATCGGTATCCGCTGACGGAACCGCTTCTTTTATGAGATGCCCGTCCTCCCCGAGAAATGCACCAGTATAATAAGCATTTAACGTATACGTCCACGTCGCCGTGCCGCTGTCTTCATCAGACTCCTCCGACATGGACGGAATCGAAAGATTTTCAAGCAGCGTCACATCCGCAAAATTCAACAGCATCTGTCCGACCGTAACTTTCCGGTCTGCCTCCATATTCAGCGTTACCAGCGAACCATCCGTCTGGATACTTTTTACATGGATGGTTGTCGGAAGTTCATTTTCCAGCTGCGCAATCAGCGGATACAGCTGCTCATTTTTCGTGATGGTGGCAAGATCCAGTTTCTCATACACCTGTTCCTCCGCCTGTACCCGCGCGTAATCGTCATATGTCTCCTGCACATAGGAAAGATCATTGATCCGTTTGGTCAGATTGCGGTGCTCACGATAAGCCAGCAGCTGACGCACACCGGAACCGAGAATCAGCAGGACACTTACCAGTACTGCCCCCGCCAGAATCACATATGCCGTGTGCAGGTCGTTCTTTTTGGAATCTGCCACAAGCATGTCCTTTGGCCTGGCATCAATCGGATGAACCGCCGCACCGATGACCGAAAGGAAACCGACAGCCGTTGCCGCCTTCGGTCTCATCCCGGAAGATGCCGCATCCGGTGTTACCGTCCCCTCAGCCGCCTTATTTTTTCCGCTCCGTAAATCAATGACCTTCGTGAAATCAATTTCCTGCAGCGGAAGCGGAAGCTCCTGTGCAAACAGTTTGTGCATGCCTGCAAAACGGGAACCATCGCCAACCAGATAGACATTCCCGACAAATTCCTGTTTGACCTGGTTCTGATAATACTCAACCGCCGTGTTTGCAATGCGCAGATGATACCGCAGGGACTCCGCCAGATCCTCATATGCCTCTTCTGCCAGAGCCTGCTGACGCTTCATCTCCTCCTGGTTTCCCATCTCCGGAACCGTCGGACGGTTGTATATCACATTGTGTTCTAAAAGGAAATCAAGTGCTTTCTCCTCATCGTCAATGCCAAGCACCGGATGGTCGATCACCGCCGTGATCGTTGCTCCATAGCCATACGGTGTCACACGCTGAAAGACCAGTTTTTTATTTTCCAGAATACTGATGACCGTTGCCTGTTCTTCCAGCTGCACGACCACGGCATTTTCCAGAAAACTGTCACACAAAAGCTGTACCGTTCCGTTTCCGATATAGTCAAACGTCTCCACCTTAAGCCCTGCCAGCTCGGCAAAGGTCACATAGTTGTTTAAAAGGTTATCCGGAATTGCAACGAGAAGCAGCTTAAGCATCTTCTTTCCGTCTTCTTCCTCCACGTCCATCTTGCTGTAGCTGATGGTGTAATTGCTCACATCCATCGGGAAGTAATCACGGATCTGTGCCTCGATGATTCCCATGATCTTATTGTCCTTGACAAACGGGATCATGACCTCGCGGGTAACAACCTTAGAGGAGGAAAGGGTAAATACAACTTCCTTCTCATGGATATCGTGTCTGCTTAGTTCGCCCTTTAATGCCGATGCAAACGCTTCTTTGTCTCGGATATAGCCATCTTCCACCGCATGTTCCGGGGTGCGGAACGCAAACGCTTTATGTACCGGCGGGTTTTTCTTGCGGTAATCGGCCAGTGCGACTTTTGTCCACCATACACCGGCCTCAATACTTACTACTCTTTTGACCATTTTCATTTTCTCCTTTATATTTTCTAGCGGTTGTGCTGGATTATCCCCCGCTCATATTCTCTTCGGGAAGAGGCTGTAAGAATTTTGGCGAAAGATTTTGCGTGCCGGACGCGACCGGACGACATTCGCCATCCGGGCTCATGTCGTCCTTTCCCGTACATCCGTGTACGGGAATCGCTGGGTACTGACAAAATTCTAACGGCCTCTAACCCTTGAGAAAAATCGCGTGTGCTAATTGGCTTTCATACATTTTCCATCGTTATGTTGTGATGTAAAATTTAGATGGCGAATAGGAAGTATGTTCAAAATTCGCCACGGAAAACAAATAACTTTATGTTTTCTCTAAACATTACTTTTTTGGCGGATTATACCAGATTTTATCTAATAAATGCCCATCATGCCGAGATACCAGGTCCAGAAACGGCTGCCCCAGAGTGCGGCGATGAATATGCCTGCCGAAAGGTACGGGCCGAGTGCAAGCAGGTTGTTTCGCTTGCTTACTTTCATACGGATGGTATGGATGACGGAGCCAAGAATGCATGCAAGAATAAATGCAAAAATAATGTTTTTTGCGCCTAAAAGCAGGCCTGCATATGCCATGAGTTTGATGTCTCCCCCACCGATTGCTTTGCCGGAGGAGAAATAATACAGGCCATACAAAAACAGGCTGACAATGACTGCCCCGATGATATGGGACAGGATATGCCGGAAATCATACACGGTCATGATGATACCGAGCAGTCCCAGAAACAGGTTCTGGGAAACTGGTATCTGATAGGTTCTCTCATCGATGACCGCAATGACAATCAGGGCAGATGTCATGAGGCAATACAGCACACTGCTGAACGTGAAACCGCCCGCCATGAAAACGATCACATACAGCACACCATTTAAAGCCTCGATTAATGGGTACTGTATGGAAATCCTAGCACCACATTGCCGGCATCTGCCCCGAAGAATTATGTAGGAAAATACAGGAACCATGTCCCGCCAGCCCAGCTTACGCCCGCAGTTCATACAGTGCGAGGACTGCACGATATTCTCTTTTTTCGGGATACGGAAGATCAGCACGTTTAAGAAACTGCCGATGACGATTCCGTATAAAAATATAACAATATAAAGAAAAATCGTAAGTTGAGTTAGCATTTGTTTCTCCTAATTATTATTTAGATGTAATCTTTTCAAATTTACCAGTATCTTCTGATACCGAAACCATCGGCGCAGTATCCTGGCATTGAATGGTAATTGTTCCAATTGCTTTTCCTTCAGTAGATTCAAATCCTAAATCACTTAATTTTGTAATTTTAGAAATATCTATAAAATCATTTTGCAATTTATCAGACTCAGTTCCTGACGCAACTGTTACACCAGAACCATTAATTGTAATTGTATAACTTGCATCAGTGCATACAGAAGCATTAGATGAATAAGCGGTTGTTGCTGCTGTGCATAATGCACTCAGCTGCTGTATATCTTTCGCTTTACGTGACTTATTAATATACGGAATTACCTGTGTACCAACAATACCTACCAAAATTGCCATAATAGCGATAACGATAATCAACTCTACGAGAGAGAACCCTTTGTTATCCTTCTTTTCATTCTTTGCTTTCATGTTCTGAAGCAGTTCCATAATTTTCTTCATACCCTTTGTTCTCCTTTTTTGAATATATTTTTATGTATCTATCATCACATGTCTCATGGCAGTTCGGTGTGATTTTAAATTATCTGTTCCGTGTGGATAAGCTGATGGAG
>OLNX01000876.1_pt1 | contig 28069 bp, 27 predicted proteins | sample 1672611 | NCBI WGS metagenome assembly OLNX01 (sample SAMEA3136705, study PRJEB25190) | human gut metagenome | reverse complement strand
AGCCCTTCTGCTCTACGATTTCTTCCAGCTTTTCCTTGACTTGATTCTGAAACAGGCTGCGTTTTTTCGACAGCAAGATCAGCACATAGCGGCTTTCGGACAGTTTGCTCTTCAATGCGCTACGTTTCGCGATGAAATTCGGGAGCTCGTCCAGCTGGCGAATAGCGTCCTCGACCTTCCGGACTTTCTCAGGACTAACGTATCGGGTTCCGTTGACCACGTGAGAGACGGTCGACACGGACACGCCCGCTATCCTAGCAACATCCTTGATCGTCGCCATGCATTTCGTCCTCCTGCTCAGAATACTTTTGCTTTCATTATACAGATTCCGTTCTCAATAGTCAACAAAATTTGCGCAAACGCCGGTTTCGGGATCTATGCCGCTAAAAGGCTCGGGCTGTGCGGAGGCAAACAGAAAAAGTCAAATACCCGTAAGAGTGATCGCCGGTATCCCGAGATTCTCGTCCCGGGAGAAAAAGTGCAGGTAGACGTTTTGATATTGTCAATATCAGTATCAGGTAGGTGTCTCTGCTACAATGAAGGAGGTTAATTATGGTAGCAGGACATCTCCGCGAAAAAAGCGGATATTACTACGCCGTGTTGAACTACACCGATTCTCTCGGAAAAAGAAAGACCAAGTGGATTTCCACCGGGCTTACTGTGAAGGGAAACAAAAAACGCGCCGAAGCGATCCTGATGGACGCACGACGCAATTTCAATCCCGAAGAGCCGAAGGTCATGAACGGAGACATTCTGTTCGCGGACTATATGGAAAAATGGCTCGACATCATCAAAAGCTCGGTTGCAGTCCCGACATTCGCTTCATACTCGACTACGGTTAAGAAGATTGTAGCACCGTACTTCCGCGAAAAGGAAGTGACGCTCAAGAACCTGACCGCAAAAGACATTCAGGAGTTTTACCTGAGTGAGCTTGAGCGTGTCAGCCCGTCCTCGGTCATTCATTATCACGCCAACATTCACAAGGCACTCAAGTATGCCGTGAAGATTGACCTGATTGATGTAAACCCGGCGGATAAGGTTGAGCGTCCGAAAAAAGACCGCTACGTCGGCAGCTTCTATGATGCCGATGAGGTCAACGCTCTTTTCGAGGCTGCAAAAGGAAGCAAACTTGAACTGCCAATTCTGTTCGGTGCGTTCTACGGTCTGCGCCGGAGTGAAGCAATCGGTCTGAAATGGGATGCCATCGACTTTGACCAGAACACCATCACCATCCGTCACACGGTTACTTCCTGTGATCTTGACGGCAAGCGCGTTCTGGTTGCGTCGGACACAACAAAGACCAAATCGAGTATGAGGACACTGCCTCTTGTTCCGTTCATGCGGGAAAGACTTCTTACGCTGAAAGAAGAACAGCAGGAAAACCGCCGCTTGTGTGGACGCAGCTACATCAAGGAATATCTTGAGTATGTATGTGTCAATGAGATTGGCGATCTGATCAAGCCCCACTACGTCACAGAGAGTTTTCCGAAACTGCTCAAGGCAAAGGGAATGAGACAGATCAGGTATCACGATCTCCGGCATAGCTGTGCCTCGCTTCTTCTGGCAAACGGTGTTCCCATGAAGCAGATTCAGGAATGGCTTGGTCACAGCGACTTCTCAACTACGGCGAACATTTACGCACATCTGGATTACAGCTCGAAGCTGACTTCGGCTGATGCAATGCTCAATGGCTTGGGCTTTGCACAGAACTGAAAAAGAAAAGCCAGCAGCCGGAAAAACCGACTACTGGCGTGATTTCTGGCGGAGCGGGTGGGATTCGAACCCACGGAACCTTGCGGTTCAACTGATTTCGAGAGTTCGAATCAGCGTGTCAGGTTCGGGTATTTTCAGGCAATTTCAGGTCGTTTCGTATGCGAATCAAACGCGTAAAAAAGCCTGATTTTTGCCTGTTTTTGCGTTTTGGAGAGAAGTACGGAGAGAAAAACAAAGGAGATTTTTATATGAATAACAATAAAAAAGAGACACTTTATAAGTATATGTTTCCGGAATATCCGGATGTTGTTTCAATAAATCAGTTGCGCAAAATGCTTGGTATCAGCAGGCATTTGGCATACGATTTGGTCACTACACAAAAAATATATTCTTTAAGAATCGGGAATTCTTTCAAGATTCCAAAAGTATGTGTTGTAGATTACATAATTGAAAATTTCGGTAATTTGGAGAGGAATCCCGCGGACGAAACGACCAGAACTTGACACAAAAAAGCCTAAGGTGACACGAAACGACCAAGTGGTTATAAGATTTTCACTTTCGAGTCTTTTAGTCAGCGTGTCAACTTCCGGTCGTTTCGTGCCAGTTTCAGGTCGTTTCGTCTGAGCCCAAAGCCGCATAAAATAAGGCTTTTTCGCCCTTAAAGCCTTTTACAACTGCATTTTTTCAAAGTGGGTTCAAATCGGCATTTTTGACGATTTTGGAGAGAAATCAGGGGAGACAGGAGAGAAATCACGAGAGAAGGCAATACAGAATTACATACACCGCAGAAAGGACTTCAAACCGATGAAATCTATTTTTGAGGTGTATCAGATGAAGAATCTACCGATTGATTGGGACAGCGTGCCCGATGTGATGAATAAGGATCAGTTTTATCGACTCTGCCATATCAGCAAGTCCACGGCTCTGCATTTGCTCAAAAGCGGCAAAGTGCCCTGCGAGTGGACAGGCAAGAAAACTCGGTGCTATAAAATCAAAAAAGAAGATGTCCGGGCGTACCTTGAGGAGCGAGCCGTTTATCCCGAGCTTTACTCCGCACCGAGGGGATGGTACGGCGGTCACTATGTGGCGAAGCTCTCCAAAGAACTGCCAGAGGATGTCCTCCGGCAAATGCACGACTATTACGCCAAACTGCTCAGCAAACATAAGGATGTCGTGACCGTGCAGGAGGTTGTCGCTCTGACCGGCTACGCCAAAACCACAATCAATAATTGGTGCAACCGTGGAGAGCTTAAATCATTCCGCAAAGGACAACTCTTTTACATACCGAAAATCTTCCTCATTGACTTTTTCTGCTCGCTGACCTTTCGTTCCATCACCCGCAAAAGCCTGTGGCATATCCAAACGCTGAACGATTTTCAAAGGAAGATGAAACACAATAAATAATGTGCGATTTGAAAATTCGCATACTCGCACCTGTTTTTCGATTTTGCTAAACTATAATCGAAAGGCAGGTGCATTATTTATGACACGGTTTATAGAAGAATTTTACTACGGAAATATTGATCCGCAGGCACGCAGTACAAAAGAGAATAAAGCGGTTCAGAAGCAAATGGAAATCCTGATGAAGAATGAGGATTTGCTGACCAACGCCCTGACCGACAAGCCGAAGAAATGGTTTCTCGACTATGTGAATGCTTGGGGTGTTGTGAACGGAGAATCCAACCTCGATAGCTTTATTATGGGCTTCCGCCTCGGAGCAAACTTCGCCTATGAAGCTTTTATCTCAACCGAAACACCATTTCAAGATTTGCTAAAAGAGTAATTCTATTCTGAAAAAAATGTCTCATTTTCAATGTTCATCGTAAAAAGTGGCATGAACAGCAGAATGTTCGTTGTATTTTTTGTAATTGAGCGTTTTTTGCAATTAATTTAAGCGCAAAGGAGGTTTCACTATATGAAATCAATATTTGAACAAATCGGCGGCACATACACACTGCAAGGCGATTACCGCTTGCCTAATCTGAGTTTACCAGCCGAAGAAGAACACCCTATCGGGGTGTGGGGACAGCGCCGACTACGATGCCTAAAACAGCACCACAAAGTCCTGTATTACAATCTGCTCACTTCCGGTAAACTCCATTCCCACCTCGCCGATACCGAAGAACAGGCACAAGCCCTCTTTTCTCGGCTCGTAAAAGAATACGCCGAAAAAGAAGGTATGACTGAACAACTCAAATCAACAGACCAAATGAAGTGGGTTGGCAAAATGAACGCTATCCGCAACGCCGCCACCGAAATCATCAATCGGGAGTTGATTTATACATAAGATGATGAGAAGGCACAACCTTTGGATCGCAAAAATCCGTTGGTTGTGCCTTTTTTGCGGTGACATTTTGTTCTGTATCATCTTAGCACCTTAGCGAGTAGACTGTTTATGGACGGATTTGCCCCAAACAGTAAAACCTGTTAAGATTGCACCAAAAACCGCTATAGAACTATGAGTTTTCTTTTAGACGCATTACAGTCGATATAAGATCATCCACAGATTGATATCTTTTATTTCGATCTGTATTTGTTCCTCGATTCCAAAACTCTTTGATGTCGCTATCTTTTTGGCGTTCAACATTTGTTTTTCCTGTCAGAATAAAAAAGCACAATCGGGTGAGTGCAAAAGTCTCATGACACATATCGTAGTTTGCAAATCCGACGTTAATGAGATCTGGATCGTTTAGAGAACCTTTTAATTCTGATTGCAGACTGGTTAGTGTACTATCAGGCACCTTAACCAACCCGAAATCACCGATTTTAACGACATCAACATCATCATAGTGCTTAATAAATACATTGGTTAAGCTAATATCTCGATGAAGAAGTCCCTTACTATGTATATACGATAATCCTTTACCTATTTGTGCTATTATCCTTTTTCGATCCGATAGGGTGAGCTTTGCATTCTCTCGGTTAATATACTTATATATGCTTTCATCCATACACTCCATCGTATATTGGTTATTTGCATCATCATAAGAATATACTTCGACGACATAAGGAGATTTTAGTGATTTTAACACTTCAAATTCTTGTTTAAATCTACGAAGTTCTTTAAGATCTAAATCAGCCTTAGCTCGCTTTAATGCAATTTTCATATCGTAATTTGGATCTTGATATGAAAATACATCAGCATAAGATCCTCCGCCTATTGGTTTCATATTGGCATATATCGTTCTCTGCTCAGACTTTACTGCAACTGTTTTCTCCATTTGAAATATAGGATTTAAGTCTTCAATTACAATAGGCGTAAAATCTTCTGGAATCGTACTACCGCCACTCTTAACAACGAATCTACGGCAACGTCGTATTATATCATCATAATGTTCGCTACATAGCCTAAAAGAATATTCTGTAGATTTTAATTTACTTTTAAGTGTATCTATCACATCTATCAAAGCCAAGTAATCTCTACTGTCTTGGGCGTGAAAATATCCGCCTGTATATTTTATATTTCCTTCTTCGTCATGTTGGTATCTCAGGTCACTATTGATAACCGTAAACCATTTGTTTAAGCCAGTATGAAATGCAGCAAGAAGTTGACGTAATGTTTCATTTGGCACAAAATCATATAATTCGTATAGATCATCCAGAAAGCTCAGTCCGTTTTCCGAAAGAACTCGACTTAAATAACTATCTATATGGGCCACATAATCACCTCCATTCCCAATCTTTCTGGACATTTCGTCATCTGCAAAACCTTACCTTTGCGAACAAAGTCTCTACGTATATTTTTTGTTGGAGTCTTGCAGGATTTCAAAAACAGAATCACTTCTAAAACCGAAAGCAGCACCCAAGTCATCAGCAATCAGCGAATATGACAAATCGTTGAAACTCACTTTAGGGAAATCTCGCAAGAAAGAAATTTTGCCTTTATTTATTTCCTTGTGTGCATAAGGGATTCCATATTTTTCAATATATTCTTTGTATTTATCTCCGTCAAAAGCAACAACAGTATCTCCTGCATTTTCAATTTCAAGACAAAAAGCATAATCTTTCTCTTTTAGTTTATATTGATTTGCAATATTCTCAAAAAGGCACATTCCAAAGAACAGTGCATTAAATATATCTGAGCCGCTTGCTAATTGAAAATTCTCAACGCTTTCTTTGTCATAACCGAGTTCTGTATAAATATTTAAATAGTCATCTTTTCTGCTTCCGTTTGAAAGTCCTATCGGCACAGTGATTTTGCAGGACCAATCATAAAACAATTCAAATATAAAAGTTCCTGAATTAGAACCAGGTAAAACAAATTTCTGCATAAAGATTATCGATCGCATTGAATAACTAATATGTTCAAAAACTTTGTAGTTGGATTTTACAAAGTCGATAACTTTATCTCTATTGGCATATACATTAAAGAAACCATCCCGCTTAGAACTGATATTTTTAAGATATATATTAGCTATGGGGTATGTTACCTTTCGTTGAATCAGATTGTTATACGAATAGAAATAGTCTCTTTGACAGAAATCTTCTATTTCTTTTATGTATTCTTTTGAACGCTCGTATAGATATTCAATATTGCCTCTATCTGCGGGTTTAATTGGCTCTTTGCTGCTTCCACTACGTACATAAATACTACCATTGCAAACATAAGGAGCATTGCGACCTTCATATACATAGACAAGCAGTACACCGGATTTTTTATTTTCAGGCATTGGCAAGAAACGAGTGCTAAACTCCGGCATAGGTGATATACGTGTCGCAATCTTTCCGATGCGTTGGCTGTAGTCCTGTTTATCTATCGGTTTAATTTCTTTTGTTTTATCATCTATGCCTACAATTAGCCAACCGCCTTCACAGTTGGCAAACGATGTGATTTCTTTTGCCAACTGTGCTTTTCCGCCATCTTCAAGCAATAATTTGTATTCGACGTGATGTCCTTCATCACAATCTACAAGTTGCGACAGATGACTGAATTTAACTTTTTCAATTGTCAATGGTCGCCCTTTGCTATCAGAAAACGGTGAATACATTTTACTTATACCTCCCACACTGTTTCGTCGCCGCAGATGTTGCGAATTTTCAGGCGAAGCGGTTTTTGTTCGCAGCGGATTTTTCCGTCCCAGAAGTCCTTTGTTTTATTTCCGTTTACAACGACAAACCCGTTTTTGTCAATCTTGATTTCGCTGTCGGAATGCCACTCTCCTTCAGCAGCAGTGCAATCAATGCTCAAGAACTCAATTAGTTCCAAACCGTCCTCGCTGATTTCTATTGGTTTATAAGGTTTCTTTGCGGAAGAATTGAGGAACGCCTTTTCGTTGAACTCAGCTATTTTTGAAAGCACACGGTCGCTGATAAATTTATCAATGGTAACAGCATATCCGCCAAATAAATCATCGTGGGTTTCTTCGGCGTGAAATTCCGCATAATCTCCGATTATGACATCATCAAGAATTGTTTTGAGGTCTCTTAGCTCAATTTCAATATTTGTGCTGTCATCATCTTTTATAAACTTTTGAATCTCGGCTTCGTCGGTAATATCTATGTAATAGACGATTACTTTTTTGATGTTGCTATCCAAATCGGGTATAGCCTGATGAATAATACGGTTCATGGTCACTTTATCAAGAAGTTTTGATGTGCTGTCCATCAGGTTCGGCACATATACAGGAACGGTACCAAGTTTGCTGTCGGAAATTGCACCCTCCCAGAAGGAATCAAGCGAATCCTCGTTTTTAAGTCCGGGAATCAGCGATTTGATTTTATCCATTGTCTGCACGGGATTGCGGTAGAGTTGAACGCCATCTTTAATTTCAAGTACATCAAATTCAGCACCATCAGCAACAAGACGGTCACGGGTTGTTTGAATAGAATTCAGTCCGATGTCGCAATGAATAAACTTGCGTCCAAGTTTGTTTGCTACAGCAGCAGTAACACCACTACCGCCGAAAAAGTCGGCAACGATCATCATCTGTTGTGTTTTGGAATCAGCCTTTAATTTCCCGGTATCATCCAATATGATTCTATCGACCATTTGCACATCAGGATAGTAGTTCTGTGGCTTGTCGGTATAAACTTCAGGAGTGAAGTTTGCAATATTCAAGAGATTGGCTTCTTCGGGTATCAACTCTTCGGTAGTATTAAAATCCAGTTTATCGCAGAAGGCTTTGCGGATATTTGCTTCTACCAACTTGCGATTGTATTTGGAACTGTAATAATGAGAGCCGTCTTTTTCGTAGGTGATTATCTGATATACCGAAATTAATTGTTCCGAATACTGCATCAGCTCCGCAACTGTGGGTGAGCCGAAACCGCCTTTCATAATTCCGTATATCCAAGAATTAACGGTGGCTGGTTCGGTGCCATACTCTGTATCATCAACAGTGATACTGGTTTTGCTTTCATCCATTGAAAGATCGGTAGTTTTGATAATGCTGTCTGCAAGGCGTGCTGAATCAGCCGAAACCGCAATAGTGTTTGCAGGATCAGCTTTCTCTACAGTCAGGGTATCATAATTGATTTTAAGCTGATAAAAATCAACTTTGGGAAGTTTCAAATGTGCTGTACGGTTATAACGCTTCAGCGGTGTTTTGCTATTATCAGCAGAAGAAAACTCCTTGAGCGAGATGTGATGCTGCTGTTCGAGCTGTACGTTTAACTTGTCTGCATTGCTTTCATTCAGATAAATGAGGGCAGTTTCGGGATTGCCTTTAATCACCTGACGTAAGCAACGGCAGGAGGTTTGCAGAACCATATTTGTGGGGCAGTCGCCCTCTTGAGAAAGAATGATACCTGTAAGACTGCGACAGTCCCATCCTTCTTTACCGATCTGCACAAGAAGAATAATGCGAATCTTGGAAATAGACTTATCCAAGATATCAAACTGCATTTGGCTGTCGGCAGGCATTTTATACTGCTTATTGCCCTTGTGGAACTTAAGTATTACATCTGTTCCAAGTCCGTATTCTGCAACAATACGTGATACCAACGGATAAACGATTTCCTCTAATTTTTCGATAGTACCGCAGTAGATACCAAGTTTGGCAGTCAGTCCATCGGCATAGATGGTATCCTTGTATGTATCAAGAAATTCTCTGACACCTTTTTCGATAATCAAACTGCTATCTGCAATATCTGCAATTTTTACGATAGGACGTTTTAAGAAGTTGCCTACACCATCAATAAGAGGATAGTGGTAAACAATATTTGTGATCTCAGCAGTACCAACAGAAAGAGAATCTACAACCTTGAACTTCTCTGCTTTTTCAAGATAAGGTGTGCCGGAAAAACCGATAACGGAGTTGACGGTGTTATTCTGTGCCCATTTGGTTACAACGGCACGAAGCTTTATTTCATCGCTAACAGCGTGATGCACCTCGTCAATGAAGATGGAAAGGGACGGCAGTTTGCCAATAAGGTTACGGAGTTCATTAGCTTGTCTGTCCTTGTCGTCGTCACTTTCTTCAAACAGACTGATCTGACCGTTTTTCTCTTGAATACGGTCAAGGATAACTTTTTCGGCGTTTGTTACGGCAACCAAACCGAAAAGCTCGGAAAGCGGCTGATGATTAGCAATCTTCTGAACATTCGGGTTCTTGGTTTTGTTTGATTTATTGGCAGTCTTTCCCTGATCCAATACTTCAAAGGAGATCATTCGCTTAATATCTGTCGCCGCAGGTTCGGGAATGATCCACGCAGGGTTAAAGTTCTGAATAGTTTTAAGACTCGGTACAACAGAGGATTTCAAGCCGGAAGGCGCAAATATGATAAAGTTGTGCGCAAAAGCGGGATTTGCAGGCTCGTTCAGAGCGAAATATAAATCAAGATAGATAAATGCCGCCATCAAATATGTCTTGCCTGCACCCATCGGAAGGCTGAACAGATAATCGGTATAGGAAACACCGTAAAAGGCAGTGCGGAAGAAACTATCATAGTCAATGCTTGACGGATCTTTCTTGATTTGCTTTTCAAGTTTTTCGGAAACCTGTTCACCTTTATCATTGGTCAAACGAGCATATTCGAATAATGCCGTTGCCGCAGGATTTTCCTCTAAGTATTCACGAGTTGCTGTAGACAGCTCTATATCGTTCAAATTAATCGAGTTAAAGCAGCCATATCTAAAAAGGAACTCCAACGGCCTACATTCGCAACCGATTTTGAGGAACAGATAAACCTTGATCGCTTCAATCTGAGCATCTCTCATTTGTCCGGTTTTCTCTATGTATTCAATTAAATTATGAACAGTGCATTGCTCTGAGTTGTACCACTCTTTGCACTTATTCTCTATCATTTTGTAGAACATACTGTTCCTCCACTAATCAATGTTTTATATTCTCACACATATCTACAAATTTCGCACCAATGGCACCAATGAATATGGGCATGAGGAAAAGATATATGTGGGATAATAGTCTATATTAACTAATTTTCTTGCATCCTTCAGTATCTGAAGGCCGTTTACCTTTGAGTAAGTAGCAATACGATCTATCTTGAGGTATAGCAATATATTTCGCATTGCAGTTGAATAGCAGTTTTTCCTCTTTTATTAGTCTGAATTGCCAATTTTCCATATTTTCAGGCTTAACAAAATTTGAAATTATATCATCATAACTTTGAGTGATTAGAAGCATCACTAACTTCTTAAAATACTGGTTAAATTCAGATAAACCAATAAAATACTCGAGTTCCCTATATAACGGGAATAATTTTCGTTTTTCAGCATCACCTGCGTACCAGTAAGACCACCAATAGTTATAATAACAATAGTTTCCATTTACTTCAATTGTAAGCAAAGCTCGTCTAAGTTTATCAAATTCTAAATTTGAACTTTCCAACTCTTTATTAAAGTAATTCTCAAACACAGTTTGAACTTTTGCGAGAAGGTCAAAATCAATTTCGTCTATACTATTTTTATAGTTGGCACATTCTAAAGCAAAAGTGATTCGACCTCTTAAAAGTTCATTATCTTCGGTTTTATGTATGAGATCTTTATTATCTGGAGTGCTTGTCAAAATCTTTGATTTGATTATTTCCTCTTTGACCTGCTCACGGGCAAAAGAGGATGACACAGAGTTTACACTTAAATAGGCGTAAATATCACCACAGCCAGCCGCCAACTCATTTACTAAGTTAATTGCACCGTAAAATGTTTCCGGACTTCTAACAATATCACTTCTTTTACCGTCTGCCGTAAGGTCTGCACGAGAAACGATATTGCGAACTACACGCATCCATTCTTCGTATTTAGTTTGATCAATCGTACTATTTCTCCGCAAATATTCAGTGTGAGCGAAGAATAAAACTTTATGTGTATATGATGTGTTTGCTCCAAGAAGAATTTGATAAAGAAGATTCTTTTCCGGCTCGTGTCTCCACATATCAATGGTTAAGAGAGGTAATGAACCCGAATCAAATAAATCACAATACAATTCATATGAATCATATATATAGTTAAAAGTATCCTCATCAATATATTTTATTAGCTCTCGATACGAATTGTTTTCGTTTAACTTTTATCGTTGACAATGCTATCTTTCAATGCTTTTAAAAAGTTTTCGCATATAGTGACATTTCTTTTTCGACCCTGAGCATATGCTCTATATTCCATTTATTGAGTTTGAAATCATCAAATGGGAAGTAGGAAGAATCGTGCTCGTTTTGTAACATAGTCAAAATGTTATATAGTAAAAGAACACTTCTTGTGTTTTTGTTTTCATAGTCTAAATCGAATAAATTTTGATTTCTGAAATATTGTTTAATCATTCCATCAATATGAGAGATGAAATCACTTTTTCTTAAAGTCGAGGAACTATCATAAAGATCTTTGACTTTTGCAATTTTTACAGTAAGAATAAAACCAATCTTATGATATAATTCTCTTTCACTAAACCACTCATTGAATCGCTGATAATATGCCTGAACCATTTCCCAATATCTATTCATATCATCTTCGGTTTTTCCTGCTAATTTTGCGTAGAAAAATCTAAATGTTGAGTACGGATCAGTATCAGTTGAATCGTTCATAAGATTAAAAATGTATTCTATACGGTTATCTTCTTTCTTCTCATCACTTAAGAAGTACCAAAGCTTGTTATTTTGCAATGAAGTTTCAATATTATCCCATTCATTAGCGATTTCAATTTGGCGCAATCTCATACGGTCTGCATTACCGGATTTGAAATTAGAACTGTTTAAAAACAACGCCTTAATTAGTTCTGCGTTAGTAAGACTAATTTTACCGATATTTAGTCTGGTAAACACCGTAATGGGATTGTCTTCTGTTGTTTCATACCAAATAACTTTAGTATGGAATTTTAGTTTTGATCTATAATCGTTTTTGTCAAACGAAGCATCGTTTTCACGCTGGTTAAACCACTCATCGATGGTTTCATAGGCTTTATGCATATAATAGAAATCGATGCAAGCATCATTCTCTTCATCGGGATTCTGTAAAAACTCTTTTGAATCGATTCTCGTCTGATAATCAATGGAGAACAATTTGTCACGCCTTTTTTCAACAAAATCTTGATTAAGATAGTGCAGTATCAGATAAATAGTAGTAAGTCGTTGCTGACCATCTATAACTTCATATTCGTTTTCTGATCGAGATTTTACTACTACAGGTTGAAGGCAATACCAAGTTTTTTCCTCGGTGTCGCTAATTTCTCTTGGAATGAATTCGTTAATATCATTTAACAAATCGTTTACTTCTTGTGCTGTCCAGCGATATCCACGTTGATACGCAGGAATATAAAAAGAATATTGTGATAACTCACCAAGTGTTTTTAATTCTATACTATTCATAGTATTTAGTCCTTTCATTAAATTTACGATGCTTTAGTCTTGAAGGATGTATATCCTTCGTAGCGGCAATATACACCGCACAACTATATTACACTAACACTTCCCATTTGCCGTAGCGTTTGCCGTCAACTCTGCGGATATATTGTTTCTCTTTCAGAGAGTCTATAATGCGCTTTATACTTCTGACTGACTTTCCCGTTTGTTCTGCAAGTTCGGTTTGCTTAACAGACGGGTTCTTTTTTATTAAATCTAATACTGCCAACTCTTCTAAAGTACATTCCAAAGTGTCAATTTGGCACTTTGGTGCTTCGCTTTTGGCACTTTGGGAAGTGTTTTCATCCACAAAATCAACGTGCATATAGCGGTTCTTCAGCTCGTGGTTTGTGCCGAGCAGAAGATTTGAGAAAAACAATTCCAAAAACTTTGTGGTGGAGTGAATACCTTTTTGCAAATCATTATAGTTTGCTCGAACCAATGCGTTGCGGAAATACCAAGAGTTTTCACGGAACGCATCGTTATTGACACGGAACCCAAAGGTTTTCATATACTTAATCATAAACACGGCGGTTGCTCTTGTGTTGCCCTCACCGAAGGGATGAATCTGCCAAATATCCGATGCAAACTTTGCAAGGTGTTTAACTGATGCTTCCACTGACAGTCCCTCATAGGAAAACTGTTTTTCGGTGACAAAATCATAATCCAAAGTGTCTTTTATGCTATTGAAATCGGCGTAGATAACTGTTTCGCCGTTCAGTATCCATTCCTTTTTGGAAATGTTATACTGACGGATTTGTCCTGCGTGGTCAAATACGCCCTCAAACAATCTGCGGTGAATGGTAATCCACTCAGCGGGAGAAAACTGAAAAGCTTTTTCGCCTAAAAGCTTGGTTATTCTTGCAGATACAATATCCGCCTCTTTTGTTTCGTTTTCCGTTTCGGTGCGGGTGGTTCTCTGCTCGTGATAGCTGTGGATACGCTTCTGAGCTTCATCAATGGTGATTTTGCCCTCGATATGCTCCTTTGCGGTATCCAACAGATAATCAGAGGTTTTCAGCCCGTCAACCGCCTGCAAGCCGATAGCAGTTTGCCACGCTTCGCTTTTTTCGGCTCTTTCAGGCTCGCCCTGTTTTATATATTCTTCAAGTTCAAATTGCCAATTCTTGTCGGGCATATTTGTACCTCATTTCGTTATCATAATTCTTCCGTCTTAAAGATCGTATAACCCTCGTAATAGTAGCTGTGGTCGATGCCTTTCATATAGACTTCACGGCTGTTTATTTCGTCTGTAAGCGCACCTTTTAATAATACTTTGATTTCCACATCTTTAATCGGGCTGCGTTCCATAGCAAGCAGATAATCTTCTTTATCAACCTTGCTCCAATCGACAACCTTGCCGATTTTGTTTTTCAAGATATGGTCAAGCCAAATGCGGGTGCTGCGACCGTTACCCTCACGGAAAGGGTGGGCAATGTTCATCTCAACATACTTTTCGATTATTTCATCAAAGTTTGACTGCGGCATTTTATCAATGTTCTCAAGTGCCGCCTGCAAGTACATTAAAGGCGCAAAGCGGAAATTGCCCTTTGCAATATTGACGGTTCTGAGCTCACCTGCGAAGTTGTAAATGTCCTTAAAGAGGTATTTATGGATTGCTTGCAATGTAGAAAACTTGCCGGCAGGAAGATTATCTAAAATACCTTTTTCAAAAAGTTCCGCAGCCTTTTTCTTGCTGATGCGTTCTTCTTCACGGGCAAGGTCTGCGGAACTTGTCAGCCCTAATTTATTTTCAAGTGCCATTTCGCACCTCCGTTATTACTTATCATTATCCAAAAGGCCGTATGTCCGGTAGTACGACAATATCGTTTGATATTGCAGTTTGTTTGTAAAAAGCTGACGATAGGTAACAGTTTTCTCTTTTCCTTCAGCCTTGAGTGCCGCTAATTTCTCTGTAACCGAGTCATACTGCGCAAGAATGTCGGAAAGCATTTTTTCAAAAGCGTTTAAGCGTTCTTCGTTCATAATGCGTGCTCTTACTTATCCGCCGCAACGCCGGATTTCATCCAAGCGTCTACTTCGCTGACCTTGAATTTCCAAAGGCGTCCGATTTTTGCGGCGGGCATATTTCTTTTTTCTATCCAAGCGAGTACGGTGTCACGGCTGACACCGAGGTATTCGCAAATTTCTTTCATTGAGTACCAGCGTTCGATGTTGGAATCCATTAAATTATCCTCACTTTCGGGTAGATATATTTATACAATTTTAGTATAGCATATTTTAGGCTTAAAATCAAGGATTATTGCGGATTTATAAAGGAAAGACAAGAAAATATTATAAAAGCGGAACTGTTTTTGTTACAGTTCCGCTTTGGTAAATCCGTTGTTTATTGATAAAAAATGGTTATTCTTTCTTCTTCCTATTCGGAAAGCTGCCCTCAAGCCATTCTTCAAACTCCGCAAGGGTGATTTTGCCGTCGGAGCATTCGTCGCGCTTTGTCATCGCCTGATACTTCCACTTTTTGAAATCGGGCTCTTTAATCTGCCTTACACGCACACGGGCGGCATAGCGCTTATAATACTTTTGATACAAGGGAATGGCGGCATTGTCCGCCATTTTCTTTTTGTAGTTTTCCTGTGCGGCTAAATCCTGGCAGTTGCGGGTTTCGCCCTCGGCAATGCGGTCGCAGTAATTGGTGTCGTAGTTGCCCTTCATAATGAAATACTTACCGCAGCGTTTACATTTACGCATTCCGATGTCGGACTTCAACAACTGTATCAGTTCAAACTCAATTTGCTGTTCAATACTTTCACAAATACAAGTTTCGTACTCGTCGGCTTGCATTGCAGAAAAGGCAATCATTTCCGGCATAGTAAAACCGAGCTTATCCAAATTCTTTTGAACGCTCGGAGAAACTTCCGAAGCGGCAGCCATTTTTATATCTAAATCAAAATCACTCTCTACACAGCCCTCAAGTACATTTTCCACCTGATGTTCTGCGTCAACAATGCTGATGCTATGCACAATCGTTCGCTTTTGCTCTGTCGGCAATCCGTGCTTACGGCAGTAGCCTGCAAATCTCGTTTTGTGAGTTAGGCGATTGAAAAATCCGTCGCAAAAATTCTCGTCAAATGTCGCTTCAATTAAATTAACGAGATTATTTTGCATTTCTTTAAGATAGTGATAATAGTCCGTCAACTCCTGCTTTGAGCAATGAAGCAGAATCGGCGGAAATTCCGCTGTAAACAGCGAAGCTTCTATCAATGGCTTAAATCGTTTTTGCGTTTCGGTTAAAGCCAAATAATAATACAATTTCTTTTCTTTTTCGGTCAGTAAAGAAATATCAAGACTTGTCTCATCAGGCAGGTCTTTTTTTGTGCGATTCAGGCATTCATTATACGCCGAGTCAAAATCAGCATAGAGAAAATTCAAAATTCCTTCGCCCGGTGAAAAAAAGACAGAAGCGGTGTTCATCGGTGAGATATAAGCTCTGCTGTCGCCCATAGGAAGAAAGTCAAATGCAGAGTTTATTTTTTGCGTAACAGCTCGCAAACGAGCAAGCGTATCGGCAGTATCCTGCTTAATTTGAGCAAGTTCACCGTCCGATAAAATAAATTCTTTTTTGCCGGTAACAGCCCAAGTAATCACTTCTCGTTTATCAACTTCGATAGCGTTATACAACTCAAGAAGTTTTGAATAGTTGTATTCGTCGTTTACGGAAAGTACGCAAGATTTTTCGTCGTTAGTTACATGCCATCTGTTTGAAACAAATCCAAAGGACACGGCACTGTATTTATCTTCTGTTTGGAGTATGTTTTCGCTCATTGCTAAGACCTCCGTTTTAGAAAATGAGAATTTTTGAATAATTAGCAAATCTATATCACTACAAATAACATTATACAAAAGTATTGCCTTCGTGTCAATACACAGCTATAATAAATTTGCAAATCAAAATTGCAATAGAATTGATTTTCTAAAATTGAATGACCGTCCGAATGGGATATGACTTTGCGATGATACGAGCAAGGCAACGCCGCTGAGATGGGGCAGGGATAACAAAAACGACATTCGGGTAAAACGGCGAAACGGCAACAGAAAGAAACCTCCATTCTATCTGTTGTCTCGTACATAGCTGTACATACCGTATAGCTTTTTTCTCACAAAGGAGGTTAAGAAGATGAGAAAAACAGAATTGAAAGAGCTTTACAAGATGATGTTCCCGGACTATCCGGACATTGTTACAGTAGCTCAGCTTCAACAAATGCTCGGCGTAAGCCGACACTTGGCATACGACCTGATTAACAACGGATATATCTCCGGCGTTAAAATCGGAAACGCTTTTAAGATTCCGAAGGTCAATGTCATCAATTATGTTATGGAAGAAGGTGTGAAGAATGCAAGTTGAAAAGCTGAAAACAATTGATGCGGATACCCTGCTGTCAACGCCGATGAGCAAAACCTTATTTGTTGTTGACGGCTTGATACCGCAAGGACTAAGTGTGCTTTCGGGTTCAAGTAAAATCGGCAAGAGCTGGCTTATGCTTTGGCTCGGTATTCAAGTGGCGAGAGGACAGCCCGTGTGGGAATTTGAAACCCACAAGAGCGATGTGCTTTATCTTTGCTTGGAAGATACTTACGCAAGAATACAAAGCCGCCTGTATCAAATCGCAGACGAAGCTCCGCCTGAACTTCGCATTGCCACAACAAGTTTTCAAATCGGCAACGGCTTGGAACAGCAAATCGAACAATATCTTTCCGACTTTCCGAAAACAAAACTTGTCATTATCGACACCTTTCAAAAGGTGCGAGATTCAAAAAGCACCGGCGGAAAAAGCGGAATGTATGCAGGCGACTATGACGATGTAACGGCACTGAAAAATATTTCGGACAAGTACGGCATTGCTGTTGTGGTTGTTCACCATGTTAGGAAGCTGAAAGATGTCAGCGACCCATTCAACGAGGTATCAGGCTCCACCGGTATCACAGGTGCGGCAGATACGAATTTTGTTTTGAAGCGCAGTCGTGCTAACGAAACCGGAACGCTGCTTGCCACCGGTCGAGATATTGCATATCAGGAGCTGACCTTGAAGTTTGACAACCGCAGTCACTTGTGGGAATTAGTCGAGCGAAAGGATATGGAGGATATTCATCGTGAAGAAATTCCAAAGTTTGTTTTCCGGCTGGTTGATTATATTTCGGAAGTAAAAGAATGGCGAGGTACGGCAACGCAACTTATAACGCAGGTGAACGAAACCGAGGTTACACCGAATGTCGTGACCAAAATGCTTGCCAGATTTTCTTCGGAAGTTTTTCAGCCGCAAGGCATCGAATACAAAACAAAACGCACAGGGACAAGCCGACTGATTTACTTAAAAAAGAATGACGGCAATGACGGCGATGACAATAAATACGCCATATAGGAAAAAGCCGTCACAGCCGTCACTATCGTCACTTTTTGAGAAACCGGATGTATGGCTATACAGGTAATGCCAATCCGTAAGGATAGCGAGCATAGGTTTTGTGTTGCCTTTGAAACCCACAAAACCGGCGGCAAATTGCCGAAAGGGACTTGCCGCCCCTGTAACCCCGATTATACAGAGAAAGGAATGAAAATATATGAGACAAAGAACAACTGCAATCAATATCCGAGTGACTGAGGGAGAAAAAAGAAAAATGGAAACTGCCGCTAAAAAATGCGGACTTTCGCTCTCTGCTTACCTTCGAAAGCTTGGCTTGGGCAAGGAAGTTCAGGCAACTTTGCCACAGGAATTTTATGAAGCTTACCGAGGCTTGACCTCACTTCGTGACAATTGGAAGTCGCTTTCAGAAGCCAATGTAAATGCAAACTTCAACGATGTTGTGAGCAAATTATTGAAGGCTTATCACACAATCGGTGAGCCGGAAAGCGCAAGTGATTCGCCGTGGCAGTAACAAAAATATGGGCTGTAACCGACAGCGTCAGCCGTGTTTTGAACTATGCTGCGAACCCGGACAAGACGATTTACAGCGATATTTGCAAGGCACTTCACTACGCAAGTGACGAGAGAAAAACCGTAATCGGTGAAGAAAAAGCAATGTATGTGACAGGCGTAAACTGCACCGCAGAAACAGCTTTTGCCGAGATGAAAGCGGTACAAGAACGCTTCGATAAGACGGTAGGCAATGTGGCGTATCACGCATATCAGAGCTTCAAAACAGGCGAAGTCACACCGCAGATTGCACACAAACTCGGCGTTGAGCTTGCCAAAAGAATGTGGGGCGATCAGTACCAAGTGCTGGTCGCTACGCACTTTAACACCGGCACATATCACAATCATTTGGTCATCAATTCGGTGAATATGTGGAACGGTAAGAAGTTTAACTGCAACGAGGGAGCATACTGGAAACTGCGTAGTATTTCCGATGAGCTTTGCAAAGAAAACGGCTTGACGGTCATTAAAAATCCCACAGGAAAGACGCCACGTAAGCTGTACTTTGCGGAAAAGAACGGTGAGCCGACTCGATATAATTTAATGCGTGAGGCGATAGATAAAGCTCTTACGATGAGTACAAATCCCAAAGTTTTTACCTATGTTATGAAACAGCTCGGATATGTAATCGACCTTAACCCATATCATAAGTACGCCACCATTCGCTCTGTCAACAGCAAAAAAGCGACTCGTTTGTACCGCTTGGGAGAAGGCTATGACCGTGACGCAATCTATGACCGAATGAGAGATACACTGAAAAACAACCCGCAGGAAGCTTACCGCTTATACTATGAGTTTACCGAAAAAAAGAGCTTTGGTGTAACAATTCAAAAGGCGCATTTTGTTAAAGGCAACTTAAAAACTGCCAAAAAGATTACGGGTCTTAAAGCGTTGTATTTCAGATATTTATATCTGCTCGGCGTGCTGCCGAAAAACAAAACACACAATCCGTTATCGCCCGAAATGCGTGAGGCTTGCCGTTGGCTTGACCGCCACACCACACAGGTGCAGCTTATTTGCGACAACCGCTTAACCGATATTTCCTCTGTGGAATCGTTTATAAAAAGCACAGATTCGGAAATTAAACTCATATCGGATTACCGCAAAATGCTCTACCGAGATATTGATTCTTGCCACAATCCCGAAGAAAAAGCAAAGCTTGTTGCCAAGCGAGATGACTGCACAAAGGCTCTGGCTCAGCTTCGAAAGGACAAGAAAACAGCGGCAAGGATTATAGAGGATAACCCTAAAATCAAAGAAAACATTTTCATTGAGGAGAATATGCGAAGCCGATATTTCGGACTTAATAAATCAAGAAAGAGAGGATACGAACGATGACAAAACGAAAATCAGATTTTACTTTACCGACTTTGGACGACTTATTTACAACGCAGGCGGAGCGTGACGACGCAAAGCTTGAGCGTGTAAAGAACATACCGCTTAACGAGCTTCACCCTTTTAAGAATCACCCATTTAAGATATTGAACAACGAAGAAATGGAGCGAATGATTGAAAGCATCCGCAAGGTGGGCGCAATCACTCCGGCACTTGCCCGACCGCTGCCTGACGGCGGCTATGAGTTAATCTCAGGGCATAGAAGATTGGCGGCGTGTCAGGTACTCGGAATTGAAACTATGCCGGTTATCGTCCGTGAGATGTCCGACGACGAAGCGGTGATTGCAATGGTGGACGCAAATTTGCAAAGGGAAACGATTTTACCCAGCGAAAAAGCGTTTGCCTATAAGATGAAACTGGAAGCGATAAAACATCAGGGTGTAGCTTCTGGACAACTTGTCCAGAAGTGGTCAAGAGATAAAATGGCTGATGAATCATCAGACAGCGGAAGGCAAATCCAACGCTATATTCGCCTGACCTACTTAATCCCCGAACTGCTTTCAATGGTAGACGAAAATAAAATTGCTTTCAACCCTGCGGTAGAAATCTCGTACTTAGATAAGTTGGAACAACGGGTACTGCTGGACGCTATGGAGCTGAACGACTGCACGCCGTCCCACGCACAAAGCATACGGCTTAAAAAGCTGTCGCAGGAGGGCATGCTGGATGATCAGATGATTTATGCGGTGATGTCGGAGGAAAAGCCGAATCAGCAGGAGCAGATAAAGCTAAAGCGTGAGGATTTGAAAAAATACTTTCCGGCAGGTTATACCGATGAGCAAATGCGTCGTGACATCATCAAGGGCTTGGAGCTGTTAAAGCGGCAGAGAGAACGCAACCGTGATGCACGCTGATTCGTATTGATACGAATACGGCAAAACAAATCGCACAGTGGAGAGAACTTCAAACCGATGGTATACTGGTGCTGTCGGTTTGGAGTTCTGTTCTGCAAATTAAAATTATTGGAGGAATTATAAATGGTAGCAGGACACTTATCCGTAAAGAACGGCAATTATTATGCCGTACTCAATTACAAAAACGCCGAGGGCAAACGAAAAACAAAATGGATTTCATTGGGACTGCCCGAAAAGGGCAACAAGCGCAAAGCCGAAGCCGAGCTTGCTAAACTGCGGTCGGAATTTGAAGTCCCCGAGGAGGTGGGCGATTTAAGCAGCGATATGCTGTTTGCCGATTATCTTCTCGAATGGCTGGAAATTGCCAAAGGACGGCTGGCCGTTGCGACCTACTGTTCTTATACGGCAATGATTAAAAATCCTATCGCCCCATATTTCCGCAAAAAGAAACTGACGCTCCGTGAGCTTGAAGCAAGGCATTTGCAGATGTTTTATTCCGAGCTACTAAAAAAGGTCAAACCGAATACCGTCATTCACTACCACGCAATTATCCATTCGGCACTCAAATATGCGGTGAAAACCGATATGTTATTGCAGAATGTGGCAGACAAGGTTGACCGACCGAAGAAAAACGACTTTCAGCCTGTATTTCTTTCGGCGGAGGAAATGCAGAAAATGTTTGAAGCACTCCGTGGGACAAGGCTGGAGCTTCCTGTACTGGTTGCCTCCTTTTACGGCTTTCGCCGTGGCGAGGTGCTGGGATTGAAATGGGACGCTATCGACTTTGAGCGTGGCACGATTTCGGTCAAGCGCACGGTAACGACAGTTTCTGTTGACGGAAAGCATAAGGAAATTGAACAGCAGTCGGCAAAAACAAAATCAAGCTTACGAACCTTGCCGCTTATCGGCAGCTTTCGTGACTACTTTATGCAGGTGAAAGAGGCGCAGGAGCTGAACAAGAAAATCTGCGGCAACTGTTACAACTACGAATACGACGGCTTTGTGTTTGTAGATGAAATGGGCGAGCGTATGAGAGCGCAGTATCTTACCTGTGCTTTTCCTAAATTTTTGGAGAAACACGGACTGCGCCGTATGCGATTTCACGATTTAAGGCACAGTTGTGCAAGCCTGCTTCTTGCAAACGGTGTACCGCTGAAGCACATTCAGGAGTGGCTCGGGCACAGCGATTTTACCACGACGGCAAATATCTATGCGCACCTTGATTACAGCTCCAAAATCACCTCGGCACAGGCAATGGAAACAGGGCTTGAATTACCTGAAAGCGGCGATTTCGGAAGTCGCTGGGAAAATGGCGAAACTCAAATTTAGGAGAGAAAAAATGCGGTATGCTCTAACCACTTGCTTTTAGAAAAAGACATAAGAAAAAAGCCTGCAATCGGCTTGATTACAGGCTTTTTCGGTGGCGGAGGGTAAGGGATTCGAACCCTTGGTCCGGTATGAGCCGGACAACTGATTTCGAGTCAGCCCCGTTATGACCACTTCGATAACCCTCCGTGTATATTTCCATCCGCTTTTAACTCAAAAAATTTTTGGAGAGAAAAGCAGGAGAGAACACTGAAAAATATTCGATTTTTGATTTTGAAAACCCTTTAAAATCAAGGATTTCCGGCGGACGAAACGACCAAGCAGCCGTAAAATTTCGAGTTTTATCGCCGTCTGTTACTTACATGGTTTCTCCTGTCAGTTTCAGTCAGCCTTGTACGCCCGCAAACCCGCATGAAATCTGGATTTTTTGAAGAAATCGCCCGAAAATACTGAGAAATCGCCCATCGGTTCCAATCAGCGATTTTTCTGCTTTTGGAAAGAACTGCGGAAAGAACGGAAAGAACAAAAATCAATAGGCAATACACGGACAGTTCGAATGCCGGCAAAGATTATCAAGATATGAGGTGTATTGTCATGAAAGAAAACGCAATCAACTGGGATGCCGTTCCCGATGTGATCACGAAGGATCAGCTGTATCGCATTTGCCACATCAGCAAATCTACCGCCTTGTACCTGCTCCAAAGCGGGAAAATTCCCTGCGAGTACACGGGCAGGAAAACACGCTGCTACAAAATCAAAAAGGAGGATGTGATTGCCTATCTGGAAAACCGCAAGGTGTTCCCCGAAAGCTACTCTGCCCCGGCGGGCTGGTACAAAGGTGATTATACTGTCCAGATGGAGGAACAGGTTCCCCAAATCGTGTTGGAGCATTTGCAGCTGTACTATACCGAGCTGCTCTCCGGCTATCCCGATGTGTTGACCACCCAAACGGTTTCCAAAATCACCGGTTACGGCAAAACTTCAATTAACAACTGGTGCAATCAGGGGCACATCAAGTCTTTCCGGAAAAACAATGTCAACCGTATTCCGAAGGTCTATTTGGTGGAGTTCTTTTGCTCCACATACTTCCGTACCATCACCCGCAAATCGCCGTGGCACATCCGCACCCTGCAAGGTTTTTCAAGCTGGCGGAAAATCCGTGACCTGCACACGGCAGACAGCGAAGGAGGTGCGGAGTAATGACAAATTTTCTGGAAGAGCTGTACTACGGAAATATTGATCCGCAGGCCAGAGGATACCGAAAGGGCAGTTATAACTTCAAGGTTTCACAGAATATAAACGAGTTGGAAGAAAAGCTGACCGAGCGTTTAGGTGGAGAGGACAAGGCGCTGTTCCTCGATTTCTGCAACGCTTACGGAGAGCTGATGGGCGAAAGCAGCCTTGATTCTTTTATTGTCGGCTTCCGCCTCGGTGCAAAAATGATTTTTGATACCTTTTGCAACGATGACGCACCGTTTGAAAGCTACCTGAAAGACTGAAAGGTCTGTCAAATCGCAGTTTAGTCAATTACGAATTAGTCAATCATAATTGATTAAATTTTAAATATACAACGTGCGATAATCAAAATCGCACATTCGTAAACAGAAACCTCCTTTGGTACAATGACGGTATCAAAGGAGGTTTTACACTATGGAAAAAACACTATATGAGCAAATGGGCGGTACATACACCACACAGGGCGACTATTACCTGCCTGATCTTACCATCCCACCCGAAGAAGAACGTCCCATCGGCGTGTGGGCGCAGCGCCACCTGCGTTATTTAAAGCAGCATCATAAAATCCTGTACTATAATCTGCTCACTTCCGGCAAGCTCCATTCCCATCTCGCTGATGTAGAGGAAGAAGCACAGACACTCTTTTTTCAGCTGGTAAAAGAGTACGCCAAGCGGGAGAGCGTGACCGAACAGATGAAAGCGGAGAACCAAATGGAGTGGGTACAGAAAATGAACAATATCCGCAGCCGTGCGGCGGAAACCGTTTGTGCCGACTTGATTTTTGCGTAACAACAGAAAAAGCGAGAAAGAAATTAGTCAAGTGTGATTTACCGAATCATACTTGACTAATTTTGGTTTTGTGGTATACTATACGCAGAGAATCTATCGGCAGATGGGAGGATGTAATCCATGTTTATCGGCAGAGAGCGTGAACTTGCGATGCTGAATAAGTTGTACGCATCGGACAAGTTTGAATTTGTTGTAATCTATGGTCGCCGCCGTGTCGGCAAAACGGCGTTGATCAGCCAGTTTATTGACGATAAAAATGCAATTTATTTTATGGGCGTTGAAAGCAACGCCAAGCAAAATCTCGAAAATTTTAGCAAGAGTATTCTGAGCTATCACACCGGAATGGATACCGAAACCTCTTTCCTGTCCTTTCAGGCGGCTTTGGAATATGTGTTCAAGCTGTCCGAAAAGGAACGGATTATTCTTGCCATCGACGAATACCCCTATGTTGCCCGTTCGTCAAAAAGCCTCGCTTCCACCATCCAGCTTTTGATTGACCAATACAAAGATACTTCCAAGCTGATGCTGATCCTCTGCGGCTCGTCCATGTCCTATATGGAAGACCATGTCCTCGCCTACAAAGCGCCGCTTTACGGCAGACGGACGGCGCAGATGAAAATTCTCCCCTTTGACTTCGAGGAGACTTACCATTATTTCAAAAATTTCACCGATGAAGAGAAAGCCTATGTGTACGGCATTGTCGGCGGCACGCCGCAGTATCTACTTCAGATGAGCGATAAGCTGAGCATTGAGGACAATATTAAAAATACATTCCTGAATCCCAACTCCGCCCTGTTTGAAGAGCCGGAAAATCTGCTCAAGCAGGAGGTGCGGGAACCGTCGCTCTACAATGCGATTATCACGGCGATTGCGACCGGCGCTTCCCGTATGTCGGAGATTTCCGGCAAAGTCGGGGAAAGCACAAATATTTGCTCCGCTTATGTAAAAAACCTAATCTCCCTCGGCATTATCGAAAAAGAAACGCCATACGGTGAAAAAGCATCCCGGAAAGCGATTTACTCCATTGCGGATAATATGTTCCGCTTTTGGTATCGTTTTGTGCCAGAAAACAATTCGATCATCGCCCGTGGCGCTGCCGACTTGGCATACAAGCGCATCGAGCCGCATCTGTCCGATTATATGGGCAAAGTGTTTGAGGAGATTTGCAAGCAGTATCTCTGGAAGCTGCTGCTCTCCGGCGAATGCCCGGTGGAGTTTTCCTCTCTCGGCCGCTGGTGGGGCAACGATTCCAAAGAAAAACGTCAGATTGAAATCGATATTCTCGCCGAGCAGGACAAAAACACCGCCCTTTTCGCCGAGTGCAAATGGACAAATGAGAAGGTCGATCTTGGCGTTTTAGAAACCCTTGTAAAGCGCAGTGAGTTGTTCCCCTACAAAAATGTACACTACTATCTCTTCACCAAAACCGGCTTTACAAAAGGCTGCATTGACCGGGCAAGTGAGATGGGAAATGTGACGCTGGTGAGGTATGAAGATATTGTTGATAGATAGATTATGAATTTGGGATTCATAAACAGAAACCTCCTTTGGTACAATAAGCGTATCAAAGGAGGTTTTCTATTGCGGCCAAAATAAGATAACGTATAATTAATTTCGCAAAATCAATTTCATAAAAATAGACATGGTCTATAGCCGTTTGGTAAAATTAAGTCACCACAACCAAATCTATCAAAGGAGGCTATAAAACCATGTCTGATAAGATTATACAGCTAAATGAGGACTTAATAAAGCACGATTTAAAGGATCTTGTCCGTAACAGTGTCGAAGAAACATTAAACGCCCTGCTCGATAAGGAAGCCGACGAATTAGTCAACGCTGAAAAGTATGAGCGCTCCTCTGACCGCCAAGGATATCGTTCCGGCCATTATAAGCGAAATCTCCACACTACCGCAGGGGAAGTCGAACTGAAGGTTCCTAAACTGAAAGGGGTTCCTTTCGAGACTGCCATTATCGAAAGATACCGTCGCAGAGAATCTTCCGTGGAAGAAGCTCTTATTGAGATGTATCTGGCCGGTGTTTCTGTCCGACGCGTAGAGGATATCACCGAAGCCTTATGGGGAACGAAAGTATCCCCTGGAACCATCAGCAACCTGAATAAAAAGGCTTATGAGCATATTGAAACCTGGCGTACCCGTCCGCTTTCCGGGGACTATCCCTATGTTTACGTAGATGGTGTTTACCTGAAACGTAGTTGGGGCGGTGAGATCCAGAACGTTTCTGTTCTCGTTGCCATTGGCGTCAGTCAGGATGGCTGCCGGGAAATCCTTGGTGCTGCGGAAGAGATGAAAGAGGATCGTGAAAGCTGGCGTTCTTTCTTCGTATGGTTGAAAGAACGCGGGCTTACTGGTGTACGTTTGATCATCGGCGATAAGAATCTCGGTATGCTTGAAACCATTCCGGAAGTCTTTCCGGATGCCAGATATCAGCGCTGTACGGTTCATTTTTACAGAAATATCTTTTCTGTTACACCCCGTAACAAGATGAAAACGGTAGCGCTTATGCTCAAGGCGATCCATGCGCAGGAAAGCAAGGAAGCCGCCCGTGAAAAAGCAATCCAGGTAACGGAGAAACTCCGGGCCATGAAGCTTGCTAAAGCTGCCAAGAAGGTAGAGGACGGAATCGAAGAAACCTTGACCTATATGGATTTTCCTAGGCAGCATTGGACTCGGATCCGGACCAATAACGCTATTGAGCGGCTCAACCGTGAGATTAAACGCCGTACAAAAGCGATCGGTGCTTTTCCTGACGGGCAGCCTTGATGCTCGTATGTGCCAGACTGCGTCATGTAGCAGCAACCAATTGGGGAGCCAGACGCTATATGAATATGGATCATCTTTTCAAATCAGAAGAGGATCTGCTGTCTGATATCATAGCCGGCTGACTACCGGCTGCTAAACGGCTAGGTTCTGATTTTGCGAAAAACTATTGACACTATCCAAAATAATGTTATTTGATATTTTGGATTCTTCAGAAATATAAGCGAAACAGTCTATTTTATTGGCACATCTATCCTAGCAATAGCTACGCAAACGTCATTTTTTATAATATAACATTCAACAAAATGAGGTCCTTCAAAATCTGTATGCTCTCTCCTTTTAGTTCTACCATAGTTGCTTCGTATTATTTCACCACGTATCATTTTTCTTCGTTCTGCCTCAATGCCGACATTTCTTATTTTCCATAAAACTTCATAAGGAGCCGGAGTATCTGTTTCGCAATAAAAAGTAAGTGTTCTTGATTTTGGTAACCATTCCCTACATTTAAGGATGTGTGACAAAAGTCTTGATCGAAAACCATTTGCCTCAACATTACAATCAATTTGTGCTGAATAATTAATATCTATTTTATATTTATTTCTTATATACTCTTCTGAACTTGCATAAGTATAACTTTTGACAACATTTGCATAAGAATTCTGTGTGAATTCATTATCACTGTACAGCCAAAAATCATGATTAAATACTTTGTACCATGAATCAAAAGCCTGTTTTTTTGTGCAATCAGACTTAAGTATAACATCAATTTTATCCAGTTTGTCACTTAAACGTTGCTTCCAATTATTCATCTTATCTCTGTCTTTTTGCTTTAACAGCAGAGATTTAGTCCCATCTGTGGGATTATATACTTCTATTGACTCTTCAAGTCGTTTAATGATACCTTTCATTGTATAATAAAAGCACTCATCCAAACGCTCATATTCGACGAAGCACTCATCACATAGTACAGATTGTATCAGTCCCCCTGGCATTTGCCAACTGCTGCGAGATTTACAAAACATCTTTGAAAGGCGTACAACACTCCGAAGTTTATCACCCTTGTTTTTTACAGCGTCACTAAAACATCGGTGTACAAGGGGTACAAACAAGATAAAATAGAAATGAGGGGCGATAGAGCGGAAATGTCAGATTTTCCACTCTATCTGAACATGGTCGCTGGTGGCCTTGATTGTAGAGATCAAGCCATCGGCGGCTTTTCTTTTGTCGTCAAAATCTATGCTGTCCCAGTTGTCGAGAT
>OLNX01000875.1_pt1 | contig 28077 bp, 29 predicted proteins | sample 1672611 | NCBI WGS metagenome assembly OLNX01 (sample SAMEA3136705, study PRJEB25190) | human gut metagenome | reverse complement strand
CTGGGCGCTTTCGCGCATCACGCGCAGACGCCCGTGCATCAGCGCCAGGGGAACAGAAGGGTCCTCGCCCCGCTCGTGCGCCTGCCAGTGAAGCGCCGCCGCACCCAGGCTGCCATGCCGGCGCGCGGCGTCCAGCCATTCCGCTACGGTACGCATGCTCATTCCTCCTTGGCGGCCAGATAGGCCACATGATAGACGCCCTGCAAAGCCGACAGTCGGGCGATCAGCTCCGTGTCCGCCGAGCCGTCCAGCTCCAGCGCGACCATGGCGTCGCCGCCCACCGAGCGGCGAAACACCCGCATGGTGGCAATGTTGAGGTTGGCCGCGGCCAGCTCGCCGCTGATGCTGGCGATCATGCCGGGCGTATCATGATGGGTGATGACCAGCGTGTTTTCGTGGCCGGAGAAGCCGGCCTCCAGCCCGTCGATGGCGTTGACCACGATTTCTCCGCCGCCCACGGACGAGGCCTGCACCTGGATGTGCCGCCCGTCGTCGCCGTCAACGTCCAGAATGACGGTGTTGGGGTGCGCACCGCGCACATCGGCATTGTAAAACGAGTATTCCAGCTTCGCCTCGGCGGCAAGGCGCAGGCTGTCGCGCAGGCGTGAATCGTCCACATTCATGCCCAGCAGGCCGCCGATGAGGGCCTTGTCGGTACCGTGGCCCAGGTAGGTCTTTTGAAAGGAGCCATACAGGCCGATACGCGCGCTCACGGGGCGGCTGCCCAGGAGCATACGGGTAATCTTGCCGATGCGCGCCGCGCCCGCCGTGTGCGACGAGCTGGGGCCGACCATCACGGGACCGATGATGTCAAACAGATCCATAGGGAGTTCTCCTTTCGGGCTCGGCAGACGCTAGCCGCTTGATCAGAATGCTTGCGCGGGAGTGCTTTGCACCCCACACAAGGTCCGTTTCCCCTTTGGGCCGGTATCCCTGCGCCTGCCAGAAGCCAAGGGCACAGCCGTCATAGCCGCCTACCACGTCGATGCGCACGGCTTGGCAGCCTTCCCTGCGCATGCGTTCTTCGAACAGGCGGCAGCATGCCGTGCCCAGTCCCTGGCCCTGATGGGCCTTGTCCAGCATGAGAAGCGAAAGGTAAGCCGTCCGGCCGGGACGGTAGTCCATCACGCCCGCAATCCGGCCACCGTCCGTCTCCAGCACACAGCACAGAAAGCCCGCGCTTTCCGCGGCTGCATGGTCTTGAAGAAGAAAGGCCGCGTCCACAGACTTTCGTCCCAGATGTGCCGTGAGAAAGGCGGGATTGCTGTTATAGATCTCCACGATGCGCGCGGTATCCTGCTCGGATGCGGGCCGGAGGATCAGTCCGCTCATGGCGTGTCCTCCTCCCACGGGGCGAAGCGCTCCTCCTCCTTGAGCGATTCGACGCGGCCGTCCGTCACGCGCGTCAGCTCCGCCAGCACGCGCTCGGTATCGGCGGCCTTCATGTCCAGCTCAAAGCTCACCGCGGCGGCAAAGTCCGTGCCCACGAGGCGTGCGGGCAGGGATTTGAGCGCATGCTGCACCCGGTCCCACAGGGGATAGGCCACCTCGAACAGCCAGCGCTCGGTGGGATGCATCTGGCACACGCGCGCGGCGTCCAGCGCCAGCGCACACGTGTGCGAATACGCGCGCACCAGCCCGCCGGCCCCCAGCAGGATGCCGCCGAAATACCGGGTCACCACGCATACGGCGTTGGTGACGTTCTCCCGCTGAAGCACCGCCAGCATAGGCTGTCCCGCCGTGCCCTGGGGCTCGCCGTCGTCGCTGTAGCGGACCACGGTGCTGCCCAGCAGATAGCACCAGCAGTTGTGCCGGGCATCATAGTGCTGCTTCTTCACCCGGCGGATCAGCTCCTGGGCCTGGTCCTCGCTGTCCACCGGCCAGATGTGGCCAATGAACCGGGAGCGCTTTTCCACAAATTCGCTTTCCGCCTCCTGATAGGGAACGTAGATTTTATCCCCCATGGCGGACCTCCCACTCCTGTCTTGTGATGGCCTGGCACACGCCGGGGCGCTCCGTTCCGTCGGGCCACGGCGACGGCGGCGTATCACAGACATGGCGGAAGCCGCACTTCTCCAGTACCCGCCGGGACTTCTCATTTTCCGGGGAATGGGCGCACCATACGCGCTGGACTCCCATCTCCTGAAACTGCCAGCGCAGCAGCTCCTCCACGGCCTCGGGAATAAGCCCCTGCCCCCAATAGGGGTGGGCAATCCAGCAGCCGATCTCCGGCTCTCCCTTCCCCACCGGTATCTCCGTGGGAAACACACCCACGGAGCCGATGGGACCGCCGTCGCCGCCCTTGAGCAGCACCGCGAAGGTGCCCTCCTCGGACAGCACGGTGCGGATGATCTCCCGGCTGTTTTCCACGGAGGTGTGAGGCGCCCAACCGGCGGAGGGGCCCACCTCCGGGTCCCTGGCCCAGCGGTACAGGGCCTGGGCGTCGCTGCCGCACCACGGGCGCAGGATCAGCCGCGAGGTTTCCAGCTGCGTCATAGCTCCCAATCCTCCCTTTCCTCGTGCCAGCCCTCCACATAGTCCTTGACCTGGCCCAGCACCTTAGGCGGGCACACGGCCACCACGTCGATGGAGGCAGCATACTCCACGGACTCCACCTTGGCCTCCCGGTACAGGCCGTCCAGAAGTCCGGCCTTGTCATAGGGCAGGTGCAGGGTCACCCGGCGGGTACCCTTGTCCAGCTTTTTGTCGATGCACGCCAGCAGCTCCGGCACCCCCTCGCCGGTCTTGGCGGAGATGGACACGGTGTCCTCCCCGGCGTTACGCTGACCGGAAAAGGCCAGGTCACACTTGTTGTATACCCGCAGGCAGGGAATGTGGTCCGCCTTCAGCTCCCGGATCAGGCTCTCTACAATGGCGGCCTGCTGCTGCCACTGGGGATTGGACACGTCGATGACGTGGAGCAGCAGGTCGGCATACTCCAGCTCCTCCAGGGTGGCCTTGAAGGCCTCCACCAGCTGATGGGGCAGCTTGCGGATAAAGCCCACGGTGTCGGAGATTACCACGTCCAGGGTGTCGCTGACGGTCAGGAGGCGGGTAGTGGTGTCCAGGGTATCAAACAGGCGGTTGTTGGCGGGGATTCCGGCCCCGGTGATGGCATTGAGCAGCGTGGACTTGCCGGCGTTGGTGTAGCCCACGATGGCCACCACGGGGATCTCGTTTTTCATGCGGCGCTGGCGCTGAGTACCCCGGACCCGGCGCACCTCCTCCAGCTCCGCCTTGAGTTTGTCGATCTTGCGGTGGATATGGCGGCGGTCCGTCTCCAGCTGGGTCTCGCCGGGGCCCTTGGAGCCGATGGGCCCCTTGCCGCTGGTACCGGCCTGGCGCTCCAGATGGGTCCACATGCCGATGAGCCGGGGCAGCAGATACTGATACTGGGCCAGCTCCACCTGCAGGCGGCCCTCACGGGTGCGGGCCCGCTGGGCGAAGATGTCCAGGATCAGGCCGCTGCGGTCCAGCACCTGCACGCCGGTCATCTCCGTCAGCACCCGCAGCTGGGAGGGCGACAGGTCGTTGTCGAAAATCACCATGGTGGCGTTTTCCTCCTGGACCATGCGGCGGACCTCCTCCACCTTGCCCTCGCCGATAAAGCTGTGAGGGTCCGGCTTGTCCCGGCTTTGCAGGATGGTGCCTACAGCCTGACCCCCGGCGGTATCCACCAGGGCGGCAAGCTCCGCCAGGCTCTCCTCGTCGGCGCTGTCATCGCCCAGCACCGGGGACCGCAGGCCCACCAGCACCGCATAGTCGCGCTTTTTTTCTTGTATGATCGTTTGTTCCATATTTGCCCTCGCTTCCGGTTTTCACCTGATAATATAGTATACCCGACGGCAAAAGTAAAGGACCCGCAGCCAAAAATGGTACGGGTCCTGTAAAAAGTGTCTTTACTTGTCCAGGCCGAAGCGCTTGTTGAACTTGGCCACACGTCCGCCGGTATCCACCAGCTTCTGCTTGCCGGTGAAGAAGGGGTGACACTTAGAGCAGACTTCCACGCGAATATCCTTCTTCGTAGAACCTGTCTCAATCACATTACCGCAGGCGCATTTGATAGTAGTCTGCTGATAATTGGGATGGATTCCTTCCTTCATTGCTCTGGTTCACCTCTTTCTGGTACAAAAGTCCTTTTCACAAAGGCAACTGTAATATTACCACTTTTTAATGCAGAATGCAAGTGTTTTTTGAAGAAATTTCTCTGCCTGCCGATATTTGCCGTTTCCGGGCAAAAAGGCAAGGAATAGTCCGTATTTCCCCTTCAATTTGTGAGAAAATGCAGGAATTTATGATTGACATTTTCCCGGAACAAAATATAATAAATGAGTGTATTTTGGATTTAACCGTTTAGTTATCTAAATTTGGGAGGAAGAAAGCATGTCGTTGGATAAGACCTATTTTGACCAGATGGAGGCCAAGATCCCCCATGGACGGGTCCGGACCCGGTTCGCCCCGTCCCCCACAGGCTATATGCATGTGGGCAACCTGCGCACGGCGCTGTATACCTGGCTCATTGCCCGGTCCCACGGCGGGGATTTCATCCTTCGCATCGAGGACACGGACCAGGGCCGCTATGTGGACGGCGCGGTGGACGTGATCTACCGCACCATGGCCGAGTGCGGCCTGACTCACGACGAAGGCCCCGATGTGGGCGGCCCTGTGGCCCCGTATATCCAGTCCCAGCGGCGGGATACCTATGGAAAGTATGCCCGGCTGCTGGTGGAAAAGGGCGGCGCGTATTACTGCTTCTGTGAAAAGACGGAGTCTGAGGAGGATTCCGGCGAGTTTGACCGGGCGGCGGACCCCTGCCGCGACCTGCCCCTGGAGGAGGCGGAGCGCCGTGTGGCCGCAGGCGAGCCCTATGTCATCCGTCAGCGTATTCCGGCGGAGGGCGTCACCACCTTCCATGATGCCATTTTCGGCGACATCACCGTGGAAAACAGCACCCTGGACGACCAGGTGCTGATGAAGCGGGACGGTCTGCCTACCTATAACTTCGCCAACGTCATCGACGACCACCTGATGGGCATCACCCATGTGGTCCGGGGCAGTGAGTATCTGTCCTCCGCCCCCAAGTATGACCTGCTGTATCACGCCTTCGGCTGGGAGGTGCCCACCTATGTGCACTGCTCCCCGGTGATGCGGGACGCCCAGAACAAGATGTCCAAGCGCCACGGCGACCCCTCCTACGAGGACCTGAAGGCCCAGGGCTATCTGACGGAGGCCATCCTCAACTATGTGGCCCTGCTGGGCTGGAGCCCCAAGGGGGAGCTGGCGGAGCAGGAGATCTTCGACCTGGAGGGCCTGACCCGCGCCTTCGACATCACCGGTATCTCCAAGTCTCCGGCTATTTTCGACCGGGCCAAGCTGGACCACTTCAATGCCGTGTATCTGCGCGGTATGGAGCCCGCCGCCTTTGCCAAGGTGGCGGAGCCTTACATCCGTCAGGCCGTCCGGAATCCCGCCTATGACGCGGCAGCCATTGCCGCCCTGCTTCAGGCCCGGTGCGAACGGCTGACGGAGATCCCCGAGAAGGTAGACTTCTTCGACGTGCTGCCAGATTATCCGGTGGACTTCTATACCAATAAGAAATCCAAGACCAATCCCCAGGTATGCATCCGGATGCTGCAGGCCGCCATTCCCGCCCTGGAGGCGCTGACGGAGTGGACGGACGAGAGTATACACGACACGCTGGTAGAGCTGGCCGCGTCCCTGGAGGTAAAGAACGCCACACTCATGTGGCCTGTGCGCATTGCGGCAGCAGGCAAGCTGGTGACGCCCGGCGGCGCGGTGGAGATCTGCCGCATTCTGGGCCGGGACGAGACGCTGCGCCGTCTGCGGTCGGGCCTTGGAAAGCTGACGGCATGCTGAACTGGCTGACGCGGCAGCGGCGGCAGCTGCACGGCTTTTACCGGGACGGCTTCGGCCGGGCCCTTGGTATGACGGTGCTGGCCTTCGCCGCCGTCATGGTGGTCAGCTATGCAGTGACCATGGCAAACGCCGCCCCCATCGAGCGGCTCATGAATCTGTTCCGGGAGCAGATCGCGGACCGGGGCATCGTGGACGCCGACGGAAACTTCAGCGCCGTGAAGCTGTTCTTCAACAATTTCCAGGCATGTCTGCTGGCGGTGGGCTACGGGTTCATCCCGTTTCTGTACCTGCCTGCGGTGTCCCTGGGCATCAACGCCATGATGTTCGGCGGCTTTGCGTCGTACTATGTCCAGCAGGGCCTGCCTCTATGGTATTATGGCGCGGGGACCCTGCCCCACGGCGTTTTCGAGCTGCCGGCGCTGTTTATGGCCATGGCCGGCGGCCTGTACCTGTGCCGGACCATTGTGCGCTATGTGCGGCACAACGAGAAGGGGCTGGTGGGCCCCGCAGTACTGAATCTGGCGCGGCTGCTGGTGATGCATATCACGCCCCTGCTGATGGCGGCGGCCGCCATCGAAGCGTATGTCACCCCCGTTGTTATGGAGGCGCTGGCGCGGTATATCTGATGGTGTTCCTGCGGGAGTGTCCCGCTGAAAGATAGAACTACAGACCGCAAATGCGGCGAAAGGAGCCTTACAATGAACGAAAAAGTCACAAGTATCCCTGAACTGTTCGGAAGCATGGTGTTCACACAGGAGCAAATGCGACAGCGTCTGCCCGCCCGTGTCTATAACGCATGGCAGCAGTGCCTGGTGCAGGGAACGTCTTTGGATCGCTCCATCGCCGACGAGATTGCCTCCGCCATGAAGGATTGGGCCATTGAGAAGGGCGCCACCCACTATACCCACTGGTTCCAGCCCATGACCGGCTTCACCGCCGAGAAGCACGACGGCTTCATCACCCCCCACGGCCCCACCGGCGTGCTGATGGAGCTGTCCGGCAAGGAGCTGTCCCGGGGCGAGGCCGACGCCTCCAGCTTCCCCTCCGGCGGCCTGCGGGCCACCTTCGAGGCCCGGGGCTACACCGCCTGGGACCCCACTGCCTATGCCTTTGTCAAGGATAAGACCCTGTATATCCCCACCATCTTCTGCTCCTACGGCGGCGAGACTCTGGATAAGAAAACGCCGCTGCTGCGGTCCATGAAGCTGCTGGACACCCAGAGCATCCGCATTCTGCGGCTGTTCGGCAACACCCAGGCCCAGCACGTCACCGCACAGGTGGGCCCCGAGCAGGAATACTTCCTCATCGATAAGGAGATGTACCGCCGCCGGGAGGATCTGGTGCTGTGCGGCCGTACTCTGTTCGGCGCCAAGCCCCCCAAGGGCCAGGAGCTGGACGACCACTATTACGGGGCCATCAAGCCCCGGGTGGCGGAGTTCATGCATGAGCTGGATCAGGAGCTGTGGAAGGTGGGTGTCCCCGCCAAGACGGAGCACAACGAGGTAGCCCCGGCCCAGCATGAGGTGGCCCAGGTCTACTCTGACGCCAACAGCAGCTGCGACCACAATCAGCTGACCATGGAGTTCCTGAAGAAGGTGGCCGACCGCCACGGTCTGGTTTGTCTGCTGCACGAGAAGCCCTTTGCCGGCATCAACGGCAGCGGCAAGCACGATAACTGGTCCCTGGCCACGGATACCGGTGAGAATCTGCTCAAGCCCGGCAAAACTCCCAGCCAGAATGCCCAGTTCCTGCTGTTCCTGGCGGCGTTTATCAAGGGCGTGGACGAATACCAGGATATGCTGCGCTGCTGCGTGTCCTATCCCGGCAACGATCACCGTCTGGGCGGCAACGAGGCCCCTCCGGCCATCATCTCCGTGTTCCTGGGCGATGAGCTGACGGCCATTCTGGATTCCATCATCAGCGGCCAGGAGTATGTGGACAAGGCCAAGCGCAAGCTGGCCATCGGCGTGGACACCCTGCCGGAGATCCCCCAGGACACCACAGACCGGAACCGCACCTCTCCCCTGGCCTTTACCGGCAACAAGTTCGAGTTCCGTATGCTGGGCTCGTCCCAGTCCATCGCCAGCCCCAACGTGGTGCTCAACACCATCATGGCCCAGGAGCTGGAGGAATTCGCGGACATCCTGGAGCAGTCCAACGACTTCCAGACGGACCTGCAGAATCTGCTGCACGACACCTTCAAGGCTCACCAGCGCATCATCTTCAACGGCAACGGCTATGGGGAGGATTGGGTGCAGGAGGCCCAGCGCCGGGGGCTCAGCAACCTGCGGGACACCGTGGACTGCATGCCCGCCTATATTGACCCCAAGAACATCCGTCTGTTCGCCGGACACAATATTCTCAGCGAGGCGGAAATGCGCGCCCGGTACGAGATCCACCTGGAGAATTACTGCAAGGTCACGGCCATCGAGGCGTCCACTCTGCGGGACATGGTCCTGCGGGGCATCCTGCCGGCAGTGAACCGCTATACGGCGGACCTGACCCAGGCCATCCTGCACAAGCGGGAGCTGGTGGTCCCCTGCCGGGTGGAGGAGGACCTGCTGCAAAAGCTGTCCGCCCTTACCGGCAGTCTGTACGACACCATGGCGGCCATAAACGAAGCCATGGACAAGGCCCCCGATGCCGAGGGCGGCATCGACGCGGCCCGGTATTACCGGGAGGAGATCGTCCGCCGCATGGAGGAGGCCCGCCAGTCCATCGATCAGCTGGAGTCCCTGACCGCTGCGAAATACTGGCCCTACCCCACCTACGCAGACATTCTGTTCTCCGTGTAAATACACAGAAAGCCCCCGGGGTCTACCGATTGGGAGACCTCCGGGGGCTCTTGCGATTCTTTCTGCGACATACCGATCGTCACGGACCGGGGGCAGACGGACGGTAAAGGCGCTTAAATAAATTGAAAGCAGGCGCAAAAAATCCCGCCGGAAAGGGCGGGACCAAACCTACCATACCACGCAGGCGGATAGAATGCAAGGAAAAGTTCCGCATATTTTGCAATTTTGGCTGTTTGTGCAGGGATGGCGGCAGAATGATTCTTTATTTTGATAAATATTCCGTCTTGACGAGGAAATACCGCGGCAGTAGAATTTGAAAGTATTTTAACGTGGTATTCTGCGGGTAAGGAGTGGTCACGATGAAGCATATCTTTGTTACCGGCGGCGTGGTGTCCGGGTTGGGAAAGGGCATCTGCGCGGCATCCCTGGGGCGGCTGCTGAAGCAGCGGGGCTTCCGGGTGAAAAATCAGAAGTTTGACCCCTATTTTAATGTAGATCCCGGCACCATGAGCCCCTTCCAGCACGGCGAGGTGTTTGTCACCGATGACGGCGCGGAGACGGACCTGGACCTGGGCCACTATGAGCGCTTCGTGGACGAATCCCTGACGGGGAACGCGTCGGTGTCCTCGGGCAAGGTGTTCTGGAATGTGCTGAACCGGGAACGCCAGGGCGGCTATCTGGGCGGCACCGTCCAGATCATCCCCCACGTTACCGACGAGATCAAGCGCCGCATCTATGCCATGGACGACGGTCAGACCGACATCATCATTACTGAGGTAGGCGGCACCGTGGGCGATATTGAGAGCCAGCCCTATCTGGAGGCCATCCGCCAGGTGGCGGCAGAAAAGGGCCGGGAAAACGTGCTGTATATCCATGTGCCCCTGGTGGTGTCCATCCCCGGCACCGGTGAGCTGAAAAGCAAGCCCACCCAGCACTCCGTGAAGGAGCTGCTGTCCGTGGGCATTCAGCCGGATATTCTGGTGTGCCGCACCGACAGTCCCCTGCCGGAGGACCTGCGGCGGAAGATCGCCCTGTTCTGCAACATGGAGGAGGACTGCGTTATCCAGAACCTGACGGCCTCCACTCTGTATGAGGTGCCGCTGCTGCTGGAGAAGGAGGGCCTGTGCCGGGTGGCCTGCCGGAAGCTGGGCCTGCCCCAGCGGGAGCCGGATCTGGCGGAATGGACAGCGCTGGTCCGCCGCATCAACGGCGTACACAAGACCGTGCAGATCGCCCTGGTGGGCAAATATACCGGCCTCCACGACGCCTATCTCAGCGTGGCCGAGTCCCTGTTCCATGCGGGGACGGCCTGCGACGCCAAGGTGAATATCAAATGGGTGGACTCCGAGGGCCTGACGGCGGAAAACGTTGGCCGGGTGCTGGGAGATTGCTCCGGCGTTCTGGTGCCCGGCGGCTTCGGCGACCGGGGTATCGAGGGCATGATCCTGGCAGCACAGTACGCCCGGGAGAACGACGTACCGTATTTCGGCATCTGCCTGGGCATGCAGATCGCCGTCATTGAATATGCCCGGCATGTGGCCGGGTGGGCCGACGCCCACAGCGCCGAATTCTCCGGCCTTACCGCCCATCCCGTCATCGCACTGATGTCCGATCAGGTAGGCGTCACCGCCAAGGGCGGCACCATGCGGCTGGGTAAATACCCCTGCGTGCTGGCAGATGGTACCCTGGCCCGGAACGCCTACGGTACCGCCGAGATCTCCGAGCGGCACCGGCACCGGTATGAATTCAACAACCAGTTCCGGCAGGAGCTCCAGGATGCCGGGCTGCGGCTGGCGGGGCTGTCTCCGGACGGCCACCTGGTGGAGATCGTGGAGGAACCCGGGAACACCTGGTTTGTGGGCGTTCAGTTCCACCCGGAGTTCAAGAGCCGCCCCAACCGGCCCCATCCCCTGTTCGTGGGCTTTGTGCAGGCCTCCCTGAACAAGCAGGGCTGACGGCGGCAGGCCATGGCGCATACACTGGAATGCGGAAACGGCTCCCGCGGCAGCGCGGGAAAATCCATCCGTTTTCCGGGAGGAGTTCTATGGCTTCCTTTACCAATATGGCAACGTTATCCTATAACGGCAGCCAGATCAATTCCAACGTGGTCACCGGCGAGCTGCTGGACGCCCTGACCGTTACCAAGACGGCGGTGTCCGGCAGCTACCGGCCCGGGGACACGGTAACGTATGTGGTGACCCTGACCAACACCGGCACGGCGCTGACCGGGCTGACCCTGACCGACGACCTGGGCGGCTATACCGCCGGGGGCCAGACGGTGTATCCCCTGGCCTATGAGGCGGGCACCCTTCACTATTACACCGGCGGCACGGAGCAGACCGCCCCGGCAGTGACGGCGGGGCCGCCGATGACCGTTACCGGCGTGACTGTCCCCGCCGGAGGCAACGTCACCCTGGTGTATCAGGCACGGGTCACGGAGTTCGCCCCGCCGGGGGTGGAGGGCGAGATCCGCAACACCGTCACCGTTACCGGCGGCGGGCTGGCGGCTCCCCTGACGGCCACGGCCACCACGGCGGCGCAGGCCGCACCGGAGCTGAGCATCAGCAAGGCTCTGTGCCCCGCTGTGGTCACCGGCAATGGGCCCCTGGCCTATACCTTTACCGTTCAAAACACCGGCAGCACTGCCCTGACCGGCCAGGAGGGCGCGGTGATCACCGATACCTTTGAACCCACCCTGACCATCACCGGCGTCACCTTTAACGGTGCAGCCTGGACGTCGCCGGAGGATTACACCTACGACGCCGCCACCGGCGCGTTTGCCACCGTGGCCGGGAAACTGACGGTGCCGGAGGCCGCGTTTACCCAGAACGCCGACGGCTCCTGGACCGTCACACCGGGTCAGAGCATTCTGACGGTAACGGGCACCGTATGACCTGAGCATTGACCAGCCGCGCCTGCCGTTTTCCCGGTGAGCGCGGCTGGTTTTCAAAAAGGCCCCATGATTTGAAAAAAATACTTGCAAAATGGGATGGGATATGATATCCTATCATGGCGTAAAAAGGGCGGTCCTCTGCCGCCGGCGCTCCGGAATGGAGTGAGCGCCGCACACATGACGGCACGAACGCCTATATAAACAGGAGGAAATATCCATGGATCTGATCAAAGCACTGAACAAGGAGCAGCTGGAGAAGGAAGTCCCCCAGGTGCAGGTGGGCGATACCGTCCGCGTGCACGTGAAGGTCAAGGAAGGCGCCCGCGAGCGTATCCAGGTCTTTGAGGGCACCGTCATTGCCAAGAAGCACGGCGGTATTGAGGAGACCTTCACCGTCCGCCGTATCTCCTACGGCGTGGGCGTGGAGAAGGTGTTCCCCGTGCACTCCCCCTCCATCGCCACCATCGAAGTGGTCCGCCACGGCTTCGTGCGCCGCGCCAAGCTGTACTACCTGCGCGACCGCGTCGGTAAGGCTGCCAAGGTCAAGGAGAAGCTGTAAGCCGTATCCCCCGAAAAAAGAACGAACGCCTGCTGTGTGCAGGCGTTTTTTCTTTTGCCAAGGGGCCTGGAATATGATATAATTGTATGGTTATGAAGTATGCGTAAGAGGTGATAAATATGCAGGTAGACAATCTCAGCTGGTTCCCCGGGCACATGACCAAGACCCGGCGGATGATCACGGCAGAAATCAAGAATATGGATGCGGTGTGCGAAATTCTGGACGCGCGCATTCCCCTGTCCAGCCGGAACCCGGATGTGGACGAGCTGACGGCGGGGAAACCCCGCCTGGTGGTGCTGAACCGGGTAGACCAGGCGGACCCCGGCGAGACCCGCCGCTGGGCGGCGTATTTCCGGGGAAAGGGCTATGCCGTCCTGGAGGCCAATGCCAAGGGCGGTGCAGGCACCGTCCAGTTTGCCGCCGCCGTCCGGGAGCTGCTGCGGGACAAGCTGGCGGCCTGGGCCGATCGGGGCCAGGTGGGCCGCACCGTGCGGATCATGGTGCTGGGCATCCCCAACGTGGGCAAATCCACCTTTATTAATAAGGTAGCCCGCCGCAAAACCGCCCGGGCCGAGGACCGGCCCGGCGTTACCCGCAGCAAGCAGTGGGTGCCGGTGGACAGCACCCTGGAGCTGCTGGACACCCCGGGCATTCTGTGGCCCCGGTTTGACGACCCGGAGGTGGGCAAGCGCCTGGCCTTCACCGGCGCCATCAAGGACGACGTGGTGGACATGGAGGAGCTGGCCTGCTATCTCATGGACTATCTGGGCCGGCGGTATGCGCCGGTGCTGGAGGAGCGGTACAAAATCGAGGTGGAGCCGGAGGACAGCGGATATGACCTGCTGGAAAAGGCCGGGCGGAAGCGGGGCTTTCTCATGCGGGGAGCCCAGGTGGACACCCAGCGCATGGCCCGGGTCCTGCTGGACGAGTTCCGGGGCGGCAAGCTGGGGCGGTTCACCCTGGAAACGGTGGAGGATGCCCAATGAGACCGGATGATTCCCTGGAACAGGCGGCCCGAAAGCGGGGGTATGCCCTGGTGTGCGGCTGCGACGAGGCGGGAGCCGGGCCCCTGATGGGGCCGGTGTGCGCGGGTGCTGTGATCCTGCCGGAGGGGTGCGATATCCCGGGACTGGACGACTCCAAGAAGCTGACGGAGAAAAAGCGCGAGGCCCTGTACGGTGTTATCACCGAAAGGGCCATTGCCTGGGCCGTGGCCTCCGTCAGTGCGGCGCAGATCGATGCCACGGACATTTTAAGCGCCCGCATCAAGGCCATGGAACTGGCCATCGAGGCCCTTTCCCTGTCCCCGGACTATGCCCTCATCGACGGCAACCGGGACCATGGGCGGTGCGCCTCCATCGACCTCCCCCATGAGACGGTGGTAGGCGGCGACGGGCGCAGCATCTCCATTGCAGCAGCGTCCATCCTGGCCAAGGTCACCCGGGACCGGTATGTGACGGAGGTGCTGGACAAGAAGTACCCCCAATATCACTTCGCCCAGCACAAGGGCTACGGCACCAAGCTGCACTATGCCATGCTGGACCAATACGGCCCTTGCCCGGAGCACCGGCAGTCGTTCCTGGTCAAGTGGAAGGAGCGTCGGTCATGAGTCGGGCGGAGGGCACCTGGGGCGAGGCGGAGGTGGCCAACTATCTGCGCCGCCGGGGGTATACCCTGCTGGCCCACGGCTTTCACTGCCGGTTCGGGGAGATCGATCTGATCGCCCGAAAGGACGGGGTGCTGTGCTTCGTGGAGGTCAAGACCCGGACCAATCTGTCCTGCGGCCTGCCCCGGGAGTACGTGACGCCCCAGAAGCAGCAGCGGCTGCGGAAAACGGCGGCGTGGTATCTGATGGTGAAGGACCTGGACTGCCCCGCCCGCTTCGACGTGGCGGAGGTGTACGCCGACGGACCGCACCCCCAGAAGGCCGCCCGCATAGAGTACATTGAAAACGCATTTTGAGGTGACATATGGAACATATCCCCTATTTTGACGCGCACTGCGATACCATTTCCCGCTGCCTGCGGACCGGAGCGCAGCTGCGGGAAAACGACGGTCATCTGGATCTGCGCCGGGCATCGGCCTTCGGGCGGTTCGCCCAGGTGTTCGCCCTGTACCAGGACCCGGAGGAGGTTCCCCAGGGCAGCACCATGGTCCGGGAGGGACAACTCCTGCATCAGAAGTTCCTGCGGGAGATGGAGCAGAACCGGGACGTCATTGTCCCCTGCCGCACCGGCGCAGAGGTGGACCGGGCCGCGGCAGACGGGAAAATGGCGGCGATTCTCTCCATAGAGGGGGCCGAGCTCATAGGCTGCGACCCGGGACAGGTGGAGACGGCGGCGGAATGGGGCGTGCGGTTTCTCAACCCCGTGTGGAATTGGCCCAATGGCCTGTCCGGCACCAACTGCCGGGACACGGATCGGGGCCTCTCCCCTCTTGGCGCCGACTTCCTGCGGCAGCTGGAGGCGTGCCATATCTGCCCCGACGTGTCCCACATCAGCGACCCGGGGTTCTGGGACGTGGTGCGCCTGGCCCGGGGGCCGGTGGTGGCCACCCACTCCAACAGCCGGGCCCTGTGCCCCCACCGGCGCAATCTCACCGACGACATGTTCCGGGCCATCCGGGACTCCGGCGGTGTGGTGGGGCTGAACCTGTACCGGCCGTTTGTGGGTCCGGCGGGCACCATGGAGGAGCTAGTGGCCCATGTGGAGCATTTTCTGGAGCTGGGCGGGGAGAAAGCTCTGTGCCTGGGCGGCGATCTGGACGGCTGCGGGACCCTGGCCGCCGGAATGCAGGGCGTCCAGGACATGCCCCGCCTGTGGCAGGCCCTGGCAGCCCGGGGCTATCCCCAGGCCCTGCTGGAGGACCTGTTCTGGAACAATCTGCGGAGGATGGTGTAGACGTCAAACAGCTATATGCGGTCTGATGATATTGTAAATGTTATATTATCGAATTTCAAAATATAATCCGATCGACAGAATAGACGGAATTTATCAAGTGGATGATTGGACATCTTACTCAGATATCGGCGAACAGTATGGCGGAAGGGTTGTTCAGCCTTCTGAATATCTTGCAGTAGAAAAACAGTATATAAGTTGTATTCAAGACATATGGGATGCATGCCATGTGCACCATGTATGTATTTCAGGACTTGAAATCACATCTGACGGACTATCTTGGGAAAATGGTCAGTCTCTGGGCAGGAGTGAAGCATCACAGTTTTTGAGAGACAGTTTACGCGAGCGATGCTGGGCTAGGCTGGAAGCCCCCCGAATGAAAATAGAAGTCGGATATGAGTTTTATTTACACGTTGGGTGTCAACTATCGATGGATTCAATCTGTGAAATTGCAAACAGACACCGTCTGTTTGTTGAGCCGTGGGACCGTTTTCCTGAAACGTAACCGGCAAAAATATGGAGGCAAAAGGCTGTGATTTGACAAAGGCTTGCTTTGTGATTTGACAAAGGCTTGCTTCTATCATGCATGGAGCAAAATAATCTAATTACAAGGAAACATCATGATTTTTACAAAGGCAACCTATGCCGAATTGCGGCAGGGATATACAAATCGGAATGGCTTCATCTTTACGGCGCTGACTGATCCGGCCAATGTGCATGACGCGATTGTCGTTCATGTTCTGCAAAGCGCAGGCTGTATAACGCCGCAGCTTCCGCATTCTTCCAGAAGTTTTGCGGAACATCTGGCACTAATACAGTCAGAGGGGCTTGAAAAGGCAATCGTCATTTCGGACGAGATCGGTTGGCTGTCTCAATGCCCGTCGCTTCAGTTCTTGCGGGTCATTCCATCAGACTCTGCGGCAGACGGATTCGATTTTTCGCCGCTGTATCATATGCCGTGCGTTAAATGGCTTCGCTGTCAAACGGCCTATGGTATAGCAGGAAAACTGCACGGTGAAATAGACTACGGGAAGGTCCCAGGTCTGCGGTGCCTGTATGTATCACATACGAAGTACGAGTATGGTTTCGCCAATGCGCAGGACTTACAATCCCTTAATCTCTGCGCATATCAAGGAAATGACCTTGCAGATGTTATCGGGGGAGAAAGCTTAGACTGGCTATCGCTGACGCAGGGCAAAATTCACTCGCTAAATGGCTTGCACAAGGCAAAATCCTTGAAGTCGCTTTCCTTGTGTTATCAGCGAAATCTGACGGATATCTCCGCCCTGGTAAACGTAAAGAGTACCTTATTCCAGCTGTGCCTTGACCACTGCTCTCATATCACGGATTTTTCTGCTCTGTCCGCTTTATCGGCGCTGGAATATCTGGAGTTACAAGGAAATAACGCCTTGCCAAACCTATCTTTTCTTTGCAATATGCCAAATCTGAAGGTTTTGAATTTGGGCATGGATGTTTCCGACGGAGACCTGCGTCTATGTATGAACGTCCCTTATGTGACCTGCAAAAACCGTCGCCATTTCAATCTGCGGGACGCAGAGCTGCCAAAACGGCTTTGCTCTGCGCAGGATGACCACGGAGTCGAGCTGTGGCGGCGATGCTGATTGTTTATTTTTTGACCTTTAAAAGCATCAAAATTACCAAGAAAGGAGGTGCCGTATGGCGCTGTATGCCATTGGCGACCTGCATCTGTCTCTGCGCTCCAACAAGCCCATGGAGATCTTCGGGGACGGGTGGCGGGATTATGTGGCCCGCATCCGGGAGGGGTTCTCTGTGCTGACGGAGGACGACGTCACCGTGCTGTGCGGCGACCTGTCCTGGGGCATGAGCCTGGAGGAATCCCTGGAGGATTTCCGGTTCATCGACGCCCTGCCGGGGAAGAAATACCTGCTCAAGGGCAACCACGACTACTGGTGGAACACCGCCGCCAAAATGGAGCGGTTCTTTGCGGAAAACGGCCTGACCACCATGGAGATCCTCCACAACAACTGCCGCTTTTACGGGGATGTGGCCCTGTGCGGCACCCGGGGGTGGTTCTATGAGCTGGACAACCAGGGCACCCACAACGAAAAGGTGCTGCTGCGGGAGGTAGGGCGGCTGGAAACCTCCCTGAAGGCGGCAGGCGACCGCGAGAAGCTGTGCTTCCTCCATTATCCGCCGCTGTATCAGGGGTACCAGTGCCCGGAGATCCTGCGGCTGCTGCGGGAATACGGCGTGAAGGTATGCTGCTACGGCCATCTCCACGGTGCTTCTCACCGCCGGGCCCTGCAGGGAGACCGGGGCGGAACCGCGTTTTACATGGTCTCCGGGGATTATTTGGGCTTCCATCCTAAAAAAATTTGTGATTAGAGCAAAAAAGTGTGGAAATTGAAATTGTTTTCTGCTATTATATAAAATTGCATTGATACGATTTAATGCTGAACGGAGGAAAAATCAAAATGAGTGTAAAATCCTGTGAAAAACTGGACAAGAGCAAGGTCGCACTGACCATCGAAGCAGACGCCGCCGCCTTTGAGGCCGCCATCAATAAGGCTTACCTGAAGCAGCGCGGCAAGATCAGCGTTCCCGGCTTCCGCCCCGGCAAGGCTCCCCGCAAGATGATCGAGAGCATGTACGGCGCAGAGGTCTTCTATGAAGAAGCAGTGAATATCCTTCTGCCCGACGCCTATGAGGACGCCGTGAAGGAGCAGGAGCTGAAGGTCGTGGGCTATCCCGAGGTGGAGCTGGAGTCCTGCGGCAAGGACGGCGTGGTGTTCAAGTGCACCGTGGCCGTGTATCCCGAGGTGACTCTGGGCCAGTATAAGGGCCTGGAGGCCCCCAAGGCTGAGGTCAACGTCACCGACGAGGACGTGGAGAACCGTCTGAACGAGATGGCCGACCGCAACAGCCGTCTGGTCAGCGTGGAGCGCGAGATCCAGAAGGGCGACACCGCCGACATCGACTTTGAGGGCTTTGACAACGGCGTGCCCTTCGACGGCGGCAAGGGTGAGAACTTCGACCTGGAGATCGGCTCCGGCAGCTTCGTCCCCGGCTTTGAGGATCAGCTGGTGGGCATGAAGGCCGGCGAGGAGAAGGACATCGACATCACCTTCCCCGAGAACTATACCCCCGAGCTGGCCGGTAAGCCCGTGGTGTTCCATGTGAAGGTCAACGAGGTCAAGCACAAGGAGGTCCCCGCCATCGACGACGAGTTCGCCAAGGACGTGTCCGAATTCGACACCCTGGAGGAGCTGAAGGCCGATACCCGCAAGCAGCTGACGAACGACCGCGAGGCCGCCGCCCAGCGTGCCTTTGAGGACGCCCTGATGCAGAAGGTGGCCGACGGCATCCAGGCCGACATCCCCGATGAGATGGTGGACGTTCAGGCCCAGCAGATGATGGAGAACTTCCAGCAGCAGCTGGCCGCTCAGGGCATCCCCTTTGACCAGTATCTGAAGATGACCAACACCACCGAGGATGATTTCAAGAAGCAGGCCCATGACCCCGCCGTGCAGCAGGTCCGCATGGATCTGGCCGTGGCCGCCCTGGTGAAGGCCGAGAACCTGGAGGCCACCGCCCAGGAGATCGAGGATGAGCTCAAGACCGTGGCCGACAAGTACGGCATGGATCTGGACACCATCAAGAAGTATCTGCCCGAGGCCGACGTCCGTGAGCAGGTCCTGCGCAGCAAGGCCATCAAGGCTGTGGCCGACGCCGCTGTGGCCGTGGCTCCCGTGGTGGAGGAGTCCCAGGAAGAAGCCAAGCAGGAAGAGGAAAAGAAGGACGCGGAATAATTATCCGGCGTTCCCTGCTTGAGATACCACGCGGGCGGGTATAATTGGGTAGAGTTTCATCTATTTGTACAGGAGGTATTTTCTATGAGTTTAGTCCCTTATGTTGTGGAGCAGACCAACCGGGGTGAGCGTTCTTATGACATCTTTTCCCGGCTGCTGAACGACCGCATCATCTTCCTGGGCGAAGAGGTCAATGATACCACCGCCAGCCTGGTGGTGGCCCAGCTGCTGTATCTGGAGGCCCAGGACCCCGACAAGGATATCCAGATGTACATCAACAGCCCCGGCGGTTCCGTTACCGCGGGTATGGCCATCTACGATACCATGCAGTATATCAAGTGCGACGTGTCCACCATCTGCATCGGCATGGCTGCCAGCATGGGCGCGTTCCTGCTGTCCTCCGGCGCACGGGGAAAGCGCATCGCCCTGCCCAATGCGGAGATTATGATCCACCAGCCCTCTGCCGGGACCCAGGGTAAGGTCACGGATATGGAGATCGACGTGGAGCATTTCCTGAAGCTGAAAAAGCGCCTGAACCAGATTCTGGCCGACAACACCGGCAAGGATCCCGAACAGGTGAAGCAGGACTCCGAGCGGGATCACTGGATGCTGGCCGAGGAGGCCCGGGAATACGGCCTGGTGGACAAGGTAATTTACAAGAGGTAACCAATGGCAGACGATAAGAAATCCCTGCGGTGCTCCTTCTGCGGCAAGGCGGAGAATCAGGTGCACCGCATGATCCAGGGCCCCGGCGTGCGCATCTGCGACGAGTGCGTCCAGCTGTGCATGTCCATTCTGGACGACGGGTATCAGCCCGGCCCCGAGGCCGGGTACGAGACCCCGGACCAGCTGCCCACTCCCCGGGAGATCAAGGCGGTACTGGATCAGTACGTCATCGGTCAGGACGCCGCCAAGGTGGCCCTGTCCGTGGCGGTCTACAACCACTATAAGCGCATTTTCTTCGGCGGCGGCGAGGATGTGGAGCTGCAAAAGAGCAACATCCTGATGATCGGGCCCACGGGCTCCGGCAAGACCCTGTTTGCCCAGACCTTGGCCCGGGTGCTGAAGGTCCCCTTCGCCATCGCCGATGCCACCACCCTCACCGAGGCCGGTTATGTGGGCGACGACGTGGAAAACATTCTGCTGCGGCTTCTGCAGGCGGCGGATTTCGACGTGGAGCTGGCGGAGCACGGCATCATCTATGTGGACGAGATCGACAAGATCGCCCGTAAGAGCGAAAACACCTCCATTACCCGGGACGTGTCCGGCGAGGGCGTGCAGCAGGCGCTGCTGAAAATCCTGGAGGGCACCGTGGCCAACGTTCCGCCCCAGGGCGGCCGGAAGCATCCTCACCAGGAGTTCATCCAGGTGGACACCCACAACATTCTGTTCATCTGCGGCGGTGCGTTCGACGGGCTGGAGAAGATCATCGAGCAGCGCACCGACCGCAAGGGCATCGGCTTCGACGCCGTTGTGGAGAGTAAGGCAGAGCGCCGGACCGGGCAGCTGCTGAAGGAGGTCCAGCCCCATGATCTGCTGAAGTTCGGCATTATCCCCGAGCTGGTGGGCCGTTTGCCGGTGATCGCCGCTCTGGATGGCCTGAACCGGGAGGATCTGGTCCGTATCCTGACGGAGCCGAAAAACGCCCTGGTCAAGCAGTATCAGAAGCTGTTTTCCTATGACGATGTGAAGCTGGTGTTCGAGCCGGATGCTCTGGAGGCCGTGGCCGACAAGGCCATCGAGCGCAACATCGGTGCCCGTGGCCTGCGGGCTGTCATGGAGGGAGTTCTGACCCCCATCATGTACGATATTCCCTCGGACCACACCATCGAACAGGTGACCATCACCGCCGGTGCCGTCAAGGACGGTGCGGAGCCGGTGATCCTGCGTGACCCCAATCACCACCGGTCCCACAAGGACAGCGACGCGCCGGCGTCCTGAAACAACCAACAAGGGGGAGAGACGCTTGCGCCTCTCCCCTCTTGCCCTATTATACTTTCCCTATCGCAAAGGAGATACCCTTATGACCACACAAAATATGCCCGTGCTGGCTCTGCGGGGGCTGACCGCCTTCCCGGGCCAGACGCTGAGCTTCGACGCAGAGCGCGAGATATCCATCCTGGCACTGGAGAACGCCATGGAGGGCGACCGGGAGCTGCTGCTGGTGACCCAGCGGGAGATCGGCGTCCAGGAGCCTCAGGAGGAGGATCTGTACGCCATCGGCACCGTGTGCCGTATCTTCCAAATCGTCAAGACCTCGGATACCGGCGTGCGGGTCATCGCCGGGGGACTGCACCGGGCGGCCATCCGCCGCCTGTGGCAGACAAAGCCCTTCCTCCAGGCCAACGTGGACCTGCTGGAGGACGAGGGTTGGCGGGCCACGGACCGCACCGAGGCCCTGACCCGGCGGACCTACGCCCTGTTTGGCCGGTATCAGGAGCTGGTGGGGAATCTGTCCGATCAGCTGGTGGCCTCGGTGCTGGATATCCGGGACCCCGGCGAGCTGGCGGACACCATCGCCGCCAACATCAACCTCCGGCACCAGGACCGCCAGCGGGTGCTGGAGGAGCTGCACCCCGTCCGGCGGCTGATGATCATGAACGAGATCCTGCTCCACGAGGTTGACATCGCCACCCTGGAGTCGGATATTGACCAGAAGGTCCGCCAGCGGGTGGGCCAGGTCCAGCGGGACATGGTCCTGCGGGAGCAGCTCCATGTATTGCAGCACGAGCTGGGCGAGGACGGCGACGACGAGCTGTACGAGTACGAGGAGCGGATCGGCCGCTGCCGTGCCTCGGACGAGGTTCGGGAGAAGCTCATGAAGGAGCTGCACCGCCTGTCCAAGCAGCCCTTCGGCAGCGCCGAGGGCGCGGTGATCCGGAACTATCTGGACGTGTGCCTGGACGTGCCCTGGGGCGTGGAGACCCACGACCGGGCTGATGTGGAGCAGGCCCGGAAAATTCTGGACCGTGACCACTACGGCCTGGAGAAGGTGAAGGAGCGCATCCTGGAGTTCATCGCCGTGCGGCAGCTGAACCCCCAGGCCAAGGGAAAAATTCTGTGCCTGGTGGGCCCTCCCGGCGTGGGAAAGACCTCCATCGCCCTGTCGGTGGCCAAGGCCATGCACCGGAAGCTGTCCCGGCTGAGCCTGGGCGGCGTCCGGGATGAGGCGGATATCCGCGGCCACCGGAAAACCTACATAGGGGCCATGCCCGGCCGCATCATTGACGCCGTCATCCGCAGCGGGTCCATGAATCCCCTGCTGGTGCTGGACGAGATCGACAAGCTGGCCAGCGATATGCGGGGCGACCCGGCGTCAGCCCTGCTGGAGGTGCTGGACAGTGAGCAGAATCACGCCTTCCGGGATCACTTCCTGGAGGTGCCGGTGGACCTGAGCCGGGTGATGTTCATCACCACCGCCAACACCCTGGACACCATCCCCCGTCCCCTGCTGGACCGGATGGAGGTCATCGAGCTGAGCAGCTATACTGACGAGGAAAAGCTGCAGATCGCCAAGCAGCACCTGCTGCCCAAGCAGCTGAAGGAGCACGGCCTGAAAAAGGCCCAGCTGCGCATCAGCGACGACGCCATCCGCCGGGTCATCGCGGCCTATACCAGGGAATCCGGCGTCCGGGTGCTGGAGCGGCAGCTGGGCAAGCTCTGCCGTAAGGCTGCTATGCAGCTGGTAGACAGCGACGTGAAGCGTGTGGACATCACCAACAAGAATCTCCGGGACCTGCTGGGTGTGGAGCAATACACCGACTCCGTTCACAGCGACCGGGACCAGGTGGGCGTGGTCAATGGCCTGGCCTGGACCCAGGTAGGCGGCGAGATCCTGGAGGTAGAAGCCCAGGCTCTGGACGGCAGCGGCAAGCTGGAGCTGACCGGCAACCTGGGCACCGTGATGCAGGAATCCGCCAAGGCGGCGCTGACGTGTCTGCGCAGCCGGTGGGAGGAGCTGGGCCTGACCCGGGACTTCTATAAGACCAAGGACATCCATGTCCACTTCCCGGAGGGAGCCGTGCCCAAGGACGGCCCATCGGCGGGAATCGCCATCACCACCGCCATGCTGTCGGCACTGTCCGGGCGGCCGGTTCGCGGCAGCGTAGCCATGACCGGCGAGGTGACCCTCCGGGGCCGGGTGCTGGCCATTGGCGGTCTGAAGGAGAAAACCATGGCCGCCCTGCGCAGCGGCGTACATACGGTCATCATCCCCCGGGACAATGTCAAGGATCTGGAGGAGATCGACCAGACGGTCCGGGCCGGACTGCACTTCGTCCCCGTGGACACCGTGGACCAGGTGTTTGAAGCGGCGCTGGCCGCACCTCGGGGCGAGCACGCCGCACCCCGGCACCGTGCGTCGCCGGAGGCCCCTGCGGCGCTTCCTGTGTAAAGGAGGAACACTTGCCATGCCTATCAACTATAACAAGGCGGAATTTATCCGCTCGGCGGTCCGTCCCGATGCCTTTATCCGGGACGGGCGGCCCCAGGTAACCTTTGCCGGACGCTCCAACGTGGGCAAGTCCTCCGTCATCAACCGCCTGCTGAACCGGAAGAATTTTGCCCGGGTGGGGGCCACCCCCGGCAAAACCACCCAGGTGAACTACTTTCTCATCGACAACCGCGTCTATCTGACGGACCTGCCCGGCTACGGCTACGCCAAGGTCAGCAAGGAGGAGCGGGAACGCTGGGGACGGCTGATGGAGTCGTATTTCCAGGCGCCCGGGCTCATCACCCTGGGTGTCCTGATCGTGGACGCCCGGCACAAGCCCACGGCGGACGATGTCACCATGTTTCAGTGGTTCCGGGGCACCGGCTGTCCGGTGGTGGTGGTGGCCAACAAGCTGGACAAGCTGAAGAAAAGTGAAATAGACCCCAACCTGCAGGTGATCCGGGACACGCTGGAGCTTTCAGAGCAGGACTGCCTGGTGCCGTTCTCCGCCGAAAAGGGCACCGGCAAAACGGAGCTGCTGTCGGCCATCTCTCAGCGGCTGGGCGTGTGAGCAGAGAGGAGCAGGTGCATGAGATTGCGGTAAGTTGCGGCAAATGAAAAATTTGACGCAGGAGGTCATATCATGACAGCATTTCATATCCGTCCCTATGAGCACTACTGCACGGAGGAAATACTCCCCCTGTATGAGGCAGTGGGCTGGACCAACTATACCCAGCGGCCGGACATGCTGCGGGACGCCTTTGCCGGGTCCAGGGATGTGCTGGCGGCCTACGACGGCACACAGCTGGTGGGAATTTTACGCGCTGTAGGCGACGGCGCGTCCATTCTGTATGTGCAGGATATCCTGGTGCAGCCCCGTTGGCAGCGCCGAGGCGTCGGCTCCGCACTGATGCAGGCGCTGCTGGCCCGTTGGCCGCAGATATACCAGACGATGCTCTGCACCGACGACACCCCCAAGACCGTGAGCTTCTATGAGTCCCTGGGATTTACGGACCTGCGGGCCCTGGGGGCCCGGGGATTCATGCGGATACATCGGGAGTAGTCCCCTCCCCCGCTGGCAAAACCTAACCTTTGGTTAATAGCAATTTTTGTAAGTCCACTGTACAATGAATGTACAGTGGACTTGCTATATTGAGGAGGAAAGACCATGCGAAAATTCAGCCTTTTCCTGCTGCTGTGCGGTCTGGTGCTGTGCCTGGCGGCCTGCGGGCCCAAGGAGACCACCCCGGATGATGATATCGTCGGCGATGACTGGCGCACCTGGGGCACCATCCAGGACACCGGTACCCTGACCCGTGGCGGCGATAGCACCGATGTGTGCATCTGCGTGAGCGACGATGGAGCCAAGCTCTATTACGACCTTCCGGAGCAGGAGCTCTATGGCAGCGTAGTGTTCCCGGAGTCCATCGACGGAGCCGCCGGCTGCTATCAGGACACGGATTTCACCGACCTGGACGGCGACGGCAACAGCGACATGCAGATGACCTTTAACGTAGACGGCCAGTACCAGACGTATGTGTGGTACTGGAACGCGGTCAACGGCCAGTTTATGGACACGCTGGCGGAGTAAGGAGGTCACTATGAAGAAGCTATCCCGGCTGGCAGTCATGCTGGCGCTGGTGCTGGCCCTGACGGCGTGCAGCGGCGGCGCAGATACGCCGTCCCCCGACGAGCAGACGGAGGGGCAGCATCCGGTGACGGATGCCGCAGAGCTGGAGGGCCAGTGGACGTCCCCCTCGGGGAATATTCTGTCCTTTTCGGCAGACCAGGGCCGCTATACCTACCAGACCTTCACCGGCCGCACGGGGCAGGGCCCCTATGACGCCGCTGCCGATGTGCCTACCATCGACTTTGACGGCTTCCTGTACGATTTTATTCTCCGGGACGACGGGGTGCTGCTGCCCAATCAGAACGGCAGCGGGGGCGACGCGGAGAGCATCGACCACTTCACCTTCCGCCGCAGCAGCGATGCCCGGATAGACCTGTGGGAGCTCTCGGACCTGAGCGGCGTGTGGCAGAACGCTCTGGGTGAGACCCTGGTCATCGACACAGACCGCATGGCGTATCTGAGCTACACCAGACTATCCATGGGCAGCGGCACCATCGGGGACGACCAGGACGGCAAGGGACCGTATCTGGCCATGAACGGACGCATTTACCTGTCCCCCGGCCTGGATAAGGACCGGTTCACCCTGCTGGGCCAGGATGCGGACGGCAGCTTCTCCGGCGTGTTCTACCCCTACGGCCAGGCAGCGGCCTATACCGGCCTGCCGGGGGCCAGCTTTGAGACCGACGAGGACGGCTATTGCCGCTGGTACAGCGACGGTCACGACGCCTTTTACATTACCGGAAGCTACACCCTGGCAGAGGACGGGCTGGCCTATCGCGACGACGGCCCGGTGTATGCCGCCGGATTCGACCCCATCCCCTACGATCCTGCCGAGGACTGGGGCGATAGCTGGATGAGCAATTGGGGATAAAGCCTATGAAACAGAGCAAATGCCCCCTGTTTGGGGAGCGATTGAAAAAGGGAAGCACCACCTGCCGTTGCGGCTATCGGGAGACGCTGGCGGAGCAGGAGCTTCTGCGGCGGCTGGCGGTTGCAGGGAATCATCGAGGCCCTGTGCCGGTGCGAAGTCCTGTTTGGGGCAGAAAGAGAGGAGCAAGCACATGGATAACAGCACACAGAATATTCAGAAGGGCCGCGCCCTGGCGGGCTTCGGCAAGGTTTTCTCCGGCATCGGCGTGGTCATTCTTGTGGCCGGAGTGATTCTCAGCGCCACGCCCGCCATCGCCGCAGGCGTCATCATCGCCGTCATCGGCGGCGTTATGGGCGCGTCAGGCGGGAAAAAGCTCCAGGGTGCGGCCCAGGGCGGATTGGCCCAGGACGCGCTGCGCGCAGTATTTCAGGAAGCGGAATACCTGCCCCGGCAGCATATTTCCCAGGAAACACTCCAGGCCTCCGGTCTGCTCCTGCCTCAGGCGGAGCGTATGAGCGGCAGCGGTCTGGTCCGGGCCAGGTACCATGGTCGGCCACTGGAGATCAGCAATCTGGAGCTGCTGGACCTGCAGCCCTATCAGAACCCCGCCACCCAAAACTGGGAAAACAACGAGGTGCCGGTTTTCCACGGACGCTGGATGGCGGCGCAGCTGGGCCGCACCCTCCCCTGCGACCTGCAGGCCGCCCCCAAGGGAAAGCTGGCACGGCTGCTGGGCCGGGACGGTTTTTCCTCGGAAGATCCGGAATTTGACAAGCGGTTCAGCGTTCAATGCGGCGATCCTGCTGCGGCGCAGGCACTGCTGTCCCCCCAGGTCATGGACCAGCTGCTGCACCTGGGCAAGGTGTATCTCAGCGTCAAAGCCGACGGGCGGGTATTCGCGGCTATCCAGACGGACGAGCCGCTGTTTGACGCCGGAAAGGGCCGGGCGGATCAGATGAAGGAGCGCTTTGCGGGCCAGCTGCGGGACTTTACGGACCTGCTGGACGCTATGAAGGGGTGATTAACATGCCATTTTGGGGAGCCGCTGTGCTGTTCATCCTGGCGGCAGCCGGGTTTTTCGTAGGACGGGCCTGCCTGCGCCGTGGGCCGCGCATCGTCTGCATGATCGTATGCGGCATTGCAGCTGCTGCCAGCGCTGCATACATGCTGCTGACTCTGATCCTGGTAGGCGGCATACAGTAAAAGACAATGCTGCGATGCAGCGATAACGGGCACAGCAGACAGCGCTGTGCCCGTTATTGCACAATGGCCCTTTGTGTGTTAGGATAAGGGCAAAATATAGCATCCTGCTATGCGTCACTGCACGTCTTACAGTTCCTTCTTAATGGAGCGGATAGCTCCCTTTTCCAGGCGGCTCACCTGGGCCTGAGAGATACCGATCTCCGCCGACACCTCCATCTGGGTCTTTCCCTGGCCAAAGCGCAGCATGAGAATGCTCCGCTCCCGGGGCGTCAGGTGACCAATGGCGTCCTTCAGGGCAATGTGCTGGATCCAGCCCTCATCGGTGCAGCGGCGATCGCTGACCTGGTCCATGACGCACACGGTGTCGCCGCCCTCGGAGTAAATGGGCTCGTACAGGGACACCGGGTCCACAATGGCGTCCATGGCCAACACCACCTCCTCCCGGGGGATATCCAGCTCACGGGCCAGCTGCTCCACGGTTGGCTCCCGTTGGCTCTGGCGCAGCAGCCGCTCCCGGGCCTGAAGCACCTTATACGCCGTGTCCCGCAGACTGCGGGATACCCGCACGGCGCTGTTGTCCCGGAGATAGCGGCGGATCTCTCCCACGATCATGGGAACGCCATAGGTGGAGAAGCGTACCGGCTGGGTAATATCAAAGTTGTCGATGGCCTTGATCAGGCCGATGCACCCCACCTGGAACAGGTCGTCCATGTTCTCCCCCCTGCTGGTGAACCGCTGGAGCACCGACAGCACCAGCCTCAGGTTGCCGCGGATCAGCCGCTCCCGGGCGTCCATGTCCCCCTGCTTGGTGCGCCGCAGAAGCTCCGTCATCTCATCGTTTTTCAAGACCTCCAGCTTGGCGGTGTTGATGCCGCAGATCTCCACTTTTCCCTGCATTCCCCTACTGCCTCCGTCACTTGGATAAAAACAGTATTCCCGGGGAAAGGTCCCTTATACGGCGGGGCAGAATCCCTCCATCTTCGACCGAATACGCCCGCAGAAATTTTATTGAGATTTTTCAAAAAAAAGCTTGCATTTTCTGTGAGATCGTGGTATTATAACAAAGTCGTCAAGAGACATGCGCCGTTAGCTCAGCTGGATAGAGCGTCTGGCTACGGACCAGAAGGCC
>OLNX01000872.1_pt1 | contig 28125 bp, 21 predicted proteins | sample 1672611 | NCBI WGS metagenome assembly OLNX01 (sample SAMEA3136705, study PRJEB25190) | human gut metagenome | reverse complement strand
GTCTTGTAGGTGCAGTTATTCCTACCACAAACCCGACTTCTACCGCTATCTTCAAGACCCTTATTTGTCTGAAGACCAGAAACGGTATCATCATCTCCCCGCACCCTCGTGCAAAGAAGTGCACCATCGAGGCTGCTAAGATCGTTTACGAAGCAGCAGTTGCGGCAGGCGCACCTAAGGGCATCATCGGCTGGATCGACGTTCCTTCGCTCGACCTCACCAACATGATTATGAGAGAGTCTGACACCATCCTCGCTACCGGCGGCCCCGGAATGGTAAAGGCTGCTTACTCCTCGGGCACTCCCGCTCTCGGCGTAGGCGCGGGCAACGCTTCCGCTATCATCGACTCTTCGGCTGACATCGTAAACGCTGTAAACTCGATCATCCACTCCAAGACTTTCGACAATGGTATGATCTGCGCTACTGAGCAGACCGTTATCGCTGACAAGACTATATACAACGACGTTAAGAAAGAGTTTATCAAGAGAGGCTGCTACTTCCTTAATAACGAAGAAGCTGACAAGATCAGAAGCACCATGCTCATCAACGGCGCTCTGAATGCTAAGATCGTTGGTCAGCGCCCTGTTACCATCGCTAAGATGGCAGGATTTGAAGTTCCCGAAGATACTAAGGTACTCATCGGCGAAGCTACCAGCACTGATCCTGATGAAGCTTTCGGCCACGAAAAGCTCACCACCATCCTCGGTATGTACAAGTCGAAGAATTTCGACGATTCGCTCAATATCGCTGAAACTCTGCTTGAGAATAACGGCGGTCTGGGTCATACCTCGGTACTGTGGATCGACAACGTAAACGAGAGAGAGAAGCTCAATAAGTTCGCTGCAAGAATGAAGACCTGCCGTCTTATCGTAAATACTCCTTCCTCGCTCGGCGGTATCGGCGACCTCTACAACTTCGATTTCGCTCCTTCTCTTACACTTGGCTGCGGCTCTTGGGGCGGCAACTCCGTATCTGAGAATGTAGGCATCAAGCATCTTTTGAACATCAAGACCGTTGCTGAGAGGAGAGAGAACATGCTTTGGTTCAGAACACCTGAAAAGGTTTATTTCAAGAAGGGCTGCCTGCCCGTAGCTCTCGACGAGCTGAAAAACGTAATGGGCAAGAAGAAGGCCTTCATCGTTACCGACCAGTTCCTTTACAAGAACGGCTATACTAAGGCTATCACCGATAAGCTCGACGCTATGGGCATTATCCACGAAACATTCTTCGACGTAGCTCCCGACCCGACACTTGCTTGCGCACTCGAAGGCGTAAAGGCTATCAGAGCTTTCGAGCCTGATACCATCATCGCTATCGGCGGCGGTTCTGCAATGGACGCCGGCAAGATCATGTGGGTTCTTTACGAGCATCCCGACGCTGACTTCTTCGACATGGCTATGCGCTACATTGATATTCGTAAGCGTGTATACACCTTCCCGAAGATGGGCGAAAAGGCTTACTTCATCGCTATCCCGACTTCTTCCGGTACTGGTTCTGAGGTTACTCCTTTCGCAGTTATCACTGACGAAAAGACCGGAACCAAGTATCCTCTTGCCGACTATCAGCTGATGCCTAACATGGCTATCGTTGATACCGACATGATGATGAGCGCACCCCGCGGCCTGACTTCCGCTTCCGGTATCGACGCTCTGACTCACGCTCTCGAAGCTTACGCTTCCCTTATGGCTACCGACTACACTGACGGCCTTGCACTGAGAGCTATCAAGCTGATATTCACCTACCTGCCCGACTGCTACGACAACGGCCAGACCGCTGTTAAGGCTCGTGAGGAAATGGCTAACGCTTCCACTATGGCTGGTATGGCATTCGCTAACGCATTCCTGGGTGTTTGCCACTCTATGGCTCACAAGCTCGGCGCTTATCACCACCTGCCTCACGGCATTGCTAACGCTCTGCTCATCACCCTCGTTATGAGATTCAACGCTAACGCTTGCCCCAGAAAGATGGGTACCTTCTCGCAGTACCAGTATCCTCATACTCTTGAGAGATACGCTGACTGCGCTGCTGCGATCGGCATCAAGGGCAAGGACGACGCTGACACTCTGAACAAGTTCATCGACGCTATCGAGCAGCTCAAGGCTAGAGTCGGCATCAAGAAGACCATTGCTGAGTACGGCATCGACGAGCAGGACTTCCTCGACAGACTTGATAACATGGTTGAGGACGCATTCGACGACCAGTGCACCGGCGCTAACCCGAGATACCCGCTGATGAGCGAGATCAAGGAAATGTACCTGGCTGCATACTATGGCACCGAGTACAAGGGCTGATCTTACAACTAGATTTCAAGCATCGCCGCGCCGCATAGCGTGACGAAAGCTTCCAAATAACAAAAGAGGCTGTCGCAGTACAAAAGCTGCGGCAGCCTTTTTATATGCAAAAAAAACAGCATGGCGCGAAAACCATGCTGTTTTTCTTAGTTGTTGTAATACGCTTCCAGCTCGTCAACGTTCTTTTTCCTGCCTTCGTTCCCGCCCACGATGAGCATTATCACGCCGATAAGTGCGAAAAGCCCGCCGACTCCGCCGAATATGTAGTAGATCAAGTTGAAAGATCTCAACCCCTCGCCGATGTAATAATTCTTTCGCGGCGAATCAGGGTCGTAGTGGATCTCCACCTCGTCACCCTCAAAAAGGTCGGCAAACTCGCTGCTGTAAATGTTATTCTGCGCGGTGACCTGCCTGCCGTCATCGGTCGTAAATTCCACGACAGGGGAGTATGAGCCGCCCTCGTCGCTCTCTTTCACCCGAACCACAGTCGCCTGCGTTTCGGCGGTGCATCTGTTCTCCATGCCTCTGATGTGGCTTCGCGAGATCATGCAGATGCCGAGAAAGATAATGCCGATGAAAAGAAATATCCCGCCCATCACGACGAACACCATCCGCGCGGCTTTAGCCCCGTCGGCAGAAGAGATGTGGCGGCTGTAAAGGGTTTTTGAAGTGCCGAAATTATCCATAAAATTTGCTCCTTGGATTGTATTATATTAAAGTATATCACAAAATTCGGCGCGGTGCAAGTTTGATTTTGAAATCACGCCGACTTAACAGAATTTTTACAATCGAAAAGCGTTTTCAACCGTATTTTTCGCCAATAATGCTTTCTGAAAGTACGTTTCAACGTACAGTGTTGAAAATAAATTGTTGCAAATCAAGGGGAAATGAGCAGAGTTATTAACACTATCAACAGGGTTTTCAACAAAAATGCTCACGAAAACCACTTTTCAACATAGTTTTAAACACATTGTTGAAAAACCGGCTGATATTTGCACTATATTTCCTACACTGCAAGAAAACCTGTAAAGAAAGGCAAGGCAGAAAAAATGATCAAAGGTATCAATAAACAAATAATCGAGATTAAATGTACAAATGATGAATATTTCGATAAAGTTTTGTTATTTGTTCGCGCTGATAAAGCTGACACCCCGCAGGGGCTGCTAAAGAAAAACGCCGAAAATTTCTGCGGACGAATAATGCCCTCCTACTTTGCCCGCGCCCTCAGCCGCCGCCGCACGGCGATAAAGCTTGCGCTGCTTTCGATAACTCTCGCTGGCAGCATGGCGGCGCTGATATGGCTCGCGGGACGCGTTTTTATGTAAAATATCGCAGGGCGCAAAAGGCTGATATTTGTGCAAAATGTTAAAAGAACCCGAAAAATCTTCAAAGGCTATTGGCTTTTGAAGATTTTTGTGTTATAATAAAAAGTGTGTAAAATGCTGCCGAAAGTCGGCAGAAATTTGCATATCCATAACATAACAGGAAAGGAAAATATTTTCCTATGGCATATTCAAAAGATAACGAGAGAAAAAGACCTCCCCGCCGCGGCGGACGTTCCGAACGCTATGAGCGTGCAGAGCGTGCTGACCGTTACGAGCGTACAGACCGCAGCGACCGCGCGGACGAAAGCGCCGAGCAGCAGCTTATTTTCGGCAGAAACGCCGTTACCGAAGCGCTGAAAGCGGGTAGGCTGATAGACGTGCTTTTCGTCAACAAAAACGCGGGCGGCTCGATAAACCGCATATGCGCGCTGGCGAACGAAAAGGGCATAATGATAAAGCAGGTGGACGACCGCAAGCTCGATTCGCTCTGCGAAGGGGCGGCTCACCAGGGCTGCGCCGCAATGATGGGCTGCGCCGAGTACTGCTCGATAGAGGACATTCTGCAAAGCGCGCGCGATAAGGGCGAAGACCCCTTTATCATGATCTGCGACGAGATAGAAGATCCGCATAACTTGGGCGCGATAATCAGAACGGCTGAGGCTGCCGGCGTGCACGGCGTTATAATCCCGAAAAGGCGCAGCGCTTCGCTAAACCACACGGTCTTTAAGACCTCTGCGGGCGCGGCGAGCTGGGTGAAAACGGCGCGCGTGGCGAACCTTGCGGCGGCGGTGAAAGAGTTGAAAGACGCGGGCGTTTGGATATACGGCACCGACGCGGCGGGCGAGAGCATATACAACTGCGACCTAAAGGGCGGCATAGCTTTCGTGATAGGCTCTGAAGGCTTCGGCATGGGCAGACTGATGCGCGAAAACTGCGACTTTCTCGTAAGCCTGCCGATGTACGGCGAGGTAAATTCGCTCAACGCTTCCGTGGCGGCGGGAATTTGTATGTACGAAGCCGTAAGACAGCGTTTAAAGTAAATAATTAGCAAATATAGAGTTAGGAGTGGGCTGATGTCTGAAAATAATATAGATAAATTTTCGCTTGACGAGATCCTTAGCGAATATACTCCGAAAACTGCGAAAAGTTCAGGCGAAATTGACGTAGAAGATATAATAAACGAAACAAATCTGCACACGGCTATGGCGGCTTCGGCTGAGATCGCTGACCGCGGGCAGGAGAGTGCTGAAACGGCGTCTTCTGAAAATCCCGAAAGTACAGTCGCCGCCGCGGAAGCTGACGAGAGCGCTGCTCACGAAGCGAGCGCCGATACCGCCGAAGCCGATAAAAAGCGCGAGGGCTTTTTTGATTCTCACCTGCGCCCCATCGGCGAAAAGGTGATAAACAAGCTCGAGGAACAGGCTGAGGAATTTGACGAAGCAGTTGCAGGCGAGGAAGCGGACGATGTTCCCGAAGATGAGCTGGGCGATGAATTTGAAGGCTCGGCGGACGAGTTTTACGACAATGCTTTCGGCAGCGTTGTAGACGAAAACGCTGAGGAAGCTGCTGAAGATGAGGAAGAGTACGCCGAAGATACCGAGCCTGTTATAAACGAAGAGACTCAGCCCGAAGAGGAAGAGCCGGACGAGGCTTACGAGGACGATACATACGGCGACGATGGCGACGATGAGAACGAAGCAGAGTCCGAACCGCTGAAAAATACCCGCGGTACGCGCTTTATGTTCCGCACCGAGGAGTACGTTGACGAGGACAAGCGCCCCTCTTCTCAGAGCGAATACACCAAAAAAGAGGACGCGCCGAAGATAAAGGAGCAGATACAGCGCCTGCGCTCAAATCTCACGGTGCGTGCGGCGGTGCTGCTTTTCGCGGCGCTTTTCAGCCTTTTCATCACCGTGGCGAACGACCTCTCGCTGCCGCTGGCGGCGGTTTTTGACCGCACGGTAAACCCCTCGGCGTTCATATTTACAAATACCATACTCGCGATAGTCGCGGTGGGCTTCTCCTACTCCGTCATCGTGAACGGCATAAAGAGCATTTTCAGCCGCCGCCCCGACAGCGACAGCGTTGCGGCTTTGAACATGATAGCGGCTATACTTGCAGGCCTTGTTACGCTTTTCGACCCCGAGTCGCTGAAGGCTTCTTTCTTCCATATCTACACATCTTCGGCGATACTGGGCATGCTCTGCAACACGCTCGGCAAGCTCTGCATAGTACGCCGCACTCAGCGCAACTTCGAGTTCGTGGCTGAGACCGAGAATTTCTCGGCGGTAGAGCTTGTGGACGACGACCAAACAGTCGCTTACCTCACTAACGGTTCTGCCGGCAAGCGCAAAGAGCTTGCAGTCATGCGCCGCACGGGCTTTATAAAAGACTTCATGAAAAACAGCTACTCCTCCGACCTCGCGGACAGCTACGCGGAAAAGACTACTCCGCTAATGCTGGCGGCGGCGCTGGCGGTGGGTCTGCTCTCGATAGTATTTGAGAAAAATTCATCGGGCGCGGCGGAAAAGCTCTTCGTATTCCTCGCTTCCGTTTCGGGCACGCTGGCGATAAGCTCTTCGGTAGGCTTGGCGCTGATAGTAAACCGCCCGATGGCTAAGGCGAGCAAGCGCCTTTCGGAATACTCGGGCGTGATACTCGGCTACTCTTCGGTAGAGGAATTTGCTGAGGTAAACAGCGTAGTCATCGACTCGGGCCACCTTTTCCCGACGGGCACTGTTGAATTTGTGAACCTGAAAATGCTCGGCTCTGTAATGATAGATCAGGCGATAATCTATGCGGCGAGCATGGCGCAGGCGGGAAGAAGCGTTACCATACCCGCGTTCTACAAAATGCTGCGCGGCAAGAGCGATATGATACTCGGCGTAAAGGGCTGCGCCTCTGAGGACAACCTCGGCGTTTCGGGCTGGATAGAGAACAAGCGTGTGCTGCTCGGCAGCCGCAAACTCATGGAGCGCCACGGCGTAGAGGGTCTGCCCTCTGAGTCGGCGGAGGAGAATTTCGCCGACGGCAACGGCATCATGTACCTTGCCGTTTCGGGTCAGGCGGCTATGATGTTCGCCGTACAGCTCTCGGTAGGCCCTGCCGCCGAAAGATGGGTGCAGGAGATGGAGGACGAGTCGATAGATATTCACGTTCGCTGCTCCGACGGCTTCATCACCCGCGAGCTGCTCTCGCAGCTTTTCGACATCAGCGCTTCGTCTATACGCCTTCTGCCCTCTGCCTGCGACGGCGACTGCGAGCAGCTTATGGAGTATAAAGAGAGCGTTTCTGCCTCGATGTTCTGCTCGGGCCACCTGCCCAGCTTCTCGATGCTGCTGGTAGCGGCAAAGCGGCTGAAATTCGTGGCGAATATGGGCGTGGCGCTGCAATACGGCGCTATGGTGCTGGGCATAGTTATCTCGGTGATAATGATGCTTACAGGCTCTTTCGCGCAGATAACGCCTACGATAGTTGTTATCTACAACCTGGCGTTCCTGCTGCTGACTATGCTGATACAGGGTATGAAGAAAATATAGCTTATTACTCCGCAGAAGTGCTGAAAAAATGCGCTTCTGCGGATATTTTTCCCATTTTTAAAATAGCGTTGCGCTGTTTTTTAATAATTTGCAAAATCACTTGACAATGCGCCCAAAAAGTGAGATAATATAATAGATTAGTTATGCTTAAAGGAAGGTAATTGAGATATGGCTATAAGAGTAGGAATGGTCTCGCTGGGATGTCCCAAAAATCAGGTGGACGCTGAGAAAATGATGTTTTCGCTGCGCAAGTACGGCTTTGAACTTATACAAGACGCCGCCCTTGCCGACGTGGCTATTATAAATACCTGCGGATTTATCCAGTCCGCTAAAGAAGAAGCTATAGAAACTATGCTCGAATTCATAGCTCTAAAAAAAGAGGGCAGGATAAAGGGTGTGATATGCACAGGCTGTCTGGCTGAGCGCTATAAGCAGGATATTCTCGACGAGATGCCCGAGCTTGACGCGGTAGTTTCCCTAGGTAAAGACGCCGAGATAGCGCAGATAGTGAAGGATATAATGTCGGGCGAAAACGGCGAAAAGCTTTACGCGGGCGATAAATGCTCGCTGCCTTTAGAGGGCGGAAGGATCATCTCTACTCAGCCTTTTTACGCTTATCTGAAAATAGCCGAGGGCTGCTCTAACGGCTGCACCTACTGCGCTATACCCGCTATAAGAGGAAAATTCCGCAGCCGTACTATCGAGAATATTCTTGAAGAAGCGCGCTGGCTCGCCGATAACGGCGTTACCGAGCTGGTAGTAGTTGCGCAGGATACCACCCGCTACGGCGAGGATATTTATGGCGAGAGCCGTCTGCCCGAGCTGCTTACCGAGCTTTGCAAGATAGAGGGCTTCCACTGGATACGCACCCTTTATCTCTACCCCGAGCGCATCACCGATAAGCTGATAGATACCATAGCCGAGCAGGATAAGCTGGTAAAGTATTTCGATATACCTATACAGCACTGCAACGCCGATATACTAAAGCGCATGAACCGCTGCGGCAGCCGCGAAACGCTTACCGAGCTGATAGGCAAGATACGCGCCCGCATACCGAACGTTATCATAAGAACTACGCTGATAACCGGCTTCCCCGGCGAAACGCAGGAGCAGTTTGAAGAACTGGCTGAATTTGCCAACGATATGCGCTTTGAAAGACTGGGCTGCTTCGCCTACTCCGCCGAAGAGGGCACGCCCGCCGCTAAGTTTGAGGGTCAGCTTCCCGACGAGGAAAAAGAGCGCCGCAGCGACGTAATAATGGAACAGCAGATGTTCATAAACGATGTGCAAAATCAGGAAATGATAGGGAAAGTAGTAGAGGTAGTTACCGAGGGCTTCGACAGATACGCCGAGTGCTGCTTCGGCAGAAGCGCGGCAGACGCCCCCGAGATCGACGGAAAGATATTCTTCTCTTCTGAGCGCAAGCTCACCGTCGGCGAGTATGTGAAAGTTAAGATAGACGATACGCTGGACTGCGACCTGCTGGGCACGGTCTGTGAGTAATATAGCAAAAGAAAAATATTGGGAAAGGGCTGGGAAAGATATTATGAATCTTCCAAATAAGCTTACGGTGCTGCGCGTAGTGCTGGTACCGTTCTTTGTTGCGGCGCTGCTGATAAACTTTACAGGTCATATCTGGGTGGCGCTGGCTTTGTTCGCGATAGCTTCTATAACCGACTGGTTTGACGGAAAAATTGCCCGCCGTGACGGACTTGTTACCGACTTCGGCAAATTCCTCGACCCGCTGGCTGACAAAATGCTCGTCACCTCCGCGCTGATCTGCTTTGCGGCAGGCGGCTGGTGCGACGCGGCGGCCGTTATCATAATAATCGCAAGAGAATTTATGGTATCGGGTCTGCGCATGGTCACGGCGAACGAGGGCGTGGTAGTAGCCGCGGGTATTTGGGGCAAACTCAAGACTGCATTCACAATGATCGCGATAATCGCTATAATGTGTATAGAAGGCTTTGTCGGCCACAGCGGCACAGTATTCCTTATCTCTGAGATACTGATATGGATCTCGGTGCTCTTTACTGTTATCTCGGGCGGGATATACCTCAAAACTTACTGGGCGTACATCGACCCGAATAAGTAAGTTTCCGCTCGGTACAAAGCTCATTTTTAGGCAAGACTTGCAGTGTTGCCTTTATTGAAAGGAATGTACACAGTGTCATTTATTAACGATATAAAGGCTGATATACAGTCGATAAAAGAACGCGACCCCGCCGCCCACAGCGCGCTGGAGATCGTGATAACCTACTCGGGCGTGCACGCAGTGATAATGCACCGCGTAGCGCACTGGTTTTACGAGAAGGATATGATAGTGGCAGCACGCATTATCTCGCAGGTGAGCAGATTTTTCACAGGCATAGAGATACACCCCGGCGCTAAGATAGGCAAGGGCCTGCTGATAGACCACGGCAGCGGCGTAGTTATAGGCGAAACGGCTGAGATAGGCGACTACTGCCTGCTTTATCAGGGCTGCACATTGGGCGGCACGGGCAAAGATCAGGGCAAGCGCCACCCCACTCTCGGCAATAACGTAATGGTCGGCTGCGGCGCGAAGATACTCGGGCCTTTCAAGGTCGGCGACGGCGCTAAGATAGCGGCGAACGCAGTAGTGCTGGAAGAAGTTCCGCCAAACGCTACGGCGGTGGGCGTGCCCGCGAGGATAGTACGCGTAAACGGAAAGACCCCGCCCTGCCCCGCTACGCAGGATATAGACCAGATACACATACCCGACCCCGTAGCTCAGGAGCTTTGCAAATATAAGGTAGAGTTGGAAAAGCTCAAAAAGGATGTAGAAGAGCTGAAAAAGGGAAACTAACGAAAGAGGCTTTGAATAATGCAGATATATAATTCACTCACAAGAAAAAAGGAAGAGCTAGTACCCCACGAACCCGGTAAGCTGAGTATGTACACCTGCGGACCTACCGTTTACCACTATGCGCATATAGGCAACCTGCGCAGCTATATAATGGAGGACGTTCTGGAAAAATACCTCAGATACACGGGTCTGGACGTTAAGCGCGTAATGAACATCACCGATGTAGGCCACCTTACTTCCGACGGCGATACGGGCGATGACAAAATGCTCAAGGGCGCGAAGCGCGAGCACAAGACGGTAATGGAGATAGCTAAGTTTTACACCGACGCTTTCTTTGCCGACTGCGCAAAGCTCAATATAAAGACCCCCGACGTGGTAGCCCCCGCTACCCAATGCATCGATGACTTTATAAAGGTCATCTCGGCGCTGATAGAAAAAGGCTACGCTTACGAGGCGGGCGGAAACATCTATTTCGATACCTCTAAGCTCAAAGAATACTACGTTTTCGGCGATTTCAGCGAGGAAGACCTCGCGGTAGGCGTTCGCGAGGGCGTTGAGGAAGACGGCAACAAGCGCAACAAGGCTGACTTCGTGCTTTGGTTCACAAAGTCGAAATTCGACGATCAGGAGCTGAAATGGGATTCGCCGTGGGGCGTTGGCTACCCCGGCTGGCACATAGAGTGCTCCTGCATTTCGATGAAAAACCTCGGCGAATACCTCGACCTCCACTGCGGCGGCATCGACAACCAGTTTCCCCACCACACTAACGAGATCGCGCAGAGCGAAGCTTACCTCGGCCACAAGTGGAGCAACTACTGGTTCCACGTTCACCATCTTAATACCAACAGCGGCAAGATGAGCAAGTCGAAGGGCGAGTTCCTCACCGTTTCGCTGCTCGAAAGCAAGGGCTACGACCCGCTGGTGTACAGATTTTTCTGCCTACAATCGCATTACAGAAAGTCGCTGGTATTCACCTATGAAAATCTCGATAACGCAAAGCGCGCATTTGAAAAGCTGGCAGCTTCGGTAGCAGCGGCTAAGAAAACTGCATCGGGCGAGCCTGACGCGGCTAAATTCGCCGAGCTGAAAGCGGGCTTTGACGCAGCGCTGGGCAACGACCTCAACACCTCGCTCGCGATAACCGCGCTTTACGACGTGCTGAAATCCGACGCGGACGGCGCTACCAAGATCGCGCTGATAAACGACTTTGACAAAGTGCTCTCGCTCGACCTCGTGAAAAAGGCTGACGCGCTGATAGAGGCTGAAAAGGCTGCCGAAAGCGACGTTCCCGCCGAGATACAGGCTCTTGTTGACCAGCGCCGTGAAGCGAGAAAGGCTAAAAACTTCGCCCTCGCCGACGAGCTTAGGGACAAGATATCCGAGCTGGGCTGGGTGGTAGAAGAGACCAGACAGGGCACAAAGATCTACAAAAAGTGAGGAAATAAAGCGAAGTGAAAAAAGACCAGCCATATGTAGATAAGGACAACAACACCTCTCGCGGAGTGCCTATGGCGCGCCGCAAGATGATGACCTACTTTCAGTTCTCGCTGATAGCGCTCATCTTCGTGGTGGTGTTCGCCGCGATATATTTCATCTCGAAAGCCATCGACGGCAAAAACAAGATAGATTACAACAGCGCCGAGCTTATACAATACGAGCTGCCCGCGGACGACACAAAGGTAGCCGTTTTTGAAACCAACCTCGGCACATTCAAGGCGGTGCTTTACGAAGACCAAGCGCCCGAATACTGCAAGTATTTCGAGGGGCTGGCTGAATCGGGCTATTACGACGGCACGCACGTTTTCGCCGTGCAGGACGGCGTTTACTTCATGGGCGGCTCAAAGACCTCAGACGGCACTGACGACAGCGATACCGATAAGACGGAAAAATCGCCCGAAAAGTCGAAAGACCTTTGGCCGTTTTACGGCGCGCTGGCGGCTTACGGCAACCAAAAATCGGCTTTCAATACGCAGATACAGGCGGGAAGCCGCGTGCTTTTCATCGGCAGCATAGAGTTTGACAAAGATACCTGCGAGCAGCTGGACTCCGCAAGCGACAACACCAAGCTCAACAACGCTTTTAAGACAAAGGGCGGCGTGCCAAATTTCTCGCAGCAGTACACGATATTCGCACAGGTGTACGACGGCCTTGAAGCTTACGAGGACGTACTGCGCGCGCAGGTGATAACCCCTTCTGACAGCAGCGGCAGCGATAAAGACGCCGACCTGCGCCCGAAGCAGGACATAACTTTTGAAAAAGTGTACATCTCGACATACGGCGAAAACAAGAACGACGGATTTTTCTCGCTGAACGAAAACGTCGGTACCGCTCAGACGGCAAACAGCGCCTTAAATGACTCGGCTGAAAAGTGATGAAACGCTGAAAAATCATGAAGTTTTGGCAAAATGCCTTGACTTAAAAGCGAAAAAATAGTATAATATCTATTGTGATATATAGCGATAACTTATCAAACGATGAAAGGATCGTAAAGTGAAATGAAGAAGATGAAAAGAGCTGCGGCAGCAGCAGTGGCTGCGGCGGTAACGGCGGGTACTATGGCGGGCTGTTCGAGCACTGATTACGCGCTTACGGCAGACGGCAAAAAGGTAAACGCCGGCGTATATATAAGCTATGCGTTAAGCGAAATGACCAGCCAGATGTACACTATGTACTACGGCGGCAAGGTAAAAGACCTCAGCGAATGTTTCGACAAGCAGATAGACGGCAAGGATTTTACAACGTATGTCAAGGACAGCGCGCTGGAAAAGACCAAGGAATTTGCCACCGTAAACGCTAAGTTCGACGAGCTGGGTCTGAAGCTTTCAAAAGACGATAAAAACACTATCAGCGACAACGTATCCTCCTCGTGGGATTCCAACGGCGATTTTTACGAGTCTGAGGGCATCAGCCGCGAGTCGATAAAGCAGACCTACGAATTTTCCTTCAAGCGCTCGGCTATCTTTGATTACTATTACGCTGAGGGAGGCAAGGAAGAAGTTCCCGCCGACGACCTCCAGACATATGTCAACGATAACTACATCAGATACAAGCTGGTAACTATACCCAAGAGCACCAGCACCGATGACGATACCAAAAAATCGGAAAACGCTGAGATAAAAGAGCTTGTAGACGGCTATCTTGAAGAGGCTAAAGAACTTGATTTCGAGGGCTTTGACAAGATAATCGACGAGTACGACGCTTATAAGAAAGCTAAGGACGCCGAGGACAGCACCGACAGCTCAGCTGACGAGAGCGCGGTTACCGACCTAGATTCATCTTCGGCGGCGGACGAAAGCTCTGCTGCGGACGATACTTCTTCCGATGACTCGAGCGCGGCTGACTCGAGCGAAGCGGATACCGAGCTTAGCGCCGATACCGATACATCTTCCTCCGACGACAGCTCTGCCGACGGCGACAGCGAAGAAGAGGACAAGTACCCCAACGAAACAGTGGTAAACTACACCGACGGAACAAACAAGGACAGCGACAGTTACAACGAAAACAACGCCGAGCTGCTCAAGCAGATAAAAGAGGGCGAATACGGCGCGGCTGCCTCGTGGGAAAACGATACTAATTACTACATCTTCATGTCGGCAGATATAGCCGAGCGCACCGACTACGTTGACGATAACAAGGAAACGCTTCTCCAGTCGATGAAGGGCGATGAATTCGACAGCAAGGTCGAGGGCTGGGTAAAGGAAATGAAGATAACTGTAAATAACAAGGCTGTAAAGAGATACACCGTAAAGGAGATCTACGACAGACAGACCGAGTATTACAACAAGAAAAAAGGCTGATCGAAGGTTTATCGGCTAACAAAAAACGATACTGACAAAGAGGGCGCTTACCGCCCTCTTGTTGTATATAAAAACGTGTGAAAACTGAGTGAAAAGAAAGGTCGAAAAAAGGCAGATCTTATGAATAATTTCAGATACAGGATGCAGCGGTTCATGGCGGGTAGAAACGGCGCTGACAGGCTCTTTTATATCCTTACCATAGCGTATGTGGCGCTGATGTTTCTAAATGTGTTCCTGCACTCTATGATACTCTACTTTGTGGGCATAGGTGTCTTTGCGGCGGCGGCTTTCAGGTATTTTTCGCGCAACACGGCAAAGCGCCAACGCGAAAACGCTAAGGCTGAGCAGGCGTATTACAGCGCGGCGGCTAAGGTGAACAAGATGAAAACGCGCCGCGAGCAGAGCAGAACGTATTTCTTCAAGCGCTGCCCTAACTGCGGAAAAACGCTGCGGCTGCCCCGCGTAAAAGGCAAGCACGGCACAAAGTGCCCCGCCTGCGGCTGCAAATTCAGCGTGCGCATAATCAAGGGCGCTAAGAAGTAACGATTTGAAATTATGAAGTAAAGAACAGATATGATGATATGATATTGGAGGAATAGTTTGGCTGAAAAGTCATTTCTTGCGGGCGCGGCCGAGCCGATACTGCGGGCGCGCGACGGCAAAAGAAAATTTACAGAAGCAGAAGCCTGCACCGCTTATATCTCGGCTATGGCGAAGCGCAATCAGCAGCCGTATAAGCTGCCCGCCGCGCTGAAAAACCGCGCCGATATTGCCGAGCACAGCTTTCGCGGTATGCAGTATTTTACCATCGGCGAAGAGAACGTAACGGGCGAGCCTGCAAAGACCCGCCTGCTTTATCTGCACGGCGGCTCGTATTTCGCTCCGCCAAATCTCTTTCACTGGGATATGCTGCGGCGCATAGCGGAGCTTACCGGCGCGCTGATATTCGTGCCGATCTACCCCCGTGCGCCTATACACACCTGCCTTGCGGCGTACTCGCTGCTGAATGATCTTTACGCGCAGGTGGTTACCGATACGGCTGAGGGCGGCTTTAAAAAGTTGGTAGTAATGGGCGACTCCGCGGGCGGCGGGCTGGCGCTGGGGCTTATACAGCAGCTGGGCGAGGGCGCGCGCTTGCCCGATAAGACGATACTGCTATCCCCATGGCTCGATATTTCGATGGAAAATGCCGATATGCGCGCCTACGAGGACGCCGACCCGATACTGGGCATTTACGGGCTGCGGCGCATGGGCAGGCTTTGGGCGGGCAGCCTAGACCCCCGCGACCCGCGCGTCAGCCCGATATACGGCAGCCTTGCGCAGGCGGGCGAGCTTACCGTATTCGTCGGTACGCACGAGATCTTCTACCCCGAAGCGCTGCGGCTGGCAGACTCCGCCGCCGAGCAGGGAGTTCCGCTGCGGCTGGAGGTAGGCGAGGGGCTAGACCACGTTTGGGTGAGTTTCCCGATAAAAGAAGCGCGGGCGGCGGTCGAGAAGATAGCGCTCATCATAACAGAATAAAAATAAAAGATCGGCGGGAGCTTCATTTTGCGAAACTTCCGCCGATCTTCTTTTGAGAGGAATTTATTTCATTGTCAGAATGTCATAGATCAAAATCTGAAATCGCGCTTGCCCTCGTGGATATTCTCGATGTATTCGGTAGCTAAGCGGCGCGCTTTTTCGTTCGGTATGGTCTTCAGCTCTTCGGTTATTAGCTTTTCGCCGAGCGCTTTCGTTTCGGGCGAAGCGTAGTCCTCTAGGAACTCTTTCAGCGTCATGAGGGCGTTGGGGTGGCAGCAATTCTGTATCTGACCCGTCTTGCAAAGGCTCATGAAGCGGTCGCCCGTTCTGCCCTCACGGTAGCAGGCGGTGCAGAACGAGGGTATGTAGCCCAGCTCCATCAGCCAGCGCACTACTTCGTCGAGCGAGCGCTGGTCGGAAACGTCGAACTGCTCGGTATCGTGCGGACGCTCTTCGGGGGTGTAGCCCGCGTATCCGCCTACCGATGTGCGCGAACCGCCCGAGATCTGCGAAATGCCCAGGCTGAGCACCTTATTGCGGCAAGCCTCGCTCTCGCGCGTGGAAACTATCATGCCGGTGTAGGGAACTGCTATGCGTATGCAGGCGATTATCTTAGCGAAAGTGTCGTCGTCGATACCGTTGTCAAAAACGGTGGGGTCTATATCGTCGGCGCGCTTTATTCTCGGCACGCTTATGGTGTGCGGGCCTACGCCGTGTACGGCTTCGAGGTGCTCGGCGTGCATTAGCAGACCCGCAAACTCGTACTTGTAAAGCTCAAGACCGAAAAGCACGCCCAAGCCTACGTCATCTATGCCGCCGTCCATTGCTCTGTCCATAGCTTCGGTGTGGTAAGCGTAATTGTGCTTAGGGCCTGCGGGGTGGAGCGTTTCGTAGCTTTCTTTGTGGTAAGTTTCCTGAAAGAGTATGTATGTGCCTATGCCCGCTTCTTTCAGCTTGCGGTAATTCTCTACGGTGGTAGCCGCGATGTTTACGTTCACGCGGCGGATAGCGCCGTTTTTGTGCTTTATGGAGTATATGGTATTTATGCACTCGAGAATGTACTCTATCGGGTTATTTACGGGGTCTTCGCCCGCTTCGATGGCAAGACGCTTGTGACCCATGTCTTGCAGCGCGATAACTTCCTTAGCTACCTCTTCCTGCGTCAGCTTTTTGCGGGGAATGTGGTGGTTCTGATTGTGATACGGGCAGTAAACGCACTTGTTCACGCAGTAGTTTGAGAGGTAGAGCGGTGCGAACATTACTATTCTGTTGCCGTAAAAAGCTTTCTTTATCTCCTCGGCGAGGGTGTACATCTTACAAATAAGTTCGGGGTCTTCGCAGGCGAGAAGTACTGAGGCTTCGCGGTGGCTAAGGCCCGCACATTCCGTGCCGCGCGCGGTCTTTCTCGGGCGGGCTTTTTCGAGTATCTGCTCTATAAGCTCTTTGTTGTTCTTGTTTTTCTCAGCGTAATCTAGCGTTTCAAGTATCTCGACGTGGTCGATGAACTCTTCCGCTTTCAGCGATTTAGGATCGTACATTTTAAAAACTCCTTATATTTTAATATCATAAATTTGTATCAGTATTTTTGACTTTGCAGTCCCCGCGGGAAACTACCGAGCGGAAGCCTATGTTCTCCAGCCGCTTTTCCATGCAGGCTCGGCACTGCGCCGATTCATCGCCCGTGCAGGCTTTGTTGTCGTACAGCAGATATTTCTTGCGCACCCTCATAGGCGAGAGGTTCGGCATACAGACGTTCGCGCCCGCTTTTATGCCCTTTTCCCTGCCAATGGGGTCGATGGTCGCAAGGGCAGTGGTAGCGGGAATAAGCGCGTAGGGCAGGGTAAGCCGTATCAGCGCTATCATGAAAATCGTCTGCTCAGCCGTGCCCGCGGGAAATTTCGCAAATGGCGTGTCGGCGTGCGGTATAAACGGACCTATGCCGACCATGTGCGGGCGAAGCTCTTTTAAAAACATCATATCTGCCGCTAGGTTCTCAGCCGTCTGGTACGGCGAGCCTACCATAAAGCCCGTGCCGACCTGATAGCCTATATCTTTCAGGTCGTACAGACATCTGCGGCGGTTCTCGGCAGAAAGCTCTGGCGGGTGGAGTTTGGCGTAGTGGAGCGGGTCGGCAGTTTCGTGGCGCAGAAGATACCGCTCTGCCCCCGCGTCGAAATACGCCTGATAGCTTTCGCGGCTCTTTTCGCCGATCGAAAGCGTGACCGCGCAGTCGGGAAATTCCGTTTTTATCGCGGAAACTATGCGGCAGATCATATCATCGGTGAAGTGCATATCCTCGCCGCTTTGCAGTACGAATGTGCGGTAGCCCAGTTCGTAACCGCCGCGGCAGCACTCCAGTATATCCTCTTGCGAAAGACGGTAGCGCTGGGCTTTTGTGTTCGAGCGGCGCAGACCGCAGTATATGCAGTCGTTTTTGCAGTATGATGAAAATTCTATAAGCCCGCGCAGGTAAACGTCTTTGCCGTAATATTTATCGCGCAGAGCGTCGGCGTATGAGTATAGAAGCTGAGCCTCCTGCGGGGTGTGCGCGGTTATAAGCTGTGCATATTCCTCGGCGCAAAGCCCGCCGCCGGCGTAAAGCTTTTCTATAAGCTCGATGTTAGTGGTGTTATCCATGCGGCTCACTCCTTTGCGTAGATGGTTTTTGCGGTAACGCCTTCCAGCCTGCCCAGCGCGCCCGAGAGGGCGTTTATCTTATCGGCAGGGGCTTCCAGCACTACGCTTATTACCTGTATGCGCCCGCCCGCGTGCGGCACGCCCATTCTGCCCTTTATGTACTCGGCGCAGCCGTGAAGCAGGTCGTTTAGCCGCGGTATAGAGTCGGTGTTTTCCACCATTATTCCTATCAGCGCTATCCTGTTCATATTACCTCCTTATCCCGCCGCGAAAACGCTGCAAAAAAGCGCCCTCCGCCAGATCGGCAGAAAGCGCGTATGTATACGGGTATTCAGACCTCGCCCGCATATGCAGATGTGGTCTTTTCGGTATCATATCGGCGCTTTCGCGAAAGCGGCGCAGGCTTTATCACGTCAGGGCTTATATTTATGCGCTCTGCCAAAGGTCTGCCCGTTAGATAGTTCTTTCGGGAAACGCGGCAGGGTACATATTTATTATACAACTTTGTCACGCGATTGTCAATGCTTTTTGTTAGCTTTGGAAAACTTATTTATGGCAAAACTTTGCCGCGCGGTATTGCATTTTGTGAGCAAATGTGATATAATTATGATGTGTTTATGTAATAGGCAGCACCGCGCAAACACTCTGTGCGGGTGTGCCTGTACAAATGCCCTTATGGGCTGAAAGGTAAGGTTTACTGTATTATGAAAGAAAAGGGACTTCTCACCCAAAGCGGTGAGAAAAAACAGCGAGAGAGATACCTGCTGCTTTTCGTAGTTTCGTTCTTCGGCATGATGATAGCATTTTTGCCGACTATGATACGAAACGGCGGTATTTTCCTCTATTACGGCGATTTCAATTCGCAGCAGATGATGTTTTACCAGCACGCCAACGAGATGGTGCGAAACGGCAACCTCGGTTGGGACTGGGGCACCGACCTCGGCGCGAACTTCATCGGCTCATATTCATTTTACCTGCTGGGCAGCCCGTTTTTCTGGCTGACTACGCTTTTCCCGCTCAGCGCGGTGAAATACCTTATGCCGTGGATGTTGGCGCTAAAGACTTCGGTGGCGGCTATCACCTCTTATGCTTACATACGCCGCTTCGTGCAGAACCGCGACGCCTGCTTTATCGGCGCTATGCTGTACGCGTTCTCGGGCTTCCAGCTCTACAATGTGTTCTTTAACCATTTCCACGATGTTACGGCGTTTTTCCCGCTGCTGCTGCTGACATTTGAGATGCTCACGCAGGACAAGCGGCGCGGCGTTTTCGCGCTGGCGGTAGCTCTCTGCGCTACTGTAAACTACTTCTTCTTCGTGTGCGAGGTAGTGTTCGTAGTTATCTACTTCTTCATCCGATGCACCGAAAAAGATTTCAAGATGGATTTCAAGATCTTCGGCAGACTTTGCTTTGAGGCAGTGCTCGGCGTGGCTCTCGCCTGCTTCATCTTCCTGCCCGCCTGCATCGACACGCTCAATAACCCCCGCGTAGATTCGCGCCTGTACGGCATAGATATGATCTTCTACAACGAGAGCGTGAGAATACCCCGCATAATTCAAGGCTTCTTCATGATGAGCGATATGCCCGCGAGAGTGAACATACTGCGCTCTGACAACGCGCGCTGGGCTTCTATAGCAGGTTACCTGCCGCTGTTCTCTATGTGCGGCGTTATCGCCTTCATGCGCAATAAGAAAAAGCACTGGGCTACCAAGCTCATCGCCGTCAGCGGCATAATGATGTGCGTTCCTTGGCTAAACTCGGTATTCGTAGCGCTCAACAGCAGCTACTACGCAAGATGGTTCTTTGCGCCGATACTGATAATGTGCCTTATGACCGCTAAAATGCTGGAAGAGGGCGCTGATACCCTAAAGAAGGGCTTCAAGCTCGTAGTTGTAATGGTAATTATCTTCCTCGGTATAGGTATGCTGCCTACCATGGAGGACGGCAAGGCAGTATTCGGCAAGCTGCCGCAGTATGTAGATATGTATTATATGCAGTTTGCGGTAACGGCTATACTCACCGCTGTACTGGGCATAATAATCTACTACCTGCCCAGAACCAAGAATTTCAGCCGCATAGTTTCCGGTGTCACGGCGGCTGCCTGCATCATCACGATGTTCGCGGGCGTAAACTACGGCGCTGTGCAGGACGGCGGACATGACGAGTATATCAAGTACGCCATAAACGGCAAAGATAACCTCGATATGGATAAGCTTGACAAAGCTTCTGAGGTCAACCACCTTTACGACGATAACACTTTCTACCGTATAGATACTTCGGAAAATGTGGATAACTGGTGTATGTTCTGGGGACTTTCCTCTATGCGTACATTCCACAGCGTAGTGCCCTCTTCGATAATGGATTTCTACACCACCATCGGTCAGACGCGCGACGTTGCTTCCAGAATGCCTACCAGCCTTTACGCGCTGAGAAGTATGTTCTCGGTAAGATATTATTTCGACCGTGCCGATAATAAGCCCGCCTCGGAAACGGTGAACGGTCTGAACGGTTTTGATTACATCGGCACTCAGAACGACTTCAACATCTACGAAAACCAGTACTGGATACCCATGGGCTTCACCTACGATTATTACACCGATACCGATACGGTGAATAATGTGCAGGATACCCGCCGCCCGAACGTGCTGCTGGAAGCAGTAGTGCTCGATGACGCGGCTAAGGGCAGATACATGGATATTCTCAAAAAGTACGAGTACAACTCCGCCGACGTGGCGCAAGACCACTTTGAGGAAGTTTGCGCCGAAAAGCGCGCTGCCTCCTGCTACTACTTCAAGGAATCTACCAACGGCTTCGACGCTAAAATAAACCTTGAGGATGACAAGCTGCTCTTCTTCTCAGTGCCTTACGAAGAGGGCTGGACGGCTACCGTGAACGGCGAAGAGGTACAGATCGACAAAGCGAACTACGGCTTTATGGCTATAAGATGCCCCGCGGGCGAGAGCGATATACACTTCGAGTACAAAACTGCGGGTCTTTCCGCAGGCAAGAAGATCTCGGCAGCGGGCGTGGGTGTTTTCATCGTGTACATGGCGGTAAGCTTTGTTTACGATAGAAAGAGAAAGCCCGCAAATGCGGCTGAGCTGCCCGAGGGCGAAAATACTGCGTCAGAGCCGGGCGAAGTGCCATCTGAAAAGGCTTTGGAGGACATAACGGCTGAAAATACCGAAGATAAGCAGGATACTGACGGCGCTGAAAACGGCGGCGAGCAGTAATGCAGTGATACAAATACCTGAAAGGGGAGTGCTTTTTAAGATGTACAGCGAAGAAAAAATGACATCGCGCCGCGAGATATACGACGGCAAGGTGGTAAAGCTCTATGTGGACGACGTGGAGCTGGATAACGGGCACAAGACCAAGCGCGAGCTTATCCGCCACCCCGGCGGTGTATGCGTTCTGCCGCTCGACGAAGAGGGCAACGTTTATATGGTAAAGCAGTTCCGCTACCCGTTCCAAACGGCGCTTTACGAGCTGCCTGCGGGCAAGCTGGAGTTTGGCGAAAACCACCGCGAGTGCGGCATTAGGGAGCTGAAAGAGGAAACGGGCGCGACTGCCGATAGCTTTGAATACCTCGGCTGCATATACCCCACCGTGGCTTACGACACCGAGATAATACATATGTACCTCGCGCGCGGGCTGCATTTCGGCGAACAGCACCTTGACGAGGGCGAGTTTCTCGACGTTATAAAGCTGCCTTTCGACAAAGTTTTCGATATGGCTATGAACGGCGGGCTGCCCGACGCGAAAACGCAGGCGGCCGTGCTAAAGACCAAGCTGCTCATGCTGCAAAATAAGGGCGAGTGAGCGGGTTACAAAAAATTTAAAAAATATACATTGACATATTGTCGAAAAAGGTGTATATTTTTAAGAATATAGTATGTATTTTTTTCAGACTGCCGAGCGCATCGGCAGCGGCAATTCAAAGAGAGGAAGGATTTTTTGTATGCTGAATACTAATTATGATGAAAAATTCGGAAAGCAGGGTCTTACCTTCGACGACGTTCTGCTTATCCCCGCAGAGTCTGACGTTACCCCTAACATGATCGACCTCAGAACTAAGCTTACGGCGAATATTACGCTCAACGCACCTATAATGACCTCGGCTATGGATACCGTTACCGAGTCGAAAATGGCGATCGCGGTAGCGCGCGAGGGCGGTATAGGAATCATTCACAAAAACATGACTATAGAGCAGCAGGCAGAAGAGGTAGACAAGGTAAAACGCAGCGAAAACGGAGTAATTGCAAATCCTTTCTCTCTTACTCCAGATAAGACCGTAGAAGAAGCCGACCAGCTTATGGGCAAATACAAGATCTCCGGCGTGCCGATAGTAGACGCGACCGGCAAGCTGGTAGGTATACTTACTAACCGCGATCTGCGCTTTATCACCGATTTCAGCACCCGTATCGAGGACGTAATGACTAAAGAAGACCTCGTTACCGCTGAGGTAGGCACTACCATCGAGGACGCGCAGAAGATACTCATGAAGCACAAGATCGAGAAGCTGCCCATAGTTGACGACAAGGGTATGCTCAAGGGTCTTATCACCATAAAGGATATTGAAAAGGCTGTACAGTACCCCAATTCCGCTAGGGACGCTAAGGGCAGACTGCTCTGCGGCGCGGCTATCGGCGTTACCGACGACGTGCTCGACCGCGCAAAGGCGCTTATCGACGCGCAGGTCGATGTACTGGTGCTCGACTCGGCTCACGGCCATTCCGCCAACATCATCAAGTGCATTAAGAAAGTAAAGGCTGCTTTCCCCAATACCCCGATAATCGCGGGCAACATCGCTACCGCTGAGGCTGCTGAGGCTCTCATTCAGGCAGGCGCTGACTGCATCAAGGTAGGTATCGGTCCCGGCTCTATCTGCACCACGCGAATAGTTGCAGGTATCGGCGTACCGCAGATAACCGCAGTTTACGACGTAGCTTGCGTGGCTCAGAAGTACGGCGTACCCGTTATCGCTGACGGCGGCATCAAATATTCGGGCGACATCGTAAAGGCACTGGCTGCCGGCGCTAACGTTGTAATGCTCGGCTCGCTGCTCGCAGGCTGCGAAGAGGCACCCGGCGACCTCGAGATCTATCAGGGCAGACAGTTCAAGACTTACAGAGGCATGGGCTCTATCGCTGCTATGCAGAAGGGCTCTAAGGACAGATATTTCCAGACAGGCAGCAAGAAGCTCGTTCCTGAGGGCGTAGAGGGAAGAGTTGCTTACAAGGGCTTTGTTTCCGATACTATTTTCCAGCTTTGCGGCGGTATCAGATCGGGCATGGGCTACTGCGGCGCTCCCACTATCGAGGATCTGCACGCTAAGTCCAGATTTGTACGCATCACCGGCGCAGGTCTGAAAGAATCTCACCCCCACGATATTTACATCACTAAGGAAGCACCGAACTACTCGGCGCAGTTCTAAGCTGATACAGATATTTCAAGCGGCATTGGCAGCAGTGCCGCTTTTTTGTATGCAAAAAAGGGACGTTAGCATTTTCTGCAAACGTCCCTTTTGGTTTATGCTTATTCGTCTGATCTTGTCTGCGAGGTCGGCGCAGGCTTCGGCGGCTCGCCGCTGTGAGAAGCTCTCGTTACCAGTTTTAGAAGTATCTTGCCGTTTTTGTACTCAAAGAGGAATATCACTGCGATTATCAGCAGCCCCGCGAGCGAGATCATCTTCGCGCCCGTGTAGTAGCTGGGTTTGAACTCCATAGTTACGGTATTTTCGCCGCGCTCGAGCGGTACGGTGATGAGCGTGCCCATAGAGGTGCTGTAACGCACCTGCTTGCCGTTGACCTTTACCACCCAGCCCGGCTCGTCGGGAATGGTGGTGAAGAGGTACTGCCCTTCGCTTTCGGCGGTGCACTCGGCGGTGAGGGAGGTGTTGTCGAACTCGGTGACATTCATAGCCTTACCCGCCAGCGCTTCCGCGTCCGCGGCGAAAGTATCGTGGTCGAAGCTGTAAAACAGCTCGTCGCACCAGTAGGCTTCATCATCGTCATTGTCGATAGTGATGCGTATGCGCACCTCTTCGTTTTGCAGGAAGCTGCCGAGGTTCAGTATCGAGTAATTATCGCCGACGAAGAATTGTCCCGCGTAGTCCATAACGCCGTCGCCGTTGATGTATTTCTCCTCGTCAAGCACCCAAACGTTGCAGTTACGCTCGTATTTGGTGGGCAGGTACATATAAAGGTCGCTGTCGCGGTCCATCTCGATGATATAGTCTATATGCGCTTCGCCCTTTGATTTGTTAATGGTGTAGTAGCCTTTGTGACCTATATCGTCGTTCAAATTGCTTTCGCGCAGGTTTTGCTTTTCCTCGCTTTTCGGCATTATGCGGCTGAAATAGTTTGTTATCTCCGCCTTGCCGCAAAGTGCGCTGTAAAGCACGTTCTGATTTTCAAAGGGGTTCACGTCGGTAAGCTCTATCGAGTTGATATTTTCACTGCAAACTGTGCCCAGACCCATAGCGTAGGGGTTGCGGTAGAATTTGTACTTCGCGTCCGTTTCGTCGATATGGGTGGCCAGTTTGTAGTCCTCGGGAACTTTCGTGCGGTCGTCCATGTAGCGCTTTTCGCCGTTGTATGCTTCTTTATCCATAAGGTAGCGTATGTCGAAAACGCTGTCGGTGATGTAGGTACTGCCCTCATATTTGGTGTAGTGGCCGCCGTATGCGTAGCCCAGCTGTTTCAGCATAGTCAGCGCGGGGGCGTTCATTACCGAGCTGGAGTGGGATATTCCGCTGTAACCCGTGCCGATGGGGTCGTTCACCGTGCGGTGGAAGGTCGCTTCCATTCGGTAAAATTTATCGTCGTCAAAGCTTTTGATATGCTTCACCGCGTCGATGGTGTCCGACATATACGGCTCGTAGGAAGTGTAATCGCTGTAAACTACGTCGTCGTCTATCTTTTGCAGAGTGTCCATCGTGTTCGCCAGCAGCTCCAGACTCACCGCCACGCAGGTTATCAGCGCGAGTATGCGCGAGGTCTTGTACTTGCGATTTAGGTATATCAGCAGGAAGTATATCAGCAGCGCTATCAGCGAGAACCATATTCCGCCGATTATCGCGCTGGTGTCCTCGCCGTTGTCGCTTTTTACCGTGCGGAATATCTGGAAATGCTCGTATTTTTCGCGCTCGCACCAGAAGAGGAACACCGCCAGCCCGAAGAACACGCCGCCTATCTCTTTCGGCGTAATGCCGTCGAGGTTCTCAAAAGCCTTGAAAGCCATAGTCAGCAGCAGGAATGAGAAAGCGAAGGAATATCTGAAAGGCAGCCAGTTCGGCACCTGAAAACCGTGCCAAACTATGTCAACGGGGCGCAGGTACATGAATACCACTACCGAAGCCATAAGCAGGCCGTTTGAAACTTTCGTCTTTATGCCTATCCTGCGGTTCATGAAGAAGAGCGGAACAAGTATCAGTACCGCCGCGCCGCAGTAAACCATCGGCAGACCCTCGGGGTAAACGGTGTCGTAGCTGAACGGGAAAAGCTTTGTGAGGAACGTTAAAAAGTCGAACTGGGTAGCCATCGACCAATCGGGTGTGGAAAATTCCAGCTTGCCGAGTTTCAGCGCGTTGTATACCGGTATCAGCACGCAGCAGGCGGTGATGGCGGCGGTGAGGGAAGCGCCTATGAACTGGAAAATGCGCACCATAAAGTGCTTCGGCGCTATCCTGCCCTCCTCCCCGAAAAAGCAGGTTACAAAGTAGCAGAACGTGAAAAAGGCGATCATGTAGCCGATGTAGAAATGCGCTATGAACATCAGCGCGAGGGGGATAATGTAGGGCAGCATCTTGCCCTCTTTCAGCAGCCGCTTTACGCCTAAGCATATCAGCGGCAGGTAGATAAGCCCGTCGAGCCACATGGGGTCCATAAGCTGCACCACCATGTAAGCCATCAGCGCGTACATACTTGAGAACGCCACTACCGAGGTGCGGCGGGGCTTTTTTTCAGCGGTGCGCAGCAGGAAGTGCGCGAACGTCGCCCCCGCCGTGCCAATTTTGAGTATCTGCATAGTTTCGATAGCGCCGCACATAGCCGAGCGCGGGAATATGCAGGTTATCAGCATGAACGGGCTGGCGAGGTAGTAGGCGAATATGCCGAACATATTGCCCGAAAGATTTCGCGACCAGTTGTATACAAGGCTGCTGTCGCCCATTATCGCGTCGCGGAAAGCTTCGTAGTAGTAAACGTACTGACCGTTAAGGTCGAGCACCAGCACCGAGCCGTCGCCGAAAGGGTGCACCTTAAAAAGCGCGTAGGCGAGGTACATTATGCCTGCGGGCAGTATAAAGCAAAGCAGGTACAGAAAAAAGGGCTTTGAGAAAAACCTCACAAAGCCTTCTGCCTGCTGCCGACTAAAGCGCGGCAGCCTTTTTCTTTTTGTATTTTCGTTGGGGAGGTTGGCGGAGTTCTCCGCTGCCGAGGGTGTGTTCATTTGCTATCTCCTTGTATTTTCTTCCATATTCAGCCTTTCGCTGATGATGTATCGCGGGCGCTGTTTTATCTCCTCATATATTTTGGCGAGGTAGTAGCCTATTATGCCCAGGCTGAACATTATTATCGCCGAGGTTATGAGCTGCAGCAGTATAACGGTGGAAAAGCCCTCTGCCGAAGTGCCCATTATCTTCTGCACCAGCGTGTTTATGCCGAAAATGACAGCTATTATAAAGGTGACCACGCCCGCCACCGTTACCATCTGCATAGGTGCGGAAGTGAACGAGGTTATAGAGGTCACGGCGTACTTCACCAGTGAGGCAAAGCCGAATTTGCTGCTGCCCGACTGCCGCTCTGCCACGTCGAAATAAACGCACTCGGTCTTAAAGCCCACCCAGCTAGACATCGCGCGGAAGAACGTTAGGCGCTCGGGCATTCTCAGCAGCGCTTCCACGGCGCGGCGGTCTAGCAGCTTGAAGTCAGATGAATCCTCCATCTCCAGCCCCGAAACGCGCTGTATTATTTTGTAAAAAAGCTTTGCCATTCCGCGGTGCGCCGTGCTTTCATTGCCGCGCGTGCGCTTTTTGGCTTCTACTATATCCACGTCGCCCGTCTGCCAAAGCTTGTACATCTCGATAATAGTTTCGGGCGGGTGCTGTAAGTCGCAGTCGATTATCACGCAGGCGTCGCCCGCCGCGTTTTCAAGCCCTGCGAATATCGCCGACTCTTTGCCGAAATTGCGGCTAAAGCTTATCGCTTTTATGCGCTCGTCGCTAGCCGCCAGCTGCGAGAGCCGCTGCCATGTGCGGTCGGAAGAGCCGTCGTTTATAAAAATTATCTCGTAGTCTATACAGTGCGCCGAGAGCAGCTTGCTTATAGCCGAAGCGGCGCGCGGCACGTTGTCCTGCTCATTATAAGCGGGTATTATGACCGAAAGCACTTTTACTTACCTTCCTTCATTTCATACGTCATACGGGGTGCACGGCGTTGAAATCCATGCGGACTTTATTGAAAGCCGAAGCCGCGCAGAATATGTAGATTATCATGATAACTCTGGCGATGACGAGCACTACGCTGGCGTACACCTGCGCGTTGCCCGCGGGCAGCAGACGGTTGAGCACATCGCCAGCCGCGCCGAGGGCTGTGAATATCGCGAGCTTTTTCCAAGTTTTTGCGAGGTTCACGAGCAGCGAGGGGTCGTTCACAAGCTCGTGGCGGGGCAGCATAAGCTTTATTATCTTGACGTACTGCATATAAAGCACCGCCGCCACCGTGCCCGCGCCGAGCACTATGCTTATAATATTGCCCGCCATGCCGCCTATTAAACCGAAATAGGTCAGCAGCGAGCCTGCCAGCCCAAGTGTTGAGAGGGCGCACACCGCCGCTATCAGCGGGCGCAGTCTGCTAAAGCCATCTGATACCGAATCGGTCTCTTTAACGCCGCCGTACATGAAGGATACGCCGGCGAGCTTCAGTGCGTAATTCAGCGGCATATCAAAATCAAGATTTATTGAGAGCAGGACAAAGCCTACTGTAAAAAAATTCATTGCCTAAAATACCTCTTAGCTGCGTGGCATCATGGCGAGTATGCGCGAAGCAAATTCGTTGAAGTTCTGGGTCTGTAAGATCACCTTGCCGGGACCTGTAAGTTTTGTGTTGAAAAGTCCTTCGCCGCCGAAGAAGATGTTTCCAAGGCCTTTGATCGTCTCAACTTCATATTTTACGGTTTTCTCGA